>ERZ1292630.736-Hain-H41-02um-R3-736-length-33392-cov-8_pt2 | contig 30146 bp, 16 predicted proteins | sample MGYA00564408_ERZ1292630 | MGnify/ENA primary metagenome ERZ1292630 (study PRJEB36523, sample SAMEA6512641) | groundwater metagenome | collected 2019-01-08 | study: AquaDiva: Metagenomics assemblies of 32 groundwater samples
AGGTGCTGCGCATCGAGCCGGGCAACACCAGTGCGTGGTACGCCCTGGGCAACGCACTTCCTGCAGGGGAGACGATACGCGTCGGCATCCGGGAGGTGGCACGGCAAGACTGCTACGCCGAGGTGCTGCGCATCGAGCCGGGCAACACCAGTGCGTGGTACGCCCTGGGCAACGCGATGACAGGCGGCGCTGGCAAATCCAGTGTGGCAAATTGTTCTTACAGCCATGAAGCTGGCCGCCCGGCCGTCGGCGGTGACGGCATCTGTATCGGCGTCGTCGTGTGACCCAGTCCCCGACGTCGTCCAACCGTATGCGGCTTTTTTGTTCCGCGTGACGCACGTTATTACCAACAACATGGATCGGCCCCACACAGATGTTTTCCCTCTCCCTATCTTCCATTGCGACAGTGCGTTCTTGCAAGCCTCGGCAGTCATTTTAGCGTAGCGAAGCAGGCCCAAAAAATGGCGCTGTTCCTGGCCGCTGCGTCGTCGTGCGATCCGTCGCTGATCCGTGGAACGACGTACGAAGTCGGTCGTGCGTTCCGTGGAATGCAGCGCGCCGCTGGCGTCGGCGAGACGCTCGAGTCCTCACAGGGCACGGAAGGCGGCCAACGAGCCGTGCAGCTTGGTGCCGATGACCACCGTGAGGCCATCGCCCACGCCGCGCGACGCGCGGCCTTTTCCGACCACGTTCGCGACCTCCTGGCGGTGCCCGTCGACGCGAAGAAGCGCTCCGCCGCGCATACCGTGAATGTTTTCGACACGCGCTTTGGGACGGCGCTGCACATGCCACGCCATCCCTCACCTGCGAGCGTCCTCGCACGACGTCGAACAGGGGCGTCCGAGGACCCCGCGCCCAGCGCACGCAAGGTGACCACAGGCTTGGGTCCACGTGTCGCGAGCCGCCATCAATGCGGCCACGTCCTGGTGTCCTCCCGCGAAGGCCCGCACGTCATCGATTGTGTGCAAGCCCTCGCGCGACGCAGTTTGGAGCAGCGCGAATGGGCAGCTTTCGTTGAGCAATCAGACGAGACGCTGATGTTGGATGCACTCAGTAGCGCCGATGGACAAAGCGCGCTCGGAGGGTCATCCAAGCAGCCGTCGAGGCGGCCGAGGTAGCCCAGGAAGGGCGACGGATCTCTTTTCGTACAATGAGCAGTACAGTAGTTGTTGACGTCGCAGACTATACGGGAAGAGCGCGCGACCGAAAGTCGGTTGTGAGGGTCATCTCGATGAGAGCCCCCCACAATGATGGGTCCCCCGTCCCTCGTCGCATCAGACTTGTCTTGGTAACAAAGCGTGCCCCATCCCCCTGCCATCTTTCTTTCTAAAACTAGGATGGCTCAGCCGGTCAAGACATCCAAGTACCGCTTCACGCGCGCGACGCCGTGCCGGCCCGACAGGCAGTTCATCAACATGGCGCCAACCAGCGCAATTTGGGATTGCGCCAACTTTATTAGCTGCAACACGAAGTACATCGCGGTGCCCTGGTCGTCCCTCGGCAGCGTCGCCGTCCTGCGGCACGATCAGTTTGGCAAGATGCAGAGCATGCTCCCCATTCTCTGCGGCCATCAGGCGCCCGTGATCGACCTGGCGTTTCATCCGTACGATGAGAGCTTCCTCGTCACGGCCAGCGAGGACTGCACCATTAAGACGTGGCACATCCCCGAGGGCGGGCTGAAGAACAACGACGTGGCGGCCGTCAACACGATGGTCGGGCACGGCAAAAAGGTCGGCATCATCCAGTGGCACCCTAGCGCGCGCAACGTGCTGGCGTCCGCCAGCGTCGATCAGTCCGTATGTCTCTGGGATGTGACGCAATCGGCGGCCGTTTCGAACATCCAGGTTCGCGAGGTGCCGTGGAGCCTTAACTTTAACTTGGACGGCTCCCTCGTCAACCTCACCACGAAGGACAAGCACCTCAGCATCTTAGACCCGCGCACGGGGGGCATCGTCGCTGCGGCCGAGGCGCACGTGGGCTCCAAGACGCAGCGCAGCGTTTGGGCCAAACGGAAGAACTTGATCGTTACCTTCGGGTTCAACAAGAATCAGTTCCGGCAGGCCATGGTGTGGGACCCAAGGAACATCGCGAAGCCCTTGCACACCGAGGAGATCGACCAGGCTAGCAGCGTCATGATGCCCTTCATGGATGAGGACACCAACATGGTCTACGTGGGCGGCAAGGGCGACGGGAGCATCAAGTACTACCACCTGTGGGATGAGTCGGAGGTGCCCATGGTGTTCCTCAGCTCGTACCAGACGACCGACCCGCAGAAGGGGCTGTGCATGATGCCCAAGACCATGCTGGATGTGAAGGACTGCGAGGTGGCGCGCTTCTACAAGCTCAGTGCCAAGTCGATGGGCTACATTCAGTTCCACGTTCCCCGAAAGGCGTCGACCGTGGAGTTCCAAGACGACATCTACTCGGACACCTTCTCGCCCTACGAGCCAGCCATGACGGCCGATGAGTACTTCGGCGGCGCCAACAGCGCGCCAAAGGAAGTGAGTCTCCGTGGTCTCTTCGATGGCACCGGAGTCGCCGGCATGCCGTCGCCGGTTTCGCCCCGCCGCATCGCCTCGGCTCACGGGGCCGGCGCCGCGGCCCCTCCTGTGCAAAAGACTGTCGCCGCGCCCGCTAAGCCGCAGGAGCCTGTACCGCCTCCGGAGAAACCCACCGTCGCTCCGGTGCCAGTCGCACCCAAGCAAGACGCCGAGTGGACCGTCGGCGCTGGCAAACCCACTCCGGAGCAGGTCGCCGCCATCGCGGCCCGCGTCGAAGCCGCGAAAAAAGAGCTGCAAGCCGCAACCGCGCTGCAGCAGGCGGCGGAGGACGCCATCAACCCGCCTGCCAAGCACGCCGAAGCGGCAGCACCTCCCCAGGCGGCCGAGGCGGCCCACAAGGCGGCTGAGGTGGCCAAGGAGGAGGCCCACAAGCCGGCCGAGCCGGCCAAGGAGGCCCACAAGCAGGCCGAGCCGGCCAGGGAGGAGGCCCACAAGCCGGCCGAGGCGGCCAAGGAGGCCCACAAGCCGGCCGAAGCGGCTAAGGAGGAGGCCCACAAGCCGGCCGAGGCGGCCAAGGAGGAGGCTAAGCCCGCCGACGATTCAAAAGCGGCGGATACTCCGAAACCCGCTGAGGACACGAAGCCAGCAGATCCGGCAGAGGTGAAAGTCGTCGCCGCTGCTGCGTAGTATAGATCGGGGCACGATACCATACAGTCTCGAAGCCGGCACTAGTCTGAACTGCTGCTGTGTGTGTGTGAAGAGCCGTGGCGTGAGGTGACGGATGTCCCCTTTTCTCCCCCTTTCATTTTAAACGGTATGACCGTTTCTGTCGCTGTTTAATCGGAGTGCCACCGCCGGTGCCACTGGAGGCGGGGACACTTTTGTTCCGCCGACAGCTGACCAGATGCGTTTTCACCGCCGCGGTGCATCGCATGCCATGAGACTCTCACGTGATTTTGCCTCTCCCCTAACCCTGGGTTCAAAGGCGATTCTGGTTCATGAAACTGGGCGAGCGGATCGCCGACTACGCTGCCCCTCTGCTCTTGTTGCCCCTGTGGCTCTGCACGACGCTCACGTCAAGTCGTTCGCCGTCCTCGTCCGCCGCCACCATGAAGCGCACATGGAAACAATGCAACGTGCCGATGTTCGTGCTCGTCGTCGTTCTCGTTTATTGGTACTTAACCGCGTCGACCATCGGCAGTCGTCACATTCCTGTTTCAAACAACGAGGCAAGAAAACCGAATGCGTTTATTTCGCTCTTCGGTTTCTTGTTGCCCGGTGTGATTCGAGTGCCGCTCTCGTGGCTGTCGGACGATGTCGTCGCCTTCTGGTACGGAGGGTTGACGCTGTGGGCACTGTACACCGCTGCGCTGTGCGACCCAGGTCCACTTCCGAAAGACTTCGGCCCTTACTCAGCGGATGCAGCGGCAACCAACATGTCCACCGGGGGAGTCATGTCCCCACCCGATCTGACCTGCGTCAACGCCGCGCTGGTGGCCCCAAGTCGGATATTGGGCACCACGTACCGTCGCAGTGACCCACTGTACTGCGAGTGGTGCCAACGACGCCGGCCGCCCCGCGCCCACCACTGTCGGCGCTGCCAGCAGTGCGTCGTTCGCTACGATCACCACTGTGACTGGATCGACAACTGCGTCGGCCAGAGCAACCACAAGTGCTTCCTTCTATTCATCATCTACATTCTGACGTGCATCGCGCATTACTACTGCATGGTGGCGATGTACATGGCGTCGCGGTTCTCCCACTCGGCGACTCACATTTCCAACACGGGGCGGAACTACGTGGCGCCCGGCGTTTCTGACGTCTTCCACATGGTGTTGGTGGCGGTGTACACCTTCATCGTGTTTCCGTGCAGCTTGTTCGCGTGCATCTTCTTGATGTCGTCGCTGTGGAACCTGTTCAGAAACGAAACGAGTTACGACACCAACACCCGCTCCGCCAGCGGGAAGCCTTTGTTTTATCGCGGCTTGCTTCACAGTGTCCGCGAGGTCTTCGGCAGCCCGTGGTACACTTGGTGGCTGCCGACCGTCGTGCCGGTGCCACCCGCAGCGACCTTGAATGCGCCGCTCTTCGTCGACGCTCCACCGAATACTATCGGTGCTGCGGTTTAGACCGATGTTATTTCGCCCCTCTTTTCGAAACCTTTGGCGGGAGGGGGCGCTGATGGTGATACGGGGGAATCAAATCGAGCTGGGAGGCTGATCGTTTTTCAGTCGGGAAGATTTTTTGTTTAGCCTCTCCTTTCTTTCATACAGGATGCGTCGCAGCAGCGCGCACCTCGCCTCATCGTTGAGTCTCTCGGTGAGCCCGTCGACGGCGAAGCACGCTCGGCTCTTACGCCTCGCCACAAAACTGTCGCGCGTCCCGCCAGCCGCGCAAGGTAGCGGCGCACTGCCTCGCACCGACGGCGAGCGCATGATGTGGGTCAACTCGCACGTGCAGTTACAACGAGACCGCGCCCTCTCGCGCGAAGAAGAGCGGCTTCGCGGGCCACTCATGCCCCTGGAGGTCAAGAACAACGCCATGATGACCGGCACGCCGTCCTCCGGTGAAAATCTCTTCCACTTTCGCGACTTCCCCATGTTTCCCGGCGAGGTTGTTCCCGCGGGTCACAACACACTTTCGTCGGTGCGCGCGGACTTGTCCACGGACCTCACCGTGCAATCGCTCAAGGACGCGTGGTTCCGCGTGGCGGGCGGCATGTCGTTCATGTCCGTGTCCGACTACTACAAGCGGGCCGACGGACTGGACGAGGTGCAACTTGGCGAGGTGATTGCCGCTCTCTTTCCGACCCTCTCCAAGGAGGAGGCTCGGGGACTAGTTCGACGCGTGCTCGAGGCCATCTCCCGCCCAAATACGACCCCGGCGCGTCAGTTGTCGAGCCGTATCTCGAGCGCCGCGCTTGGCCTGGACAACAGCCCGGGCCACTATACGAACTTCTTAGAGTGGATGGCGCGCATGATGGACACGAAAGCCTTTCAAACCGAACACGCGATTTTCCAGTTTGCGCGGCGGAAGTTCAATCGAGGCGACGTTCGCGCGATGTACGAGAACTACCATTTGCTGAGCAGCTCGGCCCTCGCTCACTTGCAGTCGGATGGCTACTCCCACTACTTCGAGGTGTTGAAAGACTTTGCCAGGAAGGTGGCCGGCGACGACACCCGTCACATGATTGGCGTGCGCATCGATCCTCCCGAAGTCGACAGCAGTACGGGAATGGCCTTCGGTCTCGGCCGGCAGGACGCATTCGAGGTAGTCGCGATTGTGCGGGAAAACCGTGACCACACGGGGCACATCCACGGCAACGGACGGACGCTCGCCGAGCTGACCAACGACCGCGCATGGATCATGGAGATCGTGCTGCAGCCGTTCGACGAGGCCAACCTGGACTACCGTGACTTTGATGTCTACATCGTCAACCGCGGTACCATCCAGCCGCTGCTCGGGAATCGCCGCTGGGCCATGGCGTCACGCATGGCGATCGGTAACGCCCTCGCCAAGCTGATGCCCACGACGCGCATGTGGCTGAAAAAGGCGGGGATACTCAGCATGGATCGCCGGCGCGAACTCGGGGACCACCCCGGTTTCGTCAACGGCAAGAATCTCCGGCGACCCTTCTTCAAGCGCTAGCGTTCCATGGGACGGCGAGAGCGGTCGTGCCACTGTGGCGGCCAGTGGGCGGTGCTCGCACCTTGGGTTTGTTGTGACACGCCCGCTCCTCTCTATCTCCAACACAGAATTTTCCCCGGGGTGCCGTCAAGCATGAATGTTGGAGCGCCCTCCATCGCGCCGGACCCACAGTCGGTCGTGGCAGAACCGTCCACTGATCGCGGGCAGCAGGCAGGCGCTGGTCGCTCCGCGCCTCCCCAATGTCCCGTCGTCCACGCTCCCTCGTCACCTGGTGTCGCGCGCCAGCCAGAGGCGCCGGACGCGTCGGTGGAGGGCATCGACATCCGCGACAGGCTGCGAGGGTGCCTAAGCGGCCGCGGCTGCCAGGCCTACCATGTGGCGGTGCTGCTGTTCACGTTGGTCCTTCTTATCCTCACGCTGGTCGGCAAGTCCGTGACCCGGTCCCCCTGGTACGCGGCGCTTGAAGGAATCGTCGTCATATCCTTCGCGTGCGACGTCGGCCTACGCGTCGCGGTTCAACGCCGGTATTTCTTTTACAGCAAGATGAATGTGGCCGAGGCGGTCCTGTGCGTTGTGTGCCTCGTGAGCTACATCGTGATGGTGGCGCGCAGAGACTCCAATTCTGAGGAGCATGAGGTTTTTCTGGGTTTGAGGTACGTCGCTCAGATGCTGCGCGTCTCTTTCTTCATACGAGCGGCGTGGCAGTCCGTTGCTCAAGACCCAGCCGACGACGTGGTCCTGGCGCCGCGGCCGACCGGCGTGCGCATCGCGCCATCCCACGGACGGAGCTTGTCCTCAGGCGGCACCCGCCGCATCGACGCATAGTTTCCAGTGAGTTTGCAACCCCGAGAGATCCTCCCCGACCAGCGGATGAATGGTTCACGTGAGAGGGCGATCTGTCTATCAGTTGCGTTCGACCCCTCCCCGCACATCGATCTTGTTGTTTTTACACCCCAACGGCCCTCGCGCGGTCCACGCGCCGGCGGTAATGATCTTCATCATCCTGACGGCCGTGATTTGGGGAGTGACGAATCCGCTGCTGAAACGGTTCACCGCAGGCTTTGACGAGGCGTCGAGCGACCGCGGCGGCGTGATGGGCGAAGTGCGGTTTTTACTGTCGAGGCCCAAGTACGTCATCACGCAGCTGGCGAATTACGTCGGCTCGGCTTGTTTTTTCCTCAGCCTCCGCGAAACTGATCTCGTAGTCGCGTCCATTGCGGCGAACTCGCTGACCTTGGTGGTCGCGACGTTTGTGAGTGTTGCGCTGCTGAGGGAAACCTCGCTCTCGGTTCGCAACGTGGTTGGTATGCTGGTCGTCCTCGTCGGCATTTCCATCTGTACGGCAAGCCGCGCGCCGTGGGCCACGTCAACGTCCCCTCCTGAGGCCTGACCCTCGCCGTCAGGTCGTTACGTTTGAGGCGTTTCACCCGCGTGACAACCCACAATTGGGCATTGGTGCGTTGGATTGGACATCTCTCTTTCTCTCTAACTCTCTCTCGCTAGGCGGGGGGATGAAGCATTTTGTCATCGGGCAGTACCACCCGCCCGTCATGATCGGCGACGTGGTTCGGCTACTCCTCGCCGGCCGCCGGTGGGACCTTACCGTCGGGAAAGCAGAGGCGATCGCGGTTTCCGCAGTGCAACACGGCCTGGTCACGGTCTCGAGCGCAGACCGGCGGGCCCTTCTCGGAAAGTCGTCGAGGCCGCGACGAGAGGGACCCCGACGCGTCAAACGGCCGCAGGAGGGGCCTCCTGCCTGTGCACTCGTAGCAATGGACCCGCCGAGCCAAGCGGTTATCACCGCACCTCCTCTTCGGGTGACCAGGGACGACGACGTGCATTTCGACGTCCTCGACTGCACGCTTGGCGGGGGGAACATCTCGGCCGCTCTCCTGGAGGCGGGGGCGCCATTCGTGCGCGTGGCGGCACTCGATTGCGACACCGCCGTTGGCAAGACGGTTGGCGAGTCCCTTCGGCACGACTTCGGCGGACGGTCCTTCCGATTTTTTTGCCGGCGGATGGGTGAAGCACTCCGCATGTTCGGCGAGCGCTCGTTCGATGCTATCGTCATCGACCCCGGTCCTTGCTGGGCGCAGGTGCAGGACCCTGCGCGCGGCTTTCAGGTCGTCTCGAGCGACCCCACGTCGTTGGATTTGCGCTACGGCCATCGCATCGGCCAAACGTCCGCCCTTCAGTTTCTCAATCGCTCGGATGAGTCCGAACTATGCGACGCGCTCACGCAGTACGACCCCACCACCTTCGCCGGCCTCCTGAGGGCCAAGGTGGTGCGCGCGATATTGAAGCGTCGCCCGTTCGCCGACTCGCACGACGTCGCCACGATGCTCACCCGCAGCTCAGGTGGACTCGAGGTGCCAGGGGACCTGTGGAATTCAGTCACGCCGCCGTCGAAGTCGCACTACGCGGCGAAAATCATCTACGCGCTGGCAGCGGCGGTCAACGATGACGCCCGGGAGCTGCGGACAGCGGTCACCAACAGCCTTCCGATGCTGCAGCCCGAAGGTCGCCTTTGCGCCGTGACGCGGCACCCCTACGAGGCGGCCATCGTCGAGGAAGTCGCGGCGGCGCATCCGTTCGCACTGCTGGTGTCCAAAGTTGTCATTGAGCCGGACGAAGCGGAGGCCACGATGCAACCGCTCAGCACGACGGTTTGGATTCTGCAGCGAACGCAGCGTGCCGCGTCCGCGACGAAGAACGCATTGGGCGGCGGGTTGGCACTGACGCCGGATGAGGCCGTGGCCGCGCGCATGCAGCAACTGACGGGGCTCGACGCCCGCCCGCACCCGAAGCAGTACCCGGCGGGTATCACGGGTTTCGGGGAGTACCGCTTTCGCGGCGTGGAAGAGCGTGAGGAGGAGGCAATGGCGGCTCGTGCTCACAGCGCACCGCTACTGGTGCCGCGCAGCGGGGGCAACGACCGCGGCGGCCGCCTTCGGTTGTGATGCGCGAGCCATTTTGCTGTCGGTCCCAATTTTCACACGCCACGTAGTCGCAACCTCACAGTTCCTTCGCACGATGTCGAGCGACCGTCAAAGGTGACCTGTCTGTTGTTTGATCACACCACTCCCATATGAGAAAGGACCTGCGAATGGCGGCGAACTTCGCCGGTCGAGGAGCTGCCAGCGCGGTGTCCCCTCCGCTCACGGCGCGGTGGGCGCCCCGGGCTCCCCATGGGCCCGCCCAAGTCGGCCCGCGCACGCAGCGACGACGGGAATCCATGGGGAGGGGCTCTGGCACCGTCGGGGGCGCCGCGCTGCGCTGCGACCTGTTCGAAAAGTTGTGGAGTGCTCGCGCTCTACCAACGAGCCGCTTTCTGCAGCTGCACAATCCCGTTGCCCTGACCCGCCGGGAGGAGTCGGTCCTGACGAGCTGCTTCAACATGGAGATTGCGATGAGCGAAAAACGCCGAGTTGATTCCCTTCGGGATGCCGATGGTGGCGCACCCAGTGGGCGGTCCGCCGATGGTCGCGGTTCGCTGCTCGTCGAGTGTCTCGCCGACTTCGTCCGGGTTGACGACCGCGAACCTGCGTGGGGCCGGATTCCTTCGAAGGCGTCGTCGCTTTCGGAGGTGGCGGTCTGCGCGGCCCGTGCCATCGAGGCGGCACTCGGCATTGTGCTGCACCAAGCAGACGCCGAGGCGCTCATGATCCACGCACGAAGCGAGCGCGGAAGCCAGACAGACAGTGCCCACGCCGCCACCCACAGCGCCTTCTCGAGCACGCTGCAACTCGTGTTGCAGGTCGGGCGACGTGCGAAAGCAGCGGCCATGGCGTCTCATCAGTTTCGGCTTGCATCGCCCATTGGACACTTCGGAACCACGACCGGGGAGGACCCCTACTGTTCCGTGGCCGAGCTCGTCACGGCGTTTTCTGAGCTTTCCGATCACGGGCCCCATGCGTCCGCCGACGAGATCGAGGGGGTCCTTCGCCGCGTGACCCAGGGGCACGTCGCCAGCCCCACCGCAGCAGAGGCGATGGGGGAAGGGGGGCTGCTCGCTGGGGACGCCTCGTTGCTCCTCTCCGACGGCAGCACCGATGCCGCAGGGTGCAAAGCACCCCCGAGCCGATCACCAGCCAGCGATGGCGACCCCGCTCCCGTTGCCGCTATGGCATGTATGTCACTGGAGTCGTTTGAACAGCGGTTTTTACCAGTAGACCCGTGGAAATCGACTGCTGCGCGTCTGTTCATGTCCCTTGGCGGCGACCCCAGCGATCCGCAGTCCCGTGTGCCGCGACGCCTCGTCGCCGTTGCCATGACGCGCCTTCTGCGCTGCCACGTGTCCGAGGAAACCGCCGCGGAGATCGTCGGCCGTTGGCAACGCCTTTCCAGCAGCACGGCCCTCACCGTCTTGCTGCCCCCGTCCACGGGGGACAAGGGGCACGCGGATGCGAGGATGGCCTTCAGTAAACCGGCTGGTCCCGCGGCGGTCGTGGCGAGTGGTGGCGCCGACGTCTTGTCCTCCGTCACGGGGGACACGACGCTTTCCTCCTCGCGACGCCCCGCCGCCATGGATGGGACAGAGGTGGAGTCCGCCGTGGCCGCAACGATGTCGGATGCAGGGAAAACGGCCTTCCAGGGGGCGCGAGAAGGCGGCGGCCCGCCGATGACGTTCGAGGAGTTCGACCTGGAGGTCGTGCAGCTGTTGAGAGTCGTGTGCGGCGGTGTGAAGCAAGGCGGGTCATCCGACGAGCCGCCGTCAGCCGCTGCCGCGGCCGCCGGCGCTAGCGGCGCGAACCCTCCGGCGAGTGGCTCGGGAAAGCTCACCGGCATTGTCGGGGGCTATTCCGTGCCGCCGAAGATGTCTCGGTCCGCCCAGGTGGCCGAGGCACTGGCGCACGTGGCGGTTCGCTCCTCCACCGCGCGCGATCGCTACGAAAGGGTCATGGGCGTCGCGGAGAGTGTGTTCGTCTCGCCGTGCACTTTGGCGCCGCCGCATCCTTTGAGCCACCTGGCGCCTCTCACGCGACGCAGAATCGCGCGATGCGTGGCGGTGACGAGGGACCGCCGCACCTTGTTTCTGCGTCCGCAGAACAAATGCATTGAGGCTTTCTTGCGCACGCTCACCGCCGCGGCACGGGTGCTCGCCGAGCACTCGACAAGCTGCACCCGATGTCGACGCCTCGCCGAAAGTCTCACAGCGGCGCCGGTGGTCGCGGCTACTTCGACCAAGCAAAGGCCAAACAGAGTGTCTCCCGCAGCCGAGCCGCCAGAACCTCAGACCGGCGCTGTGGACAGTCACCGTCCGCCGCAGTCGGCGGTGGGTGATAACGTTCGACCGTCTGTTATGCGGCTACAACGTTCTCGGCGACGTCGCGACGGTCGTCAGCAGCCAACGGCTGATGGCTCGCACCCGTTGGAACCCGTGTTGGCTCCGTCGGATTGCCTACCGACCGACTCCGCCGCGCGATCACCCTTCCCTCCTCCCCCTGCCGTAGAACAGTGCCGCGTCGCCAGCACCGACCGTTTTTTGAAGAGTATTTTTTCGCGCGGGAAGCGAGACGCAGAACGTCGCCGTGAAGCTGAGATAGCGGCTCAATACCCAGCGTTCCGCTTCTGATGGGCAGTAGATGCCATGCGCGCGGGGTGTGTACAAGTCAGCCCCCCCCCCCCCCTCGACCTGTTGCATCTCGCCGTCATTGGTGGCTGGTGGTCTGTCCCCTTCTCGCGTTGAGGAAAGTTTCCTCAGCATTTGTTTCGTGCAAACCCAAGTCGAAACTCTCTTTCTCTCTTCTCTCTCTGCCATTTCTTTCGACATCACTGCCCTCTAATGCAACCCCAAGTCGTGGTTCTCAACAGAAAGATCGAGCGCGATCAGGGTCGCAAGGCGCAGATGAACAATATCGAGGCGGCCAAGACCGTGGCGGGCCTCATCTGCTCTACCCTGGGTCCCTGCGCCATGTTGAAGATGATCTTGGACCCCATGGGCGGCACGGTCTTGACCAACGACGGAAACTGCATCTTGCGCGAAATCGACGTCGTGCACCCCGCCGCGAAGCACATGCTCGAACTCGCGCGTGCGCAGGACGAGGAAGTCGGTGACGGCACCACGTCCGTCATTGTCCTGACCGGCGAGATCCTTGCCTTGGCACAGCCCTTGCTTGAGCGTCAAATCCACCCGCTGAAAATTGTCAAGGCCTTCTCCATGGCGCTGACCGACGCTCTGGCCGTCATCGACGCGGTCGCGCAGCCCCTCGACGTCAACGACCGTGAGCAGCTCGCGTCCGTCGTCAAAGCCTGCCTCGGGACGAAGTTCAACGGCAACCAGGAGGAGCTCATGTGCAAGCTGGCGGTGGACGCCACGCTCCGCGTCGCCCGCACCGACAGCCGCACGGGCCACAAGGACATCGACATCAAGCGCTACGCGAAGATCGAGAAGGTCCCTGGCGGCGCGATCGAGGACAGCAGGGTGCTTGACGGCGTCATGTTCAACAAGGACCACATTCACCCGAAGATGCGCCGCCGTATCGAAAATCCCCGTATTCTGCTGCTCGACTCGCCGCTCGAATACAAAAAGGGCGAGACCAACGTGAATGTCGAGGTGACGAAGGAGACGGACTGGGCCATCTTGCTCAAGCAGGAGGAGGACTACATTCGCGGCCTGTGTGCCCACATCATCAAGTTCAAGCCCGACGTGGTCGTCACTGAAAAAGGTGCGTCGGATCTAGCAGCGCACTTCCTGCACAAGGCGAACATCACATGCATCCGCCGGCTGCGCAAGACGGACAACAACCGCATCGCGCGCGCGTGTGGTGCGACGGTGTGCTCGCGTGTCGAGGAAATTTCCGAGTCCGATATCGGCACCGGCGCGGGACTTTTCGAAATCAAGAAGATCGGCGACGAGTACTTCACCTTTGTGACGGGGTGCCCGGCCGGGTCGGCGTGCAGCATTCTCCTCCGCGGGGCGAGCAAGGACACCCTGAACGAGATGGAGCGCAACCTCCACGACGCCATGTCCGTGGCGCGCAACATTCTGAACAACCCGAAAACCATCTTAGGGGCCGGTGCCATCGAAATGCACGTGGCGGGCAGACTCATGGAGCGCGCGAAGAGCATCACAGGCGTCATGCAACCGGCCTACCAGGCCATCGCGATGGCCCTCGAGGTCATCCCACGCACGCTCGCCATGAACTGCGGTGCCAGTGTGATTCGGCTCGTGACGGACCTCCGGTCGCGCCACGCCGCGGCCAGCGGGTACTACTGGGGCGTCGACGGCGTCAAGGGGGTCATCGCCGATATTCGCGAGACGAAAATCATCGAGCCGGCGTCAGTCAAGATTCAGGCGCTGAAGACGGCGGTGGAGGCAGCGTGCATGATTCTGCGCGTCGACGACGTGGTGTCCGGGACCAAGGTGAAGAGCGATGCGCCGCAGCAAAAGCCCGCCGGCGACGACGGCGCGGCGGATCAGGCGGCCGACGGTGCCCTCCCGGAGTAATTGCGGGCCCCCTCCCCTCTGTTTTTGGTGGCGTCGATCCTCATAGAAAGAGAAAGAGAGCGGGAGAGACCTGAATGCGGGGCATCCCTTCTGTGGGACGGGGGGTGCGGTGGGCCCCCTACGTAGACTCCTTTTTTCACACAGTCCTTATAGGGGGGCGGTAATCTGTGTCGGTGCGATCGTACGCAGACCACGGGAGCGGGGCGAAAGAGAGAGCGTCCGTAGCGGCTACGACAGGGCACAATAATATGACTAAACCACCGCTCGACAGTGCGGGCTGGTCGCTTTTATCTCAGACCGAGCGCCACCACGTCACGTGAGCCTTGTTGTCATGCCTATCATATCCAGCAGCGACGGAAGAGTGAGGGCCCTCCCCCCTCCTCCGTTTCCCGCGCAGGCAGAATGGCAGCGGGGGATCGTTGAGTTCCCCGCGTTATGATGGACGTCGTCGTCAGGGCGGAGGGCAGCGGCAGCGGTACGCCCTCCGTCTTCCACTCCGTTCGCTCGATGGGCGCAGGAGCGTGGTTCGGCGTCATGCTGTTCCTCTCCTGCGTGCTCGTCGGGGGGCTGTACGGCCGTGACGTCATGGCGTGGCACGTTCGCAAGACGCACGTCCCCAGCGACGATCACGGGGTGCTGTGGTCGACATCGCCCGCAGAACAGCGACCCGGGCTGACGGACGCTCGCCGCCGCCGCTCCTCCTTTGTCATTGAAATCAGCGCTCTCGACCTCGACGAGGCAACGTCGCCGCGGCCGTCCGTGGTCGCCTCGGGTCCTGCCGTCCCTCCGCGACCGCGCAGCGATGTCATGGGTATGAGGAGTGCCGCTCCAACGAACGAGGCGTCCGGAACGACCCAATCTCCGACCCGGCCGCCGCCTGGGAGTGAGTCGCAGCAAGCGGTTCAGCCGCTACGGCTCGCCGCGACGATGCGCAACATCCGGCGCGGCATGGGTTTGACGAATGTGCTCATGACGGCCAGCAGCTTCTTGGCGTGGTGTGCGATGGCCGGCCGCGTGGCGGTATTCCCGCCCTTCCCATCGCGAAGCCCTGTCGACGTTGGGCAGCTGCTCAATTTGACGCGCACCATGAGCCAACTCGCTGTGTTAGGCGTTGCCATCCTCCTCGAGTCCCCGACGTCGGACGTTGCCGCCGCCCGAGTCGTCGCCGCCAATGCCACGTCACAGGTGTTGTCGGCGTGGCAAGCGGGTCTGCAGCAGTTTCTCGCGCTGCCCCCGATGACGGACCTCAAGGCGCTCGGGCTGTCCACCGGCAAGCGGGAGCGCATCACGTCCCTGGACTTTGCCATCTCGTACTCGGCGTTGGACTCACATCGAATGAAGATGCGGGCCGTCGCGAGGTACCCCTTCGTCGCCGTGAGGGACATGTTCATGGCGTTCCCATACCGGGCGACGGCACCCATCGACCTCTGCTTCTTCATCCAGCGTCTCGCCTTCCACGATGCGGTGGTTGGGCAGGCGACGCGGCTGCTCATGCGCCTGCGAGGGGCGGTGGCCGTCGCCGCTCGCGTGCCCAAAACCAACCAAAGTTCGCAGGTGGCAGGTCCAACAGGGAGCCTTGCTTCTCGGTCACTCCGGCTACTGGCGCTGCATCTGCGCATCGAAGCCGATGCCAGCTGGGTCCCGGGAGGCTCGGCGAAGGTTGACCACAACGAGCTCCGGCGCTTCTTGTCGGTCGACATTGCCCCGATCATCCGGACGCGTTTTATCAACGTTGTGTATGTTTGTGCCGGTCAAGTCAAGGCCGAGGACGCCGCCCTCGTGCGATCGGTGCTCGAGGCGGAGGCGGCCGCCACGCCTTCCGGAGGCAACCAACCGCTGGTCGTTCACTTCAAGACGGATTTTCCAGAGCTTGACGTTCCCACCGAAGCCACCGTTGCGGGTTCGACCGTCACCAACCACTTCGGGGCGGCCGTCGACTTGCTGGTCCTCAAGGCGGCCGACGTCGCCGTTGCTCTGGCGACGAGTTCTTTCCCGATCTCAGTTATGGCCCACCGCTGTCCGTCCCCGGCCCTCGCGACGGGTCGGGCGTCCATCGCGCAGCTCGCCGTGGCCGCCGCCGAGTGGCCGCGCTGTCACCCGCACGCAAGCTCGTGCGCGACGGCGCTTGCCAGTGAAGGCGCGACGCTCTGGGAGGACACCCTCCGGTGGAGGCGGCTGGCCAATGGCATCCTGCCGGACCTGGCTAGCTCCACGGGCATGCACCTTTACCGGGTGACGAGGGGGCGGTTCGAGCGGCCGCGGTGGCACTCGTGCTCGGAGACGTTCGCGCGCTCCTGCTTCTTCTCCGCCGCACGTGACTAGTGGCACGCCGTTCCTTCATACCCCCAGAACGTATCATATGCGCACTTATCGATTGTCGCTTGGTCAGGTGTTTCCAGTGTGTCCACCTCCCGTGTGGTTCGTGATCTCCCTGGATCGATGAAGGCAACGACGGCGCCGAGGGAAACCCGGCGCCGTGGCGTGCCTCAATCTGCGCCGCTGTCGCCCGTCGCCCCCAGCACCGACGTGACCGCCAAGGCGATGCTTGGCCCCAGTTCGTCGCCCGAATGGGAAGCCGTCAGCAACGGCCTCGTCACGATTGCCGACGTGCCGCCGTGGCTGCAATTTAACTCATTCATTCACACCGGTTACCGCCCTGCCCCGATTCGCGTCGGTCGAGCGCTGCGGTCCCTTCTGCAACTGCACAACGAGTCGTTCAACGTGTGGAGCCACCTCTTGCCCGCCGCCGCACTGCTCTTCTGGGCAGCGCGATGGGCGATCGTGGACGAATGGGTGCCGTCCCCCGCGTCGGTGTTACGCACCTGGCCGTGGCTCGACTGGGAAGGGACCATCCGCGCGCCGCTATTTCAGCCTGGCATCATCATCGCAAGCGTGGTCGCGATGGCGTTTATTTTTGTGAGCAGTTCGACGTATCACCTGGCGATGCCCTGTTGCTCCAGCGCCAAGGGCTACCAGCGGTTGCTGTGCCTCGACGTGGTGGCGAGCCTCGTGTCGATGGCGACCACCGCGTACTCCTTCATCTGGTACGGCGACCCTTGCGCCCCCGCGGCGACCGTGCATCAGTGGACGATGGGCTTCTCGATCTTTGCGTTCACGGTCTTCGCGGTGATCGTCTTCGTTCCGATGAAGGTCGCGTCGCGGTTCCTCGTGTTCTGCGTCTTCTGCCTGGTGCGCCTCGTCGTCAGCGTTGCCGTGTATGGCCGGCAAGGCTCCCTAACGTGGCTATGGTTCAGCGGGCCGCCCGCGTTCCGGCACCATGCCACCAGCTTTCTGGTCATTTTCCTCGGTGGTTTGATCAACGTGGCTCGGACTCCGGAGCGGTGGTTCCCTCCTTGTCCCGTCACCATGCGGAAGCTGAAGCGGCGCGGCGGGGATTCGGATGGGACCCTCACCGTGTCGTTCGCACGGTTGCGTGCCATCGACGTGGTGGGCAACAGCCACAACCTCTGGCACCTCACGTGCGTGGCCAGCGCGGCGCTCACCCTGCAGGGTTGCTTTGACGACGCCGAGTTTTATCGATACGCAGCGGAGACGAGCGCATGTCTGTGAGTGCGGCACCCTCCTGGACGTACTAGCTGCGGTCGAGGCCCTCTCAAACCACCAAAGGCTCCCTCGTTCGCGCTACGATTTCACCTCCTTGCTCCTCGTTCATTTGGCAGTGTGTGTTTTTTTTTTCCTCTCGCCACCTGACCATGCGGCAAGGGGCGTTTCGGTCGGTGCTTGCCGCCGCGGTGCTGTGGGGTCAACGACTACTACCGCCGGGAGCGCCGCTGGCCCTTTCGGCCGTCGCGCTATCGTCGCTCCGGCATGTTCATAGCGTCGTGGGTGTGCACGACCCGTACGGCCGTTCGAAACAGCAAGGTCGCGTCGACGCGGCGAAAAACGCGCTGTTGCAGTTCAACGTGATGATCGATCAAGGGCTCGAACCAACGGCGGCCACCTACACAGTCTTGATCGCCACGTTGGGGCGCGCGGGATTCGAGTGGCAAGCGTACAAGCTGTTTTCGAGAATGCTGGAGCACGGGATGGACCCATTACCGGAAACGTACGCCGCGTTGCAAATGGCGACGTCAAAGAAGCGCCGAGCGATGCTCGCCGTCATCGAAGAAAAGTTGCGCGAAGCGGTCACCGCCCTCCCCTTCACGCTGGACGCCAAGGAATCTGCCAGCGAGCAAGATGAGGCGGCGCGGGCGACTCAACTGCTCCATGGTATGCACTCGGGGGAGCTCATGCACAACTATATCAAGAAGGCGCAGCAGCAGGCAGCGTCGCAGAGCGCGGCATCCCCTTCGGATCGGGCCGATCGCCCATCCCCCGCGGCGAACACAGTGTCCCTCGACACGGTGGAATCCGTCATGGCGGTCGTGAACCAGTTGCACGAAGAAAAGCGCGTGCGTGCCGAGCAAGGGCCGATCGCCAACGCTGACGAGACCGCGTCGCTGAAGCGCGACCTGATGAAACTCGATGCGGAGGAGCTCAGGATTCTTCTCAGCGTGCACCGACTCCACCGGCACGGCGCGTCCAAGGACGAGCTCGCTGATCGCATCCTCTCGTCTTTGGGCGTTCGTTCCATCCGTCAAATGTTGGACCGCCGATTTCGCTACTTCCGCGCCGTCGAGCAGCTCCTATCGCGGCAGCTGCAAGACATCGAGTCAGACCAAGCTTGCGCCACCGCGGATGCCCCTGCCAAGATGGGCCCGGCGACGCCCGTCACCCCTCCGCCCCCCGACGAGGACCCAAAGAGAGGCACGGCCGCCGCGCAACAGTACGCGGCGTCCTCAAAGCAACTGGAGACTCCCTGGGGCACGATCCGGCGACCGCCTGTCGCACCGTCTCCTCACGAGCCCCCCCGTAGCGTGCGCAATCCGGACCGCGACGACCCGCTGAGCGAGGCAGAGCTGCAAACGGTGCGTGACGCCGCCCGCGCTGGCTCTCTTGAGGAATCGGTCCCGGACCACCTCCTGCGTCGCTACTGTCGGCAGTTCCAGCTGAGTTGGTCACGGCACCACCTGGACCACATGAGGCGCACCGTCGCGTGGCATGCGACCGCTTCGGCGCGGCCTACGGTGCCCGAGGTCGTATCGAACGACGCCTTGGCAAGTCTGCTAGCCGCGGACGGCGAGGCCCCGGCGATCGCACCCGTCCCCGAGCCGCCAGCGGTGGCGCCGGTCGACGACCATCGCGCCATGCGGCAAACGCTGGAAGCAGTCGACGCCCTTGCGGCCCTATCCCGTGCCACGGGCAACCTGCAGGTCGTCGACGCCGCCCACATCAACCGGGCCGTGGCTCAACTGAACCATAAACGGCTTCATGAACAGCGAACGGCCGCCGCGGCGTCCGAGCGGGAGCAGCACCTGGCCGATGCGGCCGCCCTGCGAAAAGCTCTCCCGGCCTACGTGAACGTCAAGCGCGCGGCGTTGGCTGATGGTGGTGGGCAGGACGAGGCGACCGCTCATTTCCCGAAGCACAAATCTGTTCGTATTTTGGGTCTTCGGGATGGCTCGTCGCCCAGTGTTGCTTCACATCTTTCGCAGCGAGCAGCACTGGAAGCTGGCACGTTGATGCCGAATCCTGTCGACGCTGAAACCGAACGTGACCGCAGCAGTTCTCCCTCAGCAGAGGACTCCGCGCCGCAGGAAATCCCACCGTGGGCGCTGACGACGGGACGCGATCAATACAGCATGGTCACAGGCACCTTTGGGTCCCCTGACCACGCGCAGATCACTGAGCGCCACGATGGATCCTTTCGCGCCACGGTCAACCGTGAGGCCCAGAGGCGCTGGACCGTGGAGGTGGACTCCCTGGCGGCCGATCAGCGGCTGGCCGTTCGGTCCGAACTTGCCGCTCTCGAATCGATGGCTGCTTCGGAGAGAGAATTGGAGAATCACAAACGTCAATTCCGTCGGTACCGTCAGCTGAAAAAATTCGTGGGCCAGGCAACCGCAAAACGAGACGCTGCGAAGGAGCGTGTCCGGGCTGTTGAAGGTGAACCGGTTGCCCCACGCACGGTTCCTGCGCTCCTGCTGCGGCGCGGCCGGGACAGAGTGGCGGCGGATAAAATACAAGCGAAGGCGAAATCACCGGGCGACGATACCAGATGAGCGTTGGCTCGACGCGGCACGGACCTAAAGCAATGTTGGGGTACCGACTCACACGGGACGAAATTCGAATCGCTCAGATTTCGCAATGTCGATTCCCCTTGCGGGCCACTCTCCACAGTATATTTTGTTGTCACTCATGGCGCTACCCCATTTCACGGACAAAGGCGATGCTGCCGCTCGAAGACTGCTGCTCGCGCGACTGGCACCGAGCACATCCGAGGCGCGAGTCGAGGTCAGGAAAGCGTTGTCGGTATTGCTGCCTTGCGTCGCTCCGGTGGTAAAACAGGTCACGATCACCAGCCGGCACGGCGACGAGCACCATCCGTCATCCGCCGTGGTGGGGTCTCGCCGATTTCGAGTGTCGGCCCTAGTCGCGGTCGCCATCGCCGCGCTGCGGCGTGCCAGCGGTCATCTGCTCCCCGCAAAGGAAGCCTGCAGCGGCGCGGCGTCACCCGTCGCCCAGTCGTCATCGGTTGTGCGCGTCGATCCCACCGCGTACACGGTCGCCGTCAGCGAACTGGTTGTCGTCTGCGTTGGTGCCGTGACCGCTGCCTCCGGGGAGCGACTCGCCGTGCCGCTTCTCGTGTCCGGTGCCACGCCCATCATCGCCGCGGCCAATGACACCATCGATGCCTTCGGCAACCAGCGGCTGGTCGTGCGGCCGTTGCCGACCAGGCTCCTGCGGTCGGTTTCAGGTCTGGTGGGCCCCCGCTTCCTGGGAAGCCACGCGATGACCATGACCGTCCCGCCGCAGCCACTGTCAGACGTGCCGGTTGACTCGCCGCTGCTCGTTTCGGTGAGAATCGTTGTGCCCCCGACGTTTCCCGCGGTACCTCGCAGAATGCTCATTTTGCGGGGCGTGGCAAGCGGGGCGGCCGCTGGGCGGCTCGCCTCCGCAGATAGCGATGACGGTCTGGCACCGGCAACGGACCTGATCCACGTGGAGGCGCGAGATTTTTCGCTGCAAGGTTGGGGTGTCCGCTCGTCGTCCGCGGATCGGGACCGCTATGACGCCTTGGTCGCGTTTCTTCACGAACTCGGAGGTGGAATCTCCGAGGGCGACGGCGACGTCGATGACCTGTCCGGTGACCAGGCGCTCCGGGCTGAAGAGAGCGCGTTGAGGCCAGCGTCGGTCACCGAGTGCGTCGAACTCGTCCGGCTGTTCACGGCTGCGAGAGCAGAGGGACCCGCCCCCCTTCCTCCGTTGGACGTGGCGGCGAAGCGGCGCCGAAGTTCCGTTTACGCGGCAGCCCTCAAAGAAGGTCGACCCCTCAGCGAGGGGGTGGGGCATTCGGTGAAAGCGTTCGCGGTGCAGACGCTTCGTGTGTGCTGGTATCCCTTGCTGATTCTGAAGCAAGTCCGCCGACGCCGGAGGCTGCGCTTGTCTCAGTTCGCGACGTCGATCCCTCGGCTGACGGGTGCCGTGTTGCAGCGGTCCGTGCCCACGTCGCTGCAAGGCCTGCCCGGGCCCATGTTCGAAGCGCTGGCGCAGACGGCCACGCTTCGATGCTTCGAGACGGGGGAGGTGATCGCGTACGCCGGCGAGCCATCCCCGGGTTTGTGCCTCGTTGCCCACGGCGCCGTCGACATCAACAGCGAGGCTGGCCTCTACCACGGATCATCGAAGCGACTCGGTTTCCTGACGTCATCCTCTGGCCCTCGTCGTCCCGCAGCCGCCGCGCTGGACGAGTCGTCCACGGGGACCTTCACGGAAAGCGCTGCGTCACCACTGCTGCTGGGATCGTCGCTAAATTTCTCCAATCCACGGTTCGCGGGATCCTCGGCGTTTCAGCAAGCGTCGGTGCGCAATCCGGGCGGCTGCCTCGTTCCTGGTTCCAGCTTCGGCATGCTCGAGGCGATTTCCGGCACGCCCATCTGTGTGACGCTCGTCGCTGGTGCCGCCGCCATCGCGTCGACGGCGGTAGTGGGGAGTGGCAGCGGTGGTGGCCTGGTGGCGTCATCCCCGCCGCATGCGGCCGCATTCGGAACGTTTGTTGGCAATGTGACTGCCCCGCCGCCTCCCGCCCATGCGGTGCAAATGCTGGACGCGGCGACCTGCGTTCAGCTCGCGACATCGAGCAAATCACGTACAGCGCCGCCTGTTACCGTCACCGGCCCTGGCATCAACGGCTACGTGGCCATTTGGGTCATCTCGCGGGATGCGCTGTTGAAACTAGTGTTCGGTCAGCAGAAGGCGACGGGGCACGAAGCCAGCTCCGAGGCCCCTCCGAGGAATGCGGCGACCGCGGTGAACAGCACGCAACCTGCTATGAAAAGCGCTCCGGAATTCGCGGCCTCCCCAACGGCGGTGTCCAACTTCCTCAGCATGCTGCGGGAGGACCTCTGTCACGCGGCGTTCGCCGACCGCACCAGGGTGCTTCCTTACCTCTACCGGTTGCCACTGCCGTCGCTGTATCCCACGTCGCACGCAGCGCCGTCGCCGTTGCGCAGCCACCAGCAGCAATATCCTTGGGCTGCGCGCATCAAACTCTTGTTCCGCAATTGTCGGTTCACCTCGATGTCGAAGTGCAGCCTCGGCACCCTCGAGCGGTTGGTGTCGGCGATGCAGCCGCGCAGCGTGCCTCGGGGATCGACCGTCGTCGCTCGGGGTCGGCCCGCCACCGAGGTGTGGTTCCTCCTCGGAGGGCGCGTCGGCGTGTTTCGCGCCATTCCACCCCATTCGCTGTCGACACTCGTCGCGGCCGCGTCACCGTTGCCGCGTTTCTGCGACGTCACGGTACTCCAGAACGGCGGCTCGCTGCCGCTCCTCTCTCCCCCCGCGGGGGGGAAGTCGTGCCCGCCGGCGCTTGGGGGGGTGCACCACGTCGAGACGTTTCGGGCCCCGTGTGAGCTGCTGATGGAAAGTGCGGTGTACGGGGGGCCGGTGCTGCACGATTGGATCGCTCTCACCGATCTGGATGCGTACGTGATCCCAGCCTCGCAGTTTTCTGCTACCCTCGCTGGGAAGTCCGACGTTGTTTCTTCCGATCAACATGACGCATCCAGGAATGGGGAGGGAGGCATGACGTTGATCACTGGTTCGACCATGGAGCGAACTTCAACGAATGTGACCACGATGTCGTCGATGTCGCCACAGGATCCGTCCTCCCCACCCGCTGGCTCCACGAATAGCGACTGGGCCGTGGCATCGGCGGAGTGGTCGCGATCACGCGCGGAACGATTACGTCACGTGGTATCCCGATGCCGTGCGCAGGTTGCCGGCATTCTGTTCATCGACGACCTACTGCGGCGCGACCGCGGAGGCACGGCGACGACGGAGCTGCTCGCTTTGTTTCAGGCCCGCATGCTCCAGCCAGGGGAGCTGCTCACCTGTCGAAGCGACTTCTGTGACCGGCTCGTCATCCCGATCGAGGGCGTGCTGCGATTCACTCACCACAACGACAAGGACGACGCCGTGGTGCGCGAAGTGGCAGAGCGCGCCCGCGAGCAACACCGCAACCTCGACGGGGGCACCCTCTTGTCTGCTGCCGCGATCCCCGACGACCCATGCGTCGTGCCGTTGAACGAGTGCCTCGGGTTCAGCTGCCTCGTGTCGCATCGCTGGACGCGGTCGGTGGTGGCGGCCACCGTGTGCCGGGTCATTGAGCTCGAAAGGGCCGACTATGAGGCCTTTCTTCGTCGGCGCGGATGGCTCGCACTCGTCGCGGCGAGGACTCGCCTGCTGCTCTTTCCGAATGCTTTGTCGGTCGGCGTTGTTCCGAAGCCAGGCACCCTTGCCAGCCTTGTCAGGGCCATGCTGAACCGCAGCGGGGGCATCCAGCAGCGAGGAGGGGGGGGGCCTCCGGGGGGCCACGACGGGCCCGTCGGTGGGATGTCCTTGCCGCCGTTGATGTTTCCGGTGTCGGGCAGCGGCACCGTCGCGCCGCATGAAATCGGATTCGGCATGGAAGGAGAGGGCGCCGTCCGTGGCGCGTCCCTCGCCGCTCGCGTGGGCGAAGTCATGTCGGACAGCGCGGATGGACGGACCGCGGCGCGCTGGATGCATGTTGAGGAGCGGTCGCTTTTTGTCAGGAGGGGCGAGGCGGCCCCCGCGGTGGGCTCTACGTCGCGAGCGCTCGCCGTATCGTCGAGGCCGCACGGCGACCGCGCCGCGTCCTCCGATAGCGTGTCGGCAGTGAGCAGCGGCGTGATCGGCGGCGCCGGACAGGGGGTCCGGCAGCGACGGCAGCCACCCTCGCCGTCCCCCGGCGCCGGGCGGAGTGGCGTGCCTCCGCGGTCACCGCGTGATGATCGACAACGTGACATTTTGCTCAACGGATCGGTCGGACATCGCCTGGCGGGGCTGCTGCTCGAGGGTCGAGACGCCCCACCGAAGCTCCGACGCGGAGATGGTGAAAACACGAGCGGGTGGAGCCGCGGACGCACCCTCGTCGTGTCAGCCAGTTGATCGCTTCGTTTGGAGAGAGTACGCCAACCTCGTGTACCGTAGACTGAATTGTCCCCCCACCGCCTTGCCACCCGGGATCCGTGAGGCGGCGTTAGCTGCAGCCGCAACCTCTCTTTTCCTCACGGCCTCGGAAGGTCGGTGGGGCTGAGGCCCGCGATTGGCTCTCATACTTAGCGGTATCTTCAAGTTCGCTAAGCAAGTCAAGTCGCTCGTCGTGACGGACGATGCAGGCGTCGGGGTCTCGTTCCTCGGACGCACCACGTTGTCTGCGTTGGACTCTGACGCCTCTCGCGCACCTCCCTCTGCGATTGTTCCGCGTTGAGTTCACTCACAGCTCGTAGACGAAATTGGCACTGCACAACTAACTGGGCACAGTCTGTACGTCGATGAGTAAACGAGTCAGCGCGCACTGTGTTCCGGACGGCAAGTCCAACGATGCTGCGGTTTCTGTCTCAGCTTCCCCTCGTGCTTCCAGGATTTTTGGTGCGCCGGCTTCCTAGGACTCGAAGAAGAAGTCGGCCCCGAATTTAATGGGGGCGCCGCCAAATTTGGACGACGACTTCGATTTGGAGCAAGGGAATGGGTACAAACGCCAGGGTATCGTCCCGGCGGCCGGAGATGGCACCGTAAGTTGGATGTGTGTGTTGTGTCCGTCGCATCCGGTGCTCCGCTCCGAAATTGACATTTCGGCCCATCTTTCTTCGACGCTGCACGGAGCCTCGTTGGACGACTACCTTGCTGTTGGCCCTCGGGATGCCTGTTCCGTCAGCATCAACGGGGCCTCCATGCTTCTGGACAGTTTTGTCGTGTTTCCCGCGACCATGTTCGGCGTTGGCCGGTGGCTTTTCGATGACGTTTGGCGAGTCTTGCTGATACCGGACATCCTGGGGGCGGTGGTACTCCGACAGCGACACCGCTACACCATTGTGGAGTTTGCTGCCCCGATTCAGGACCCCGTGTTCGAAAAAGTGTCCGACGACGGCGGGCCGCGGGAGGGTGTGCGGGGCGGTGGGAATTCGAGACCGTCGCATTCGTACCGCCTTGCCGGGTGGAGGGCACGCGCGCCAACCGCCGCGCCGATCGGAAGTGACTATCAGCCGCTGCCATTCGCCGCTCAAATTAGTCGAATGGCGTACTTCACGGACAAGGGCTATGAGCGGCCGAGCATTCACGGTGAGCTCAGCGAGCAACGCGCTCGCGTCGTGACGAACCGACCCCGAGAAACCGAACGTGAAAAACTGTGCAAAATTCAGCGGCCCGCTCCAGCGAAGCTGAGTCAGCAACCGTCCGCCTTCATGCCCATCGGGGCCCACGGCGGTGCGCTGGAAGTAGTGAGTCGTGAAACCGTCAAGCGCATTCGCACTGCTCGGCAGTTCGCCTCAAGTCTCAGATATGAGGCACGGATTCTCGTGCATCGACGTCGCAGTCGGGCAGTGGATGGCTGTCAAAGCATTCCGCTGGATGCGACGGCCCCCGCGGCACGGAGGCGACCGCCACGGAAGGGGAAATCGCGGAAAACGAAGCAGCAAGTGATCTGATTGGTGCGGGTGGGGCGCTAAAGGGAGGAGGGCGGGGGGGGGGAGCTAGGCAAGCACACTGCCCCACGTGTGTAGCATTGCATTGCGGGAGGGGGCGAAAAAGCTCCAAGCGCGATTCTTCCTACTTTCCAGTTTGTCATACAGGTTATGGACGACTTGGCCAAATCTGTTGCCGACGCCGGTGCGGTGGTTTCTGGACGAACTCAGGAACCTTCGCCGCTCAACACCCCATCGTCGCCTTGGTGTCCGCGTGCCACGGTGACCGCCACGTGGCAGGATGCGCTTGACTCGGTCGAGCAGAAGGTGTCGCCCGCCACGATGGAGTCCTTCCTGCGAGAGGTGTCCGCGTCGACGGCCGACAGCCTGGCGCCGGCCGCCGCTGCAGCTGCGCATGCCAACAACGCCCGGCGCCTGCGCGCGATGATGGCATGGTACTTTCTCCGCGCACGCTGTCGGTCCCTGCTAGGCGGCGGCGCCGTGCCGTTCGTGCTGAGCGACATCGTCACGGCCACGGATTCCGCGCACCGAAAAGCGCTGGCGGACGCTGCGGCCAAGAGCGCCGGTGGTGGGGGACTGGTGTCGTTCTTTACGTCGGCGCTCAAGAGCACCACATCGAGAAAGAACGATGCAGCGACGGCGTCTCGAACGTTTGGTGTGAACGCGTCCCTCCCGTCGCAGCTGCGGCTGGCCCACATGGCCCTGGTGGCCGTGCGCTGCCACGCGTTCCGGCTCGGAGAGCACGACTCCGTCGCGGCGATGCCATTGTCCGCCAACTCCGGCGGTGCTCCACCAGCCTGGGTTTGCTCGGTGACCGAGTTGGCCTTCGTCCCTGTGGACTTTGCCGCGCAGCTCGTCGCACTCGGCTCCTCCACGATCACGTCCGCACACGCTAGACTTGGTGCGTTGAGGAGCATCGCGGGCGACGTCACCTGCGGGAACGTGCCAGCGCCGCCGTCCGCCCGGGGGGCCTGCATGTTGTTGTGTCCGATGGACGCACTTCACTTGGCCATCGAGACCGATCTCCTCCACGCAGACTGCGTCGGCCCGTCATCGGGCCGCTTCGGCGGGAAGCCACTCGCCGCCGTTCCATTTGGTTCCCCTCGCGCGTCAGTTGCCAACCAGGCGCACGCCAAGTCGTCGGCCTTCACGATCCTACACCGACCGGCAGCCGCGGCCGATGTCGCCGCGTCTCCCTCCCACCTGAACGGGGCGTACTCGGCGGCGCAGTTGCACCACTTCTACCTCGTGGCGGCGGCTGTGGGAGCGCCCCTGGTGGCGGGGAGCACCACGGACGTAGCGGCCATCATGGCGCAGTACGGGCACAGCCTCGTGGACCAGCTCCACGGCATGGGCGATGGGCTGGGCGCCGAGGCCTCTGGAAAAACGTCGCAGCAGTTCGCACTGGTCCGGTCTGCCGGGGGTCATCGCGTCGCAGGATCCGCTCCTCCTCCGGCCTCCGTGGCGCTCCACTCGGTGGGTATGCCGTTCGTGGATGCCGCGATCGGCACCGCGGCCCATCTCTGCGGCGCGCTTTCCCGCGCGAACGTCGCCGCGGCACCGTCACAGCAGCAGCTCGTCGGCGACGCGATGCACGAACTGGTAGCCCTCCTGTACGCTGCCGCGCGCGTGCGCCTCGACGTAAGCGTTTCCGGAGCAGCCGATCCGGCGTGGTGCACCGTGGACGATGTGGCCGTGTACCAACTCGCGTCGGACGCCGGCGGCAGTCGCGGAGGCGCTCCGGCCCATCGTGGCATCGGCCCGCTGGTCCTTGATTCGGGGTTGGCCCACGGGGAGCTTCGCGAGGGGCACGTGCCGTACGCTGTGTCACCTCTGGCGATGCTCCAACTGCTCGATGTACTGCGCCTCGGAGCGATCGGGTCGATAGGCACCAGTCCGCCCCCGGCCGCCGCCGCGGTTGGAGGTATCTGGTCCGTCCGTGATTTCGTCGCCACCGTCAACGAAGTGTTGTTCGATTCTGGGAGCAAGCAAGTCGCGGCCCAGGGGGGTGCTCGCGGTCCGGCCGCTTTCGAACGATCGGCGCTCACTTGGATTCCACCTGGCGCGACGTCTTGTTCACCGCTCCTTTGGAATGCCGTTGTGGCCCCAGCCTCTTGTTTGTGGTCTGACGCGCTCGACAGCTGCCCGCAGTACCCCGTCGCGTTTATTGCATTTTCGGCGCGCGTCGCCGCCATGGAGGAAGCCGTTGCGGGGAGCGCCACCGGCGGCCTGCGCCTGCGCTATGCATGCGTCACCCGAAGCATTGACGCCTTCTTTCACAGCCCGCACAGCTGCTCCAGCTTGCTCAACGCCACCCTGCGGCGGGCGGTGCCCCTCCTTTCCGCCGCGGAGCAGCGCGATGTGTTTTACCGCCTCGCCCTTGGGCCCATTCGGTGGGTCTTGCTGGTCGCCGACCTCAACGTCATCACGAGCGCTGCCGAACCGTTGCTGGCCGCTCGTCGTCCGTCCAGCAACGGCAGCAGCCCCTCGAGCAGCATCCCTGGCGGCCATACGCTGACCGAGTCGCCCTCCGAGGTGCTGCTAGGACTCCTTTCCGCGCTCAGCGACGACTCGCTGCCGTTATTAGGCACGGACGAGGTTCCGTTGGAAACGGCTTGCACGCGACTGGCGCAAAGCGCCGAAGGTGACTTAGTCGCGATTGCGCTCAACCAGATCTACACCACTGTGACGCAGGCGGTGGCCATCGGAGCATCGCCTGGAGTCGCCGATACGGTGGCGTGGCTGGGCCACGACATCCTGTGCGAATGCATCGTGTCCGCGGTGGAGGCCGTGGTAGGCTCGCAACCGGTCTCGCCGGACACAATCAGGTTGCTGCTCTTCGCGATCCGCTTCACGCAGTCGACTCTAAATCCACAGCTGGGCGAGCGAGCCCTTGAGTTGTTGCGACTCGCAATCGAATCGCAACCCGGAGGTGAGGGCTCCACCGCGGCGCTGAAGCACATGCTGCACTCACCGATTGGGCTTAACGCCGAGCAGCTCCGCGTGCAGGCGCAATTGCTGTCACTCTTTGCGACGGCGGCATCCGGCGTAGACCGCGCATCCAGCGCTCGCGTGGCGGCCGACCTCTTTGAGGCCTCCCACGACGCTGCCTGGGAAATACTGACCATCCGTCCGCGAATGCCGCTGTCGTTCCTCAGCGCGGCTCGCATGTCGGAAGAGCAGTCTGATGCAAACCGTCGGCTGCCCATCCGTGAGATCGTCGCCATCGACGAGCCGCCGATCGCCGCGGCGTGGCTGCCTGAGTATGACCATCACCACGCAACTGGCTACATGCCGTCCGCCGCCTCCATGAAATTCGCCGACGCGACTGAAGCGCAGCGCTTCGACGCCCTTCGTCAGCTGCTCGCCGCCGCCATCGGGGGCATCACCGTCGCCGCGCGCCTCGACCCAGGACACGTTGGGCGCGCCCTCGTGTTGCTTCACCGCGTTGACGGAGCGCATGGGTACATCGCCGATCCCGCCCTCAAGGCCACGTGCGCGTCGTGCTCGGCACTGCTGCGCGCCCCGTCCTGTATCGGCGAGGTTGGACTGTCTACCCTCGTCGGGGAAGCGTTGTGAGTGGGTTTTCTTCACTCGTGTCGTTTTTGTGTCGGCAACCCCTCCCCCTATCCGCCTGGGCCGTGGCAGAGGCTGCTGGAGTATCGCAGCGTCCGCCAGCACACATCGACACAAGAACTGTTTTTCCCTCCCCTCCAATCTGGTCCAGGGTGGGTATACTAGTATATTACTCTACCCACCCTGCTCCCCTCCCCAACTGACGAGAGCGATGGGATGCTGCGCGTCCGTGAGCAGCCCGGCGGACGAGCAGCGGCGCACGGCCTGGTGCCTTGCTCGGCTAGACCAGCAACTGCATGAGCACTGGGAGGAGCTGTTCCGGCTGTCACATCGCCCCTTCAGCCACGCGACGTTGAAGTCGCTGGAGGTCACTCGGCGGCGCTCCAGCGCGGGTCTTGGCATCGGTGCGCTGCCGCAAGACTCATTGCGGACGCAACAAGGGGCACAGCCGGGCCCTGTCGATGGGTTGCCTCCTGCCGCACCCGGCGCTATGGCTGCCTCGATGTCCATGTCCGTCATCGGTCCAGTCCTTCCGCCCGGGGACGGCGCAGCCGCGTCTTCGCCCGCCACGCTGCTGGAAAGCGGCACGTACGACCACGCAGTAGGCATGTTCCTGGCGGCCCGGCGGCCATGGCCGCAAAGCGGCAAGGAACTCACCCGTCTCCAGGTTGCGTCGCTGCGGGATCTCGCTGCCGTCATGGTCGAGGCTCGCCGGGCGGGTTGTGCGCAACGGTCATCGTCCGCGCCAGGAGGAGGGGGGGGAGCAGGGCGGGCGGCGGCCGTAGGGTCTGAAAATTCTCTCAACGACTTGCGCTCACGATTGTCCATCATTCTGGGCACGCAACGGGACGAGCAGCGGCTAATGCGCGTGCGGATGCGTCACGCGTCCCGAAAGGCGAGCAAGCG
>ERZ1292630.896-Hain-H41-02um-R3-896-length-30056-cov-8_pt1 | contig 30056 bp, 29 predicted proteins | sample MGYA00564408_ERZ1292630 | MGnify/ENA primary metagenome ERZ1292630 (study PRJEB36523, sample SAMEA6512641) | groundwater metagenome | collected 2019-01-08 | study: AquaDiva: Metagenomics assemblies of 32 groundwater samples
AACATTATTTTATTATTTATATATTTATTTTTTAAAATATGTTAATCTATATTTTTATAATTTAGTATAATGATAGATTATTTTTGAATAATATTATTATTTATTTATATGTACATTAATATGGAGTGAAATATGAGCAATAATGCTATTCCTGTAAATGTTTCTACAGGATATAAATGGAATGGAGCAAAACCTGTACCTTTTTTTATTGTTTTTGTTATATTTTTAGGTTTATGGTATATTGATCCTCCTACTGGTCTTAATGCAAAATCTTGGCACTTGTTTGTTATATTTATATCAACTATTATAGGTTTAATTTTAAAACCTCTTCCTATGGGTGCTATGTCTATTTTTGCTGTATGCGCTTGTTGTTTAACTAATACAATACCATTAGGACAAGCGTTAAGTTGTTTTGGATCTCCTATAGTTTGGTTAATAGTTTCTGCTTTTTTGTTAGCTAGAGGTTTTATAAAAACTGGATTAGGTTCTAGAATAGCTTATTATTTTATTTCTTTTTTAGGAAAAAGTACTCTGGGTTTAGCTTATGGCTTAACAATTACTGAATTGTTATTTGCTCCAGGAACTCCTAGTAATACAGCTAGAGGAGCAGGTATAATTTTTCCTATTATAAATGGATTGAATTCTGAGTATAAAAGTAATGTAAAAGATGGAACCCAAAGACGTTTAGGAAGTTATTTAATTAAATTATTATTTCAAGTTAATGTTATTACTAGTGCTATGTTTGTAACTGCTACTGCTGGTAACCCTTTAATAATAACTATTGTGGCTAGTCATGGAATAAAATTGGATTGGGGCACATGGGCTTTAGCTTGTTCTGTTCCTGGAATAATGAATTTAATTTTATTACCAGTTTTGCTATACTTTATATTTCCTCCGGAAATAAAATCTACTCCTCAAGCTCCAAATTTTGCTAGAGAAAAACTTAAACAATTGGGCTCTATGTCTGTTAATGAAATTATAATGATGTTTGTTTTTATTTTTTTATTATGTTTATGGATATTTGGTGAACAATATGGAATAAATGCTACAACAGCTGGAATAACAGGTTTATTTATATTATTAACTTTTGGTGTTTTGAGTTGGGATGATATTGTTAAAGAACAAAATGCTTGGGATACATTTATTTGGATGTCCGTTTTAATAATGTTATCTATTAAATTATCAGATTTGGGGGTTACTAATTGGTTTGGTGGTTATGTAAAAACATTAGTAGTTGGTAAATCTTGGATGTTAGTCCTAATGATCATAGGGTTATTGTATTATTATGCTCATTATATGTTTGCTAGTATGACAGCTCATATATCAGCGTTATATGGAACTTTTATTGTAGTTTGTCTTACAGCTGGAGCTCCTTCTATGGTTACGGCTTTATTATTAGGTGTTGCTTCTAGTATGAGTGCTGGTTTAACTCATTATGGCACTGGATCTGCTCCAGTATATTTTGGTTCTAATTATCTTACTTTAGGGCAGTGGTGGTTTTATGGCTTTATAGTAAGTGTTATAAACATTATTATTTGGGTGATTTTTGGTGGAATATGGTGGAAAGTTCTTGGCTATTGGTGATTTTTTATTTTTTAATAGTCTTCTAGAATAATTTATCTAGAAGACTTTTTATGTAAATATTTTAAATTCATAGTTTGGGAAATTTTTTTTTAAAATATTTATTTCTTCTATTGGTGTGTTGTAACATGCTGTTGATAATGCATCGCATATTGTTGCATTTTTTCCAATTACTGTAGCTAATTGATAATAATGATTATTTTTTAGAGTTATTGGATCTATAATATGATTTTTTATATCATATTTGTTTGTTATTCTATTTTTAATAAATTGACCTGATGATGCTATACTTGTATTATTTGGAATAATGTAGTTATTTTTTGAATTTTGATTATTATTTATTTTTATTTTCCATTGTAAGTTAAATTCATTTTTTCCTTTTATTTTTATGTCTCCACCTAATTCTATCATTGCATTGTTTATTTCATATTTATTTGTTATTTTCATTGCTTCTTCTATTGCAAATCCTTTTCCAATTCCTCCTAAATCTATATTTGAATTATTTTGTATCATTACTTTATTTTTGTTTATTTTTATTGATTCGGATATTTCATTTTTTATATTGTTATTTTTATTATATTTTTCTAAATAAATTTTATTATTTAAATTTATGTTAAATTTTTTGTTTGTTTTTATTTTTAAAATTTCACTTATTTTTAAAATATATATAACACTGTTAGGGACAGTAAATTCTTTTTTTGGATTTTTATTTAATTTTCCTATGAAAGAATTATTTGAAAACATTGTTAAAATTTTTTCAAAATATGTTATTTTATTTATTATTTCATTTATTGCTTTAATTCCATTTTTTTTATTATTTGTTATTATAATTATTTTTCCTATTGTTCCCATTGAAAAAAAATTTTGAATGAAATTTTGTTCTTTTTTTATAAATGAAAAACATTTTGCATTTGTAAATGGCACTATTATGCATAAATATAATATATTTTTTATAAAAATTCTTCTTTTTATCATTTTTTTTCCATTATTAATTCACGTATAATAATTTCATTATACTTAATATTAAAATATTTTGTTATATATTTTTTTTTATTTATTGCATATAATTATATAAAATGAAATATAAAATATATTTTGTTTTTTATTTATTTTAAATTGGAGTAAATTTTTATGATTAATAAAGATAATTATAAAGAAGATTTAAAAATTTTATCAGATAGACGTTCGTTTATTAAAAAATCTTTTTGTGGTGGTATTTTAGCTGCCGCAACTTATTTGAGTATAACATCTGGAGGATTAGTTCATGCCTCTCCAAAATCTAATAAACAACCTTCTGCAGAGGTTAAACCTGGAGAATTAGATGAATATTATGGTTTTTGGTCTGGTGGACAGTCTGGTGAAGTTAGAATTATGGGTGTCCCATCAATGAGGGAAATTAAGCGTATTCCTGTTTTTAATTATGATTGTACTTATGGATGGGGTATTACAAATTATAGTAAAAAAATATTGGGTGATTATACTATTGGTGATACTCATCATGTACATTTGTCATATAATAATGGAACGTATGATGGAAAATATGCTTTTGTTAATGATAAATCTCAAGCTCGTTTAGCTAGAATTAGATTAGATTATATGGAGACTGATGCTATAACAAAAATTCCTAATACTCAAGGGACACATGGAATATTTCCTTCTAGAAATAAGTTAGATGCTGTTTATTGTAATAGCGAATTTCATATTCCACTTCCTAATGATGGTAGAGATGCTGATGAGCCTAAAAAATATTTAGCTCTTCATACTTGCATAGATGCTGCTAGTATGAAAGTTCGTTGGCAAATTATTGTTGATGGTAATTTAGATTTGTGTGCTACTGATTATCATGGTAAGTATTCTATGGGAACTTGTTATAATTCAGAAAATGGTGTTTTATTAGATGAAATGATGTCTGCTGATAGAGATTATTTAACTGTTTTTAATTTAAAAAGAATAGAAGAAGCAATTGCTTCTGGGAGTGGTGAACGCATTGAAGGAAGCGATGTTCCAGTATTAGATGGAAGAGGAAAAAATCCTTATGTTTTATATATTCCTATTCCTAAAAATCCTCATGGAGTAAATGTTGATCCTAAAGGAAAATATGCTATTTGTGCTGGAAAATTGTCACCTACTGTTTCTATTGTTTCTTTAGAAAAAGTTGATAAAGCCTTTGCTGGAGTTATTACTAATCCTAGAGATTGTGTTGTAGCTGAACCTGAAGTAGGATTAGGGCCTTTGCATACTGCTTTTGATAATGAGGGCAGAGCTTATACTTCAATATTTATAGATTCAGTAGTTACAAAATGGGATATTGAAAAAGCAGTAAAAGGGCAAAATCCTATTATACAAAAATTAGATGTGCATTATCAAGTTGGCCATATTAATGCTTCTATGAGTGAAACTAAAAATGCTGATGGTAAATATGTTGTATCTTTGAATAAATTTTCTAAAGATAGATTTTTACCAGTTGGTCCGTATTTTCCTGATAATGATCAATTAATAAGCATATCTGGTAAAAAAATGGAATTATTACATGATAGTCCTGTTAGTCCTGAACCTCATGATGCTGTAATTGTAGATGTAAGTTTAATTAAAACTAAGCAGATATGGGATAAAAATGATCATAAATTTTCTTTTGAAAAAAGTATTGTGCAAAAATTAGGTGTTGAATTTGGAGAAAATAAAGTTATTAGAAGAGGTAATAAAGTTTATGCTGTAATGTCAAGCATAGCTCCTAATTTTGGATTAACTTCTATACATGTTAATTTAGGTGATGAAGTTACTATTATACAAACTAATTTAGATAATATAGAAGATTTGACCCATGGATTTTGTTTGAGCTTATATAATATAAATTATGGCGTATCTCCTATGGAAACTGTTTCTGTTACATTTATAGCTGATAAAAAAGGTGTATTTTGGTATTATTGTCCTTGGTTTTGTCATGCTCTTCATTTGGAAATGAGAGGTAGACTTATTGTTACTTAATTTTATAAACAATTTATATAGGAATTTTATATTAAGTTCCTATATATTATTTTTACTTTTTTTTAATTGTTGTTTTGCTAATGATAAAAATAATGTATTATTTTTAAATAATAATGTTGTTTTTGAAAAATCAGAATTTTTTTTAAATATTGATACTTATGATAATTTAAGATTTTTAAATAATTCTTCTTTTCCAATAATAGAAATGAAATTTGAAAAAAGTATTAGATATTATTTTTACACTTCTAATATAGTTGATTTTTCTGCTTATTCTGGAAAACCTATAGAATTATTAATAGGATTGAATATTGAAGGGGTTATAGAAGATATAAGTTTAATTAAACATAGTGAACCTATATTGTTGGCTGGTATATCTTTATTTGAATTATATGATGCTGTTAATTTTTATAAAAACAAAAATATAATGAATTTATCTTTTTCAGAAATTGATATAATTACAGGAGCAACAGTAACTTCTTGTATTTTAGATGAAACTGTAGTAATTAGCAGTAAAAAAGTAGCTATGGATTTAGGTATTATTTCTAATGAATTATTGTTTAAAAAAAAAATATCTAATAAATATGAAGTTTTATCTTGGGATGAATTAATAAAATGTGGGGCTATAGGCCATTATGAATCTTTTTTTAAAGATGAAGATGGAATAGATAACCATTTTATAGATTTATATTATACAAATATAATGCCTGTATCAATAGGTAAAAATTTATTTTTTCATGAAGAATATGATAGATTATTTGAAAATTTAGATAATGATTGTAGTTATATTTTATTGATGAATAATGGATCTTGGAGTTTTAAAGGAAGTGCTTTTTCTCGTGGTGGTATTTATGATAGATTTATTTTATCTCAAAAAAATAATGATATAAGATTTAGATATTCTGATTATGTCAATGTTAATGTTTATAAATTGAATGAAACTGTGCCTTTTTTTAAAGAATCAGGTTTATTTATTGTTAAAAAAAATGATTTTAATTTATCTGAATCATGGAATTTAATTTTATTATTATTTAGTGAAATTGATAATATAAAAAAATATAATACTTTTTCTGTTGAATATAAATTACCATCAAAATTTATTGAAAATGATTCGTCAAAATATGTACAAAAATGGATTGATGATATTTATAATGTTATATTATATTTTATTTTATGGTTTTTTGTTATTTTTATATTTATTTTTAAAAAATATTTTTCTAATAATTATAATAAATTATCTAATATTAAATTTTTTATTTATTTTATATCAGTTTTTTATTTTGGTTTTATTTGTTGTGCTCAACCTTCTTTTGTTAATCTTTTTGCTTTACTTGATCAAAATATTTCGTTATTTTTATTATCTCCTTTGTTGTTTATTGGTTGGATGATGATATTTATTACTTTAATTTTTTGGGGAAGATCTTTTTTTTGTGGATGGATTTGTCCTTTTGGAGCTTTTCAAGAATTATTTTTTAAGGTAAGAATTTTTTTTTTTAAAAATAAGTATAAATTTGAGTTTAGTGATAAAATTCATTCTTTTTTTAAATTATTTAGATATTATATTTTTGTATTTTTATTATTGGTATTTTTTTTATACTCATCAGAAATTGCGGAATTTCTATCTGAAATAGAGCCATTCAAAACTGTTTGGAATATAGGTATTTTAAATAGAAAAGAATATGAATTTGTAATATATAGTGTTATATTATTGTTTGTTTCTATATTTATTTATAGATTTTTTTGTAGATATATATGTCCTTTAGGGGCTTTTTTATCTTTATTATCAAAATTTTCTTTAATAAAAATAAAAAGAAGAAATACTTGTAAAATTTGTAGAGTTTGTTTTAATCATTGTGAAAGCAGAGCAATTGGTGTAAATAATGGCCAAATAAATTCTTTTGATTGTTTAGCTTGTTTTAGTTGTATTAATAAAATGTATGATAATAAAGTTTGTCCTCCTTTAGTTAGTAATAAAATATGGATAAAATATGAAAAAATCAAGGATGTTTAATTAAGTATTTTTTTTAGGAATTATAATATGAAAAATATAATATATGTTTTAAGTTTTGTTATGTTATTGGTTTTTACAAGTATGGTTTCCGCAAGAACGGGAAAAGAAATTTTTAATAATTATTGTACTACATGTCATTCACCTAGTATGGCTTCTGTTTTTGGAGCTCCAGCTGCTAATGATAAATCAGCTTGGGAAGTTAGAAAAGAATTAGCATTTAAAAGAGCGATTGAAAAAAATAAATTTAATGAATCTGATCTTATCATTAAAGAACGTGAAATTTTAGGTGCTTTGTTACTTACAGCAAAACAGGGTACACCAAAAGGGATGCCACCAAAAGGAACTTGTTCTAATTGCACAGATGATGAATTATTGGATGCAATAAAGTATTTATCTGCAATTAATTGATTTGTTTTATTTTTTAATTATGAAATTTGTTATTATTATTTTAGGTTTGGCATTGTTTGCCAAACCTGTTTTTTGTTCAAGTATAATTATTAATAATTCTAATGATATGAATTTTCTTTTATCAAATTTAAATAACAATTTTATTATTAAAAATATTGATAATATTATTTTAAGATCAGGAATTTATCAAGGTAATTTTATTTTTTTTAAAAATATTGATTTAATTTCTTATGAAAATTCTATAATAACTAGTTGTGGAATAGGAAGTATTATAAGATTATTTAATAATAATATTATTGTTAAAGGATTGATTTTTTATAATAGTGGAAAAAATATGTCTACAAGAGATGCTTGTCTTTTTGTTGAAAAGCAAGCTTATAATATCAATATTGTTAATAATAATTTTTTAAATTGTGGATTTTCTATTTGGATTGATAAATCTAATAATAACTATATTGCTTATAATAATATATGTGGTACTTTAAATAAAGTTGTTTCAGATAGGGGAAATAATATTCAATTATTTAGAAATTGTAGTACTATTGTAAAAAATAATTATATTTATAATGGAAGAGATGGAATATATATTTCTAATTCTATGTATGTTGATATTTTTAATAATTTTTTTATTAATAATAGATTTTGTATACATTATATGTATAGTCATAATTGTTTAATAAAAAAAAATCAATTAATAAGTTCTTCTGTTGGAACTGCTATTATGTATTCTAAATTTGTTAAAATATATGATAATTTTTCTATTTATAATAAAGAACATGGTTTTTTATTTAGAGATGTTTTATATAGTAAAATTACTTATAATAAATCGTTGTATAATGCTGATGGTTTTTTTTTGGGAAGTAGTTATTATAATAATATAAATAGTAATAATTTTATAAAAAATAGTATAGCTGCTAAAGTATCTAATGGTAGTTCTTATAATGATGTTTATAAAAATAATTTTATTGAAAATAGACAGCAAATAAAATATTTAGATTCTAAATTTATATATTGGAATATAAATAATATTGGAAATTATTGGTCTCATTATGTTGGATGGGATTTAAATTGTGATGGAATTGGAGATAAAAAATTTTATGTTACAAATATATCTGATTGGTTAATTTTTTCTTATCCTATATTAAGAATTATTTTTAAAAGTCCTTCAATGATTTTATTACAAAAAATTGAAAATCAATTTCCAGCTTTTAGAAAAGCAGCTATAATAGATAATTATCCTTTGATGAGGCCTTTTTTTTAATATGATAAATAATTTTCTTTCTTTAAATAATATATATTTTTCTTATAAAGTTAATTCTAATGTCGTTTTGAATGATGTAAATGTTTCTTTTCAAGGAGGAAAAGTTACTGCATTATTAGGAATAAATGGTAGTGGTAAAACAACTTTATTAAAAATTTTATGTGGCATAATAAAAAATTATGATGGTAGTATTATTTTTAATAATAATATTATTGATAATATTAATTTTATAAAATATAAAAAAGTTGTTGGTTATATGCCAGAATTTTTACAATTTTATCCAGATATGAAAGTTATAGAAGTTTTGAGATATTTTAACTTTTTAAAAGGTAATTTTGATAATTCAACTATTGTTGATATATTAATAACAGTTGGATTAAAAAATCATTATGAAAAAAAAGTAAAAGAATTATCTAAAGGAATGAAACAAAAATTGAATTTAGCTCAAGCAATTGTTAACAATCCAAGTATTGTTTTATTTGATGAACCTTCTAATGGATTTGATTGTGATAGTATTTTAATGTTTTATAGAATTTTAAAACGATTAGCAAATAATGGATCTATTGTTATTTTATCAACTCATCATATAAGTGAAGTATATAATAACGTAGATAATGTTGTTATTTTATCTCATGGAAAAATTAGTAAGGAATTTAATATTAATGAATTATATAATAATAATAAAAAAAATATATATATTTGTTTTTATTTAGATAATATTAATTTAAATTTTATTAATTATATTAATATAAATTACTCTTTTTTAAATTTTAATAATAATATCATGTTTGGTGAATTTAGTATGAATATGTTAGTCAATATATTTTTTTCTTTTAGAGAATATTGTGTTTCTGTTAATAATATAAGAACAGAAAATAGAGAATTTGATAATTATCTTATGAATTTGTTATGAATAAATTAAAGTTTAATATTATTTATATAATTTTTAAAAAAGAAATTTTCGATTATATAAATAATTATTGGATATTATTTATGGCATTATTTTTGTTTTTTGTTAATTTTATATTGTTTTCTTTTGGTAATTTTTTTTCTTTAGATAAATCTGTTGTTGATAATAGATCTTTATTATTGTCTTTAATACATTTACAAATGTATATAATTCCATTATTTTCTTTAATTTTATCATATGATAGTATTTTAAGAGAACGAGAATTAGGAACTTTAGATTTGTTTTTTTCTTATCCTTTTAATTATACTGATTTATTATTAAGTAAATTATTTAGTTATTGTTTTATCTTTATATTATCTTTTTTATTGGGATTTTCTCCTATATTATATTTTTTATATGATATAAAAGTTTCTTTTTTTAGTGTTTTTATTTTTTTGTTAAATTGTATCTGGTTAAGTATAATATTTAATTTTATAGGAATATTTGTATCTTTTAAAGTGAAAGATAGAACATTTATTATATTAATAAGTATATTAATATGGATTTTTTATATATTTTTATATGATTTATTTTTTATTTTTTTGGTTGTTTCTACTAATGGAATTTTTTCATATAGTATTATTAATAGTTTTTTATTGTTGAATCCTGTTGAAATTTTTAGATTAATTTCTATTATATTTTTTCTTCCTCTTGATGCTAATGACATTTTTGGTTTAAATATTGAAGCTTTAAATATATATATTATATTTATTTTTATGTTTTTTTGGGTTTTTTTTCCTATATTTTTTGTTTATTTATTTAGAAATAAAATTAATTATAAATAATTATTTTTAGAGTTATTCATGAAAAAATATATTTTTGTTTTTATTTTTTTTTTATTTATTTTTTTTTGTTTTTTTATTTTTATAAAAATAAATGATAAAAGTGATTTTCCTATAAATATATCTAATAAGAATATATGTGCTAATGATGGAATGACTATTATTGAATATAAGGGGCCAAAAGCTCAAATTATTTGGAAAGATGGTTCTATAAGTTTTTATTGTGAAGTTAGAGAAGCTTTTTTTGAATGGACTAATTTTATAAAAAGAAAAAGAATTAAAAAATTTTATGTTCAAGATTTTTCTTTTATTAAATGGGGTTCTTATACAAATAATTGGGTAGAAGCTTGTAAAGTTGTATATGTTATAGATAGTATTAAATATGGGGCTATGGGAATATCTTATGTTCCTTTTACGGATATTATATATGCTAATTTATTTGTTGATAAATATCAAGGAATTATTATTAATTTTGATGATATAATAATAGATGTTTTAGATAAAAGTAATGAAATTTTTAAAGATCGTATTTTAAAATCTTGTTCTTAAAATTAAATTTTTTTTATGATAGAATTTTTATTTTTTTTTCTAGTTTTTTAATTAAAATTTTTATTTTTTTTAATTTATTATTTTCTAAATATATTATATTTTTAGGTGCTTTTAATAAAAATGTTTTATTATTTAATTTTTTAATTATTTGTTTATATTTAATATTATATTTTATTAAATTTTTATTTATATAGGTTATTTCGTTTTTAATATTCATTATATTATATATATACATGTATAATTCTATTTTATTATTAATTAAAATTATAAATTTATATTTTTTTATATGTTTTTTTATAAAATTAATTTTTTCTAAAATTTGAATATTATATATATATTTTTTTATTATATTATAATTTTTATTTTTATTTTTTTTTATATATATGTTTATTTTTTTTATTATATTTATATTTGTTTCATTTTTTAAATTTCTTATATAAAGAATGAAATTTTTTATTATTTTTATTTCATTTTCTATTTTTTTGTTTATATATATATTTTTTTTAATAACATATTTTATATTTATTAAATTAGATTTTTTATTATTTATTATTTGCCATATTTCTTCACTTATATATGGCATTATTGGATGAATTGTTATTATTATTTCTTTATATATATTTAATAATATATTTTTTGTATTATTTATTTGCTTATTATTGTAATTATTTATTATTTGTTTTATAAATTCTAAATACCAATCACAAAATTGATTCCAAATAAATTCATATAATTTTTGAGCTAATAAATCAAATTTATAATTTTTTATATTTTTAATTATTTCATATTTTATATTTTGCCATATAGATAATATCCATGAATCAAATACATTTATATTGTTTATAATTGTATTATTATTTTCAATTAAATTTTTTTTATTATTTGATATGAATATTGTTGCATTCCATAATTTATTACAAAAATTTTTATATTTTTTAATTAATTTTATATCAAAATTTATATATTTTTTTGAAGTGGCTATATTACAAAAATAAAATCTTAGTGCGTCTGTCCCATGTGATTCGATTCCATTTGAAAATTCTTTTATTGTTGTATTTGTTATTTTTGTTTTTATATTATCATTTAGTAAATTATCACATCTTTTATATATAAGTTTTTTTAGATCTATGCCTTTTATTATATCTATAGGATCTATTACATTTCCCTTAGATTTAGACATTTTTTGCCCATCTGTATATTTTATTAACCCATGTATATATATTTTCTTAAATGGTATTTTTTTTGTAAATTTTAAACTAAAAATAATCATTCTAGCTACCCAAAAAAAAATTATATCAAATCCTGTTATTAATATATTTGTTGGAAAAAATGTGTAATATTCTTTATTTTTATTTGGCCATCCTAATGTGCTAAATGGCCAAAGCGCTGATGAAAACCATGTATCTAATACGTCAGGATCTTGTGTTAATATTTGATTTTTTATTTTATATATTTTTTCTATATATTTTTTATTATATCCTATATATATTTCTTTATTACTGTACCATGCTGGAATTCTATGTCCCCACCATAATTGTCTACTGATACACCAATCTTCTATTTTATTCATCCAATTAAAATATATTTTTTTCCATTGTGTTGGTATGAATTTTGTTGATTTTTTTTTTACTGATATTATTGCTTCCTCTGATAATTTTTTCATTTTTATATACCATTGATCAGTAATAAAAGGTTCAATTATTGCATTTGTTCTATCGCTTCTAGGTATATTTATTATATATGTTTCTTTTTTATATATTAAATTAAGTTCTTGTAATTCTTTTATTATTTTGTTTCTTGCATCTATTCTTTCTAAATTTCTATAATTTTTAGGAACATTTATATTTAATTTTGCATCATTTGTAAAAATATTAATAATTTTTAATGAATGTTTTTTTCCTATTTTATAATCATTGAAATCATGTGCTGGGGTAATTTTTAGGCATCCTGTTCCAAAATTTATATCTACGTATTCGTCTTCTATTATAGGAATTATTCTATTTGTTATAGGGGATATTATTTTTTTATTAATTAAATTTTTATATCTATTATCTTTTGGGTTAATTGCAATAGCTGTGTCACCGAAAATTGTTTCTGGTCTTGTTGTTGGAATAATAATAAAATTATTACTATCGTATATTTTATATTTTATATACCATAAAAAAGATTGTTCTTTTTTTGATATAACTTCTAAATCAGATATTGCTGTTTTTAATATTGGGTCCCAATTTACTAATTTTTTTCCTTTGTATATATATTGTTCTTTATATAATTTTATAAAAGTTGTTTGTACTGCATGAGATATTTTTTTATCCATTGTAAAACATTCTTTTTTCCAATTAATAAAACATCCTAAAACTTTTAATTGATTTATTATATTTTTACTTGATTTTTTTTTCCATTCCCAAGTTATGTTTATAAATTTTTTTCTTCCTATTGTATTTTTATTTATGTTTTTTTTTGATAAATTATTTTCTACTATTATTTGTGTTGCTATTCCGGCATGATCGGTTCCACCTTGCCATAGAGTATTTCTTTTTTTCATAATATTATATCTTATTAAAATATCTATAATTGTATTTTGAAAAGCATGTCCCATATGTAAACTTCCTGTTATGTTTGGTGGAGGAAGCATTATACAATATGGTTTTTTTTTGTTTATTTTTTCAAATATTTTATTATTTATCCAATTTTTATACCAAAAATTTTCTATTTTTTCAGAATTATATATATTTTTCATTTTTTTTATTTAAAAGTTGAAGCTAAATTTATAATATATTGTATTAATAATTTAATTGGTCTACCTGTAATTTCTTCGTTATTATTTTTTATTTTTGTAATTGTTCCAGAAATATCTATATGAGCCCATGGAGTATTTTTTGTAAATTTTGATAATAATGATGCAAATTCTAGTGTATTTTCATTTGTATTTTCAGTATTTTTTATATCAGTTAAATTATTATTATTTTTATTGTATTTTTTTTGCAACGGCATTTTCCAACATAAGTCGTTTATCATTTTTCCAGCTATTATTAGATCATTTGCTAATTTTGAATTATTACTATATAAAGCATTGTAATTTTTACCTAAAAATATTATTGTATTATTAAAAAAAGTTATATCTATTATAACCATTGGATTGTATTTTTGACTATATGTTAATATATCGCATAAAATTATTTTTTCTTTGATTTCATTATTTAATATTTCTATTGTTTTTCCTAACATTGTTTTTATTATATTATAATTTTTGTTTTTTTTATTATTTAAGTCGTTTTCTATTGATGGAATAATTCCTATAATATTGATTTTTATTTTTAATTCTAAAATAAATATAAAAATTCCTAATATTGAATTTATATTATGTATATTATATCTTTTTTTATTTAATATATTATTATCATTAAAAATTATTCCTTTATCTATAATAACTATTGGTTTTTGTGTAATATTATTATTATATTTTAATATTATAATTTTTGATTTTTTTAAATTTTTTTTTTTTAATGTTAATATTGAATTTATTTTTAATTTTTTAATTTCTTTTTTTTCTATTATTTTTATTGATAAATTTTTATATATTTTTGATAAATTATGTACTTCATTTGAAAAATAAGAAGAAGTAAAAGTATTTATAGAATGATTTGATAGATCTTTTGTATATTTTATGCTTTTAGATATAATTATCCCATATTTTATAGATTTTTGTATATTATTTAATTCATGTTTCGTTGAATATATTATAATATTTTTTAGAATAAAATTGTTATTTTCTGTTTTATATTTATTAAAAGAATATATTTCTTCATTTATATTTATTATTAAATTTTTTGTATTATAAAATATATTTTGATTTTTTATGTTACAATCATTGTTTATTAAATATAAAGCACTTTGAGAATTAGTTTTTTTTATTATTTGTAAACTATTATTTATAATTTTTTTATAATCTGATTTTGATAAATTATTTTTATTTTTGCAATTGATTAAAATTATTTTGTTACTATAAATATTTGGTATATTATATAAAATTAATGAGTCTATTATTTCATTGTTTAAATTTTTTATAGTGTTTGATATATAGTTATTACTTATTTTATCTAAAATTTTTGTTGTGTGAGATAACTCATTGTTATTAAAAATTGCTGTAATTATACAAGAAACATTTTGTTTTTCTAATGGTCCTGTAATTATGTTAAATTTCATTTTAATACCTATTTTGTAAAAAATAACATGAATTATTATGGAGGTGGTGGGATTTGAACCCACGTCCATAAACTTTAAATTATTGTTTCTACATGTTTATCCTATTATTAGTAATATATAGTTCATATAGGAATGAATAATATATTTTGGTTTATTATTTTTAGCAAATTTATTATAAACCATTAAAATCTGTTATCTTATTATATTTTATCTCTTTTAATCTATTAAATGAAAATAAGCATTCATTATTAAGAGAGCATTAACTAAGCTGCTAATGCGTAATTATTTTTGTTTGCATTTATAATGCTTGTGACTAAAGATTACGAGATTTAAGTCACCATACTCGACATGCACTTTTAATTTTATTTTTTATGTCGATTCCATAACACCCCCTTTTTATTATTATATCACATATTTTTTAAATATGTTAATTTTTCTTTTATTAATTCTTTTTCTTTTTTATTTTTTTTTTTGTCATATAATTTTTTTCCTATAACTATTGCAATTTCTACTTTTATTAAATGGTTTTTAAAATATATTTTTGTTGGTATTATGTTATATCCTTTTTTTTTAATGTATGAGTTTATATAAATCATTTCTTTTTTATGTAATAATAATTCTCTTTCTCTTTTTGGATTTATATTTGTAAAAGCACAATTAAAAATCAAAGGATTTATTATTGATTCTGTAATATAGAATTTATTTTTTTTAATTTTTATATAACTTTCAATTATTTGAACTTTTTTTTCTCTTAAACTTTTTACTTCCCATCCTTTTAAAATTATTCCTGCTTCATATTTTTTTTCTATATAGTAATTAAAATTTATTTTTTTATTTATTATTATTATTTGATTTTTCATATTTTTTTGATTGTTCTTTTCTTTTATTTTATTATATAATGTTTTTTTATTATATAATTAGTTATTTAAATTTTTTTATGAATAATAAAATAAATCATTATAATTTTTATGATTTTTATTTTTTTTATTAATTTTTATTTTATAAAATTTTTGTAAATAATTTTTAAAAGAGAGGTTTTATATGAAATTAACAAAATTAATGAAAAAAGGTATTATTGATGAATATAAAATTCATGATAAAGATACAGGCTCTTCTGAGGTTCAAATTTCTTTATTGTCTGCAAATATAAGTGAACTTGTTGAGCATTTAAAAGTTCATAAAAAAGATAAACATTCTAGAAGAGGTTTAATTGGACTTGTAAATAGGCGTAGAAAATTATTAAACTATTTAAAAAAAAAATGTTGTAATAAATATTTTGAATTGATAAAAAAGTTAGGAATTCGTAAATAATTTATAATGAGGATTATATTTTGTCTGTTATAAAAAAAAAAATAAAAATATGTGATGATTATATATATTTAGAAACTGGTTTTATAGCTAAACAATCAACTGGATCTGTTGTTGTTGAAATGAATGGAACAAAAATTTTGGTTACCGTTGTTTCTTTATTGAATAATGAAAATAAAAATTTTCTTCCATTGAAAGTGGATTATCAAGAACGTTTTTATGCTTGTGGAAAAATACCAGGTAGTTTTTTTAAAAGAGAAGGTCGTCCAACTGAAAGAGAAGTTTTAGTTTCGAGATTAATAGATAGACCTTTACGTCCTTTGTTTTATAATATAAATAAATATGAAATTCAAATAATTGTAACAGTTATTTCTATAAATCCTAATGTTGATCCTGATATATTATCTATTATTGGTGCTTCTTGTGCTCTTTGTATTTCAAATGTTTCTTTTAAAGAGCCTATAGCAGCTGTTAGAATAGGTTATAATTCTGATGGATTTTTTTTAAATACTAAAGTAGATGAATTTATTAATACGAAATTAAATTTGGTAGTTGCTGGAACTAAAGATTCTGTTTTGATGGTTGAGTCTTCTGCAAAAGAATTATCTGATGATATTATGATCGAAGCTATAATTTTTGGTCATAAAAATATTAAACCAATTATAGAATTTATTAATGATTTTTCTAATAATTTAAAAAAAAAAAATTTTATATTGGAAAATAATCAAATTAATAATTATTTATATAATTGGTTATATGATAAATATAATTTACAAATTATAGATATATATAATATACAAGATAAATTAGTAAAAAAATCTTTATTAAATAAATTATATGAAAAAATTAATTTAGAATTAATTGTTGAAATAGATAATGGATGTTATAATTTTGAAAAAGATTTTATTGTTTCTGATATTATATCTGTTATTGAAAAAGTTGAAAAAGATGTTGTTAGAAATTATATAATAAGTACTGGTAAAAGATTAGATAATCGTAATTTTGATGAAATAAGATTTATTGATATTTATTTAGGATATTTATTTAGAGCACATGGTTCTGCTGTTTTTACTAGAGGAGAAACTCAAGTTATAGTTTCAGTTACTTTAGGAACAAAAAAGGATGCTCAAATTATTGATAACCCTTTTAATAGACAAAAAGATGAATTTATATTTCATTATAATTTTAATTCGTATTGTGTTGGAGAAATAGGAATTATAGGTAGTCCTAAACGTAGAGAAATTGGACATGGTAATTTAGCAAAAAAGGCAATGCAAGCTGTTTTTTTAGAAAATGATTGTCCATATGTTGTTAGAATTGTTTCTGAGGTTACGGAATCTAATGGGTCTAGTTCTATGGCTTCTGTATGTGGGGCAAGTTTAGCGTTGATGGATGCAGGTGTTAATATAAGTAATCATATAGCTGGTATAGCTATGGGATTAATTAAAAAAAATGATAAATTTATTATTTTATCAGATATTAGTGGAGAAGAAGATCATTATGGTGATATGGATTTTAAAGTTGCTGGTACAAAAATTGGTATAACAGCATTGCAAATGGATATAAAAATTTCTCATATAGATAAAAGTATTATGACTTATGCATTGAAACAAGCAGTTGAAGGTTATAATTATATTTTATTAATAATGAATAAATTTATTTCTGAACCAAAAAAAGAAATATCTAAATTTGCTCCTAAAATAAAAAATTTTAAAATAAATATTACTAAAATAAAAGATGTTATTGGCAAAGGCGGAGCTGTTATAAAATCTTTAATAGAAGGTACTGATGTTAGTGTTGATATACAAGATAATGGAAATGTACAAATTGTATATTGTAATGTTGAAGAAGGAGAAAGAGTTTATAGAGAAATAAAAAGATTATCTACAGATTTAGAAATTGGAAAAATATATAAAGGAAAAGTTGTTAGAATAACAGATTTTGGAGCTTTTATTAATCTTATTCCTGGAAAAGATGGTTTAGTACATATTTCTCAAATAGTTAATTATAAATTAACTAATGTTAGGGATGTTTTATCAGAAGGACAAGAGGTTGAAGTTAAGTTAATTGATATTGATAAACAAGGTAAAATAAGATTAAGTATGAAATCTATTATCTAATTATATGTTTTTTTTATTTTGTTTATTATATGACAAAAAATTAGAGTTGTTATTTTTGCGTCATATATTGCTGAATGATTTTTTTTATTGTTGAATTTTATTCCTATATTTTTAGCAATATTTGATAGTATTGATTGTTTATATGTTATGTATCCTAATGTTGAAGCATCTATTACATTAAATTTATGATAGTAATTATTTGTTTTTTTTGTTCTTTCAATTAAATTATTTAAAAACATTAAATCAAACCAGCAATTATGTCCTATTAATATACATTTAGATACTTTGTTTTCAATTATTGTGTTTTTTATAAATTCTAATATAGATATAGACGCTTCATTTTCTGATATGGCAAATCTTAATTTTTGAAATATGTTTATTTTATTACATTTTAAAGATGTTTTGTTTATTTTAGAACCTTTAAATGGATTTATATTTAAATGTAAAATTTTGTTTGGATATGCTTCTTCTTTTTCATTATATTTTATATTTATTAAGGCTATTTCTAGTATAGCATTAGTATTAGAATTTAATCCACTTGTTTCTAAATCTATAATAATAAGACATATATTTTTTAGTTTCATATTGTTTATTAATAATAATAAAAATTAAATTTAATTTTATATATTATAATTTTGGCTTTTTTCTTTAAATTTTATTATTTGTTTATCTAATTTATCTATTAATGTATCTATTGATGAATACATGTTTTTGCTTATAGAATTTGCAATTAATTTATTTTTATTTTCTAATATATATATTTCAGCTTCTGCTTTATGTTGATATTTATTTTCTATTTTTAAAACTATATGAAATTTTTTTATATGATTATAATGTTTTTCTAAACGTTTTACCTTTGTTTTTATATATTCTTTTAAAGAATTATTATCAGAATTTACAGATATTTTTATATTTATATTCATAAATGGCTCCTAATATATATATATTTAAAATAATTGATATTTTTCTAAATCTTTTTTTTTTTCATATGCGTTTTTTATAATCTCTTCTGGTATCCCAGCCATAGCAGCTACTTCAATTCCATAACTTTTTTTTGATTCTCCTTTTTTTATTTTGTATAAAAAATTTATTTTACCATTATATTCTATACTATCACAATATATATTTTTTATCGTTTTTGAAATATTTTTTAATTTATGTAATTCATAATAATGTGTTGTTAAAAGAGTTAATGATTTTATTTTATTTAAATGTAATATTATTGACCAAGCTAAAGGTAATCCTTCTAATATATTTGTTCCTCTTCCTATTTCATCTAATAATATTAAGCTATTTTCTGTAGCATTTTTTATTATATTAGAAGCTTCTATCATTTCAATCATAAAAGTTGAATGCCCTTTTGTTAAATTATCTTCAGCTCCTATTCTTGTTAAAATTTTATCTATTTTTCCTATTTTTGCTTTTTTTGCTGGAACATAACATCCTATATGAGCAATTATTATAGAAATAGCAATTTGTCTTAAATATGTTGATTTTCCACCCATATTTGGACCAGTTACTATATATACTAAATTGTTTGAGTTTAATATTACGTCGTTTGTTATGAAAGTTTTATCATTATTGTTTTCTATCAAAGGATGTCTATTATCTTTAAGAATTATTTCTTTTTTATTTGTTAATTTTGGAAATGTCCATTGTAAAACATCTGCCCTTTCTGCAAAATTACTTAATATGTCTAATTTTGCTAATGCAATGGAAGTTTCTTTCATTTCATTAGTATGTAATTTTATTGTTTCTATAGCATTGTTATAAATGATATTTTCTAATTTTTTCATTTCTTCTTTATATATTTTTATATTATTTTCTATTAATTTTAATTCTTCTGTATAATATTTATCTGAATTTTTTAATGATTGTATTTTTATATAATTTATTGGTATATTTTTGTTTTGTGATTTCGTTATTTCTATATAATATCCGTTTAAATTATTATATTTTATTTTTAAATTTTTTATAGATGTATTTTTTTTTTCTTTTTCTTGTAAATTAGTTATATCAATTTCTGAATTTATAATTAATTTTTTTAAATTGTCTAAATTTTTATTAAATTTATTTTTTATAATCCCGTTTTCAAAAATGTTAGTCATATAATTAGTGTTTATGCAAATTTTTATTAAATGTGTTATTTTTGGAAAAAGTTTAATTTCTTTTTTTATTTTAGATAATAAATTTGTATTATTTAGTTTATTTATATATTTTTTTATATATGGTAATGTTTTTAATGTGTTATTTAGTAAAATTATATCTTTAGGTTTAGTTTTTGATAAATTTATTTTTGAAATTATTTTTTCTAAATCATTTATATTATTTAAATATTTTTGTAATTTTATATAATTTTGATTTCTTTTAAATTCTTTTACTAGGTTTAATCTATCGTTTATATGATTTCTACATTTTATAGGTGTAGATAGCCAATTTTTTAACATTCTTTCACCCATAGGAGTTTTTGTTTTATTTAGTACTTTAAATAAAGTATTTTTTTTTTCATTATCTTGATTTATAAATATTTCTAGATGTTTTAATGTATTAGGTCCAAAATATATGTATTTTTCATTATTTATAAATTCTAATTTTCTTATATGTTTTAATTTGCAATTTTGTGTTTTTAATGCATAATTATAAACTATTCCTGCAGGTATAATTGATTCTTTTTTATTTTTGTTTTGTATTATTTCTAAATTTTCTTCTATATTTGTTATTAATATTTTATATGATTTATTAAAATTTAAATTGTTAGTGATTTTATTTATATAAAAGTTATTTGAATTTATCTCATTTTCTATATTTTGTGTTATTATTATTTCTGAAGGGTTTATTTCTTCTAATTTTGAAATTAATTCTAATTTTGTATTAACTTCTGTTACATAAAATTCTCCTAAAGATATGTTTATTGATGATAAATTATATTTTTCTTTATTTTTATATATGCATGTTGTTGTGTTTGTTGAATTTTCTTCTTGATATTCTTCTTCTACAAGTGTTCCTGGAGTTAAAATTTTTTTAACTGATCTTTTTATTAAATTATTTTCTTTTATTGATTCATTTTCTTGTTCACATATTACAATTGTATGTTTATTTTTTAATAATTTTTTTATATAAAAGGATGATGCATGATGTGGTATTCCAGCCATTGGTATATAATGTTTAGAAGATTTTTTTTTAGTTAAAACTATTTGTAATATATTTGAAGCTATAACAGCATCATTGTAAAATAATTCATAAAAATCTCCTATCCTAAATAATACTAATTCATTCATATAATTTTTTTTTATTTCTTTATATTGTTTAATTACTGGTGTATCTAACATAAAAATCTCTTATTTTTTTTTTTAATTTTTAGATAATAAAAGTCCTATTTCAAATAATAACCAAATTGGAATCGCTAATAATATTTGAGAAATAACATCTGGAGGTGTTAAAAGCATTCCTAATATAAAGGCTAGTATTATTATATATTTTCTTTTATTTGATAAATCTTTTTTTTTAATTACATTTAATTTAATTATTAATATTGTAATTATTGGTATTTGAAATGATATTCCTGTTGCTATTGATATTGATATTATAAAATCTAAATAATTTGATATATCAGTCATTACTGTTATACTTGTTGAAGAACAAGTAGCAAAAAAACTTAAAGCTAAAGGACAAATTATATAAAATGAAAACAATAATCCGATATAAAATAATATAGTACTATATATTATTATAGGAAAAATTTTATTTTTTTCATTTTTATATAAACCTGGAGCTATAAATTTCCATATATTATTTATTATATATGGAATACTTATTATTATACTTATTAAAAATGTTAATTTTAATGGTACTAAAAATGGTGTTGTTACGTGAGTTGCAATTAATGTATTTCCTTCTGGTAATTGGCGTATCATTGGTTCTGCTATAAAAACATATATTTTTTGAGAAAATGAAAAAAGTATTAAAAAAACACATAATATAAATATAAAACAATTTATTATTTTTTTTCTTAATTCTATAAAATGAACATTCATATTTTATTCTTTATCATTATTGTTTATATTTTTTTTTTTTAATGATAAAGAAAAATCCTCTTCTAATTTTTCTTTTTTTTGTTTTAAATTGTTTATAAATTTACCTATATTATAAAATAAATTTTGATAATCATCAGGATTTAATATTATTATTGATATTATCAATATTAATATTATTTCCCAAAAGCCAATATCGAACATATTTATTTTTCTATATTTTTATCATTGTTTATTATAGATTTTGATTCTTCATTTGAAGATTGTAATCCTTTTCTAAATCCTTTAAAGGCTTGTCCTAAATCTTCACCAATGTTTCTTAATTTTTTTGTTCCAAAAATTAGTAAAATTATTAAAAATATTAATAACAAAGACCCTGGACTTATTCCTGCGAAATTCATTATATTATTTCCTTATTAAATATATTTTACAATAATTTTATTATATACTTTATTATATATATTTCAAGTTTTGATAAAAAAAATTATTGTTATTATGTTTTTGATTTTATTTTTTATTTTATTAAGTTTAAATTTGTGTTTTATAAAAAAAATATAGGTATATATTGGGGTAGCTTTGATCCTCCTACTTTAGCTCATAAAGAGATAATAATTAAATCTTTTTTTTATGTTTCTTGTATTTTTATTGTTATAAATAATAATAATTGTAAAAATTATTATTTTTCATCAAAAAAAAGATTACAAATGTTTAAATATATATTCAAAGATTATTATTTTATATTGTTTTTTTATAATTATAAAATATTTTTTTTTATTCAAGGTATAGATAATTTTTATAGTTATTTTAAATTTAAAAAATTTAGTTATAATTTTTTTTCTATTATATTAGGAATTGATGTTTATAATAATTGGTTTAATGTATTTAAAAATAAAAAAATTATTTTTTATAGATATATTTGGATAATATATAGAAAAAATTTTTTTATTAATAATTTTTATTATAATAATTTATATTTTTTTAATATTAATGTTAAATTAAAATATATTTCTTCTAAAATTTCTAAATTTTATTTGTTTAATTTTAAATTTTTTATTTTAAAATTTATATTAAAATATGGAATTATTCGTTATATATATATTTTTTATAAATTTTTATAGATTTTTTATTGATGTTTTGTTTATTTTTATTATTTTTTTTTGATGGTGTATTTATGAAATTTTTAAATTTTTATGAAATTCAATTTTTGTTTTTGGATTATTTTAAAAAAAATAATCATAAAATTTATGATGGATGTTCTATAATTCCTCAGAATGATAATAGCTTATTATTTACTAATTCTGGCATGGTACAATTTAAAGATTTTTTTTTAGGGTATAAAGCTATACGGCATAAAAATATTACAACATCTCAATCTTGTATACGTGCTGGTGGAAAACATAATGATTTATCTAATGTTGGGTATACTTCTAGGCATCATACTTTGTTTGAAATGTTAGGTAATTTTAGTTTTGGAGGTTATTTTAAAAATGAAGCTATTTTTTATGCTTGGTTTTTTTTAACTCATATTTTGTTTATATTAAAAGATAAATTATTTTTTACAATTTATGAAAATGATTTTGAATCTGAGAGTATTTGGTTTGAAAATGTTAAAATTAATAAAAAAAATTTAATTAAGTTGGGAAAAAAAGATAATTTTTGGATGATGGGAAATAATGGTCCTTGTGGTCCTTGTACTGAAATATTTTATGATCATGGAGATTTTTTAAATGGTAATTTTGATATAAATTGTAATTTTGGAGATAGATATATAGAAATTTGGAATTTAGTTTTTATGGAATATAATTTTTTTGATTTAAAAATGGAAAAATTATTAATTTTTTGTGTTGATACTGGAATGGGTTTAGAGAGAATTTCTGCTGTTATGCAAGGAGTTAGTAATAATTATAATATTGATATATTTAAAGATTTGAAAAATTTAATTATAAAAAATTTTTCTTATCATACAAATTTTATTAATGATTCTTTTTCATTAAATGTTATAAGTGATCATTTAAGATCTGCTAGTATTATGATTTTTTATGGCATTTTACCTTCTAATGATGGAAGATCTTATGTTTTGAGAAAAATTATAAGAAGAGCTATTATACATGGAAAAAAAATTAATATATTTGATTCATTTTTGTATAAATTGTTTAAAGAAATGGTATATAATTTAGAATATTATAATTATTTATTAAAAGATATTTTTCGTATTGAAAAAATTTTTTTAGAAGAAGAAGTTAAATTTGATGAAACTTTAAATTATGGATTGAAAAAATTAAATGAAATTATTTTTTTTGAAAAAAAAAAAATTTGTGGAAAAGATGCATTTATTTTATATGATACGTATGGTTTTCCTATTGATTTAACTGTTGAAATTTCAAAAGAGTATAATTTGGAAGTTGATGTTGAAGATTTTTATAAGCATATGTTATTACAAAAAAATTCTAATGATTTTAATAAATTTTATGTTATAAATAATGTTTTTAATGTAAAAAATACAAATTTTATAGGTTATAATTTTATAAATTATGTTTCTAAAATTCAACAAATTATAGTTGATAATAAATTTATTAATGTGTTAAAAAATTATTGTAAATGTATTTTAATTTTAGATAATAGTCCATTTTATTTTGAATCAGGTGGACAAATAGGAGATAAAGGTTTTTTAATTGGAAATAATTTTATTTTTTTTGTTGAAAATGTAAAAAATGTTAATGGTTTTTATATACATTATGGATTTTTGAAATTTGGATATATAATAATTGGAGACTATATAAAAAGTTGCGTTGATTTTAATTTTAGAAAAAGATGTTCAATAAATCATTCTTCTACTCATATTATTAATTATGTTTTAAAAGTAATATTATCTGAAAATGTTAAACAGTTGGGTTCATATATTGATGATTGTAAATTAAGATTTGATTTTTTATATAATTATTCTTTAAATATTGATATTGTTAATAAAATTGAGTTTTTGATAAATCAATATATTTTAAATAATTTGTTTGTTCATTATGATTATATTAATTTTTTTGATGCTAAAAAAAAAAAAATATCATATTTAGAAAATGATATTTATAGTGATAAAGTTAGAGTTGTATATATTGGAAAAAATTTTTCATCTGAATTGTGTGCTGGAACTCATGTTAAATCTACTGGAGATATTGGTTTATTAAAAATTTTATCTTTATCTGGAGTATCTTCTGGTGTTAAACGTATAGAAGCTGTAACCGCATTTTCTTCCTTATTTGTTATTCAGCAAAAATTTTATTTAATAGATTCAGTTAAATTTTTATTTAAATGTGATGATTTATTATTATTAAATTGTGTTGATAATTTAATTTTAAAAAATTTATTTTTGTTTAAAAAAATAAATAAATTAAAAAAAGATATAATTTTAAATATTGAAAAAAATTTATTTAACAATATTATTTTATATAAGAATATTAATTTTTTAATTTTTCAGTTTATTACTGGAAATAATATTTTGTTAAAAAAATTAATTGATAATTATAAAAATTTTTATGTTAATGGAATTGTTATTTTATTTATTATAGAAGATAATATGTTAAATATTTGTTTTGGTATTACTGATAATTTAAAATTTATATTTAATGCTGATTTGTTGATAAAATATTTTTTTATAAAAATTAGAGGATTTGGTGGAGGAAATCATTTATATTCTTCAGGTGGAATGAAGAAATTTAATGATTTTATTGATATTAATATTATTTTAAATAATTATTTTGAATTTTTAAAAAGATGTGTGTTATAATGAAAATTATTTTATAATTAATTTTTTATATAATTTTTTTTTTGGAAATTGTATAAATTTATATATTTTTGATTTTTTTTGTTATATGATTAAGAATATTTTTACTTTGGAGTATATAATGTTAATTTTAACTAGAAGAGTTGGTGAAACATTAATGGTAGGAGATGAGATAACTGTAACAGTATTAGGAATAAAAGGTAATCAAATAAGATTGGGGGTGAATGCTCCTAAAATTATTTCTGTTCATAGAGAAGAAATTTATCAAAAAATTCAGGTAGAAAAATCTAAAAATAATGTTTAAATTTTAATTTTTTTTGGAGAGATGGCCGAGTGGCTTAAGGCGCTCCCCTGCTAAAGGAGTATAGATTTTTATTTCTATCGTGGGTTCAAATCCCACTCTCTCCGTTTTTATTTGCGCCTGTAGCTCAGTTGGATTAGAGCACCTGGCTACGAACCAGGAGGTCGGAGGTTCAAATCCTTTCAGGCGTGTTATTTTTATTTTTGTTTTATATTTTATATTTTATATTTTATATTTTATTTTAGAATATTATGATTGCTAGTTTATTTGATGTTTCTTATTTTCGAGGATCTAAAAAAATTTTTAATAAAATTAATTTAGATATTCCTGAAGGAAAAATTACAGCTATTATGGGACCAAGTGGTTGTGGTAAAACAACTCTTTTGAGATTATTAAGTGGTGAACTTTTACCTTTTTCTGGAAAAATTATTTTAGATGGTTATGATATAACTAATATAGATAAAAAAAATTTATATAAGCTTAGAAAAAAAATAGGTATGTTATATCAAAATTGTGGTTTATTTTCAGATTTAAATGTGTTTGATAATGTTGCTTTTCCAGTAAAAGAACATACAAATTTATCTAATGAAATGATAAAAGATTTAGTTTTGATAAAATTGCATTCTGTTGGGTTGAGAGGGGCTAGAAATATTATGCCATCTAATTTATCAGGAGGTATGGCTAGAAGAGTTGCTTTAGCAAGAGCTATTGTTTTAGATCCTAAAATAATAATGTATGATGAACCTTTTGCTGGGTTAGATCCTATATCTATAGGAGTTTTATTGAAATTAATTAAAGTTTTAAATGATACTTTAAATATGACAACTATTTTAGTTTCTCATGATATATATGAAACAGTAAGTATTTCTGATTATATATATTTAATTTTTGATGGAGATATTATTGCGCATGGAAATTCAAAAGATATTATGAATTTAAATAATAAGTGGGTTAATCAATTTATGAAAGGTTTGTATAATGGTCCGATAGCATATCATTATCCTTCTAATAATTATAAAAATGATTTATTAAATTATGATATTTGATTTATTTCAAAATATTGGAAAAAAAACTATATATTTTTTTTTTAGACTTGGTGAAGCTTTTTTTTTATTAATTTATTCATTATTTTGTATTCCTAATTTTTTTAAAAGTATTAAAAGAGTTATTAATCAATTATATTTTGTTGGATTTTTGTCTTTAATTGTTATAATAGTTTCTGGTTGTTTTATTGGCATGGTTTTATGTATACAAGGTTATAATGTATTGATTAAATTTGGTGCGGAGCAAGAATTAGGGCAAATGATAGCTGTTAGTGTTATTAGAGAATTAGGTCCTGTTATAACTTCTTTACTATTTGCTGGTAGATCTGGATCATCTTTAACAGCTGAAATAGGGTTTATGAAAATGACTGAACAATTATCTTCTATGTCTATAATGGGTGTTGATCCTTTTAAAAGAATTATTGGTCCTAGATTTTGGGCTGTTCAAATATCGTTACCTTTATTGTCTTTAATTTTCATTCAAATTTCTATCATTGGGGCTTTTTTTATTGGAGTTTATTTTTTAGGTATTGATAGTGGAGCTTTTTGGTCTAATATGCAATCAGTTATTATTTTTCAAGAAGATGTTTTTAATAGTGTTATAAAAACTTTTATTTTTGGTTTTGTTATTGCATGGATATCTGTTTTTCAGGGAATTTATTGTATTCCTACTTCCGAAGGTATTGGATATGCAACTACAAATAGTGTTGTTTATTCTTCTTTATCAATTTTTATTATTGATTTTTTTTTAACAATTTTTATGTATACAGATGTTTAATTTAATATGCGTAAAATAGAAATTTTTGTTGGTTTTTTTATTTTTTTAGGATTTTTATCTTTATTATTACTTGCTTTTAAAGTTAGTGATATAGGAAATTTAAAAAATGATAAAAGTAATTATAAAATTAGTGCTAAATTCACAAATATTGGTGGATTAAAGAAAAGAGCTAAAGTTACAATAGGAGGAGTAAAAATAGGTTATGTAACAAATATTACATTAAAAGAAAATGAATATTTTGAATATGTTCCTGTAGTAGAAATGAGTATTAAATCTAGTATACATATTCCTATTGATTCATCAGCCAGCATTGTAACTTCTGGATTACTTGGAGATAATTATATAAGTATAGATATTGGTTGTAATGATGTTTTTATTGAAAATAATGGTATTATTACATTAACATCTCAAGCTTTATTGCTTGAAGATTTGCTTGCTAAATTTGGTGTGGGGTAATTTGTGTATAGGTTAATTTTTAAGTTATTTATTTTTTTATTATTTATTAATATAAATTTTTTATTTTCTGATGTAAAAAACCCTGTTGATGTATTAAAAAATATAAATAAAGATATATTAACTATAGTTGATAAAAATATTAATCTTGTTGATGAAAAATTAAACGAATTGTTAGGTGAATATATTATACCTTACATAAATTTTGATGAAATGTGTTTGTTTATTGTAGGAAAAGGAATTTGGAAAAATCTTTCTATTGATAAAAAAAATGATTTTATTTATGAATTTAAAAAATTGGTTATAAAAACTTATTCTACAACTCTTAATAAATATATTAGATCTAAGGTTATATTTTTTGAAAATAAAAATTTTGATAATCAAAATGTTCAATATGGTCGTAAAATACAAATTTCTAGTGAAATAGAAACAATAGAAAAAGGAAAAAATCTTCATGTTGATTATAGGATGATTTTTTATAAAGATTCTTGGAAATTATACGATTTGATTATTGAAGGAATTAGCATATTAAAAGGATTTCAAGCTCAATTTGGTAATGATATTAAAAAAAATGGTATAGATTTTGTTATAAATAGAATGAAACAGCATAATAGTGGATAATTTATGAATTATAATATGTTTTTGAAAAAAAAAGAATATTATATATTATCAGGGTCTGTTATTTTTGATAATATTGTTGATATATATAATAATAGTGTTTGTTTTTTTGATAATTTGATTATTATAAAAATTGATTTATCAGAATTAAAAATTATTGATAGTAGTATATTTGTTTTATTTTTATCTTGGATTAAAAAAGCTAATATAGATAATAAAAATATATATTTTTATAATTTACCTAAATTTGTAATTGATTTAGGAAAAATATATGATTTTGATTTAATTTTGTCACCTTTTATAAAATATAATAAAATGTAATATATTTTTATGTTAAGTTTATTAAAAAATATTAATTTTTTATTTTATGAATATAAATATAAAAATATTATTGTTAATGGTAAAATTATTTCTTATTTATATTATTTAAATAATAATTTTATTTCTAAATATGTTGTTTTAATTGTTTTGTATGACAATTTTATTCCTTCTAAAAAAGAAAATTTTTTTTTAAACAAAATGATAAATATTATTCAAATAAATAATATTTGTATTTGTTATGTTTGTATTCTTGATAAAAAATATAAAATATATATTGATTTTTTTGTTAATTATGAATTAAAAAAAAAAAATTTTTCTCATATTCTTTTATTAGATAAAGGAAATGAAAAAAAAATTTTGTTAGATAATTTTTTTTTTAAGATACGTACTTATTCTCCTAGAGATTTAATTTTATATCCTTTTTATAAATTAAAAATTTATGATGATTTAATTAAGTTTAAAAATTTAATTTAATGTTTTTATATTATTTTTTTATTATTATATATTTTTGAATTTATTGTTGTAATAAAATTTTTCCAATTTTGTACGTTTTCAAGTATTCATTTTTTAGCATTTAAA
>ERZ1292630.898-Hain-H41-02um-R3-898-length-29998-cov-5_pt1 | contig 29998 bp, 23 predicted proteins | sample MGYA00564408_ERZ1292630 | MGnify/ENA primary metagenome ERZ1292630 (study PRJEB36523, sample SAMEA6512641) | groundwater metagenome | collected 2019-01-08 | study: AquaDiva: Metagenomics assemblies of 32 groundwater samples
GGTGATTGCGATGCTCGACGACCAGCGCCCGCACGTCGTCGAGCGCGCCATCGGTCTCGCGGTACAGATGCGCCTGCCCGACGCCGAGCGCATGCTTGGCGAGGAAATTGGCCATGCGAGCCCACGCGTGCGCCAGGTGGCCGCGCGGGGGCTCGCGGCCTTCCCGGGGTCGACGTTTGCCGCCGACGCGCTGTTGCGTGCCGTCTCGGACGACGTGCCGGAGGTACGCCTGGCCGCGGCCGTGGCGCTGCAGGCGCGGCGCGAATCGCGCCTCGCCGCGCCGATCGCGCAGCGTCTCGAAATGGAGCAGGAACTCGACGTGCAGCTCGCGCTCGTGGTGGTGCTCGGGCGACTGGCCGCACCCGAGGGCGTGCACAAGCTCATCGCGCTGGCCATGCCCGATCAGCGCATGCTGCGCCGCCGCGACTCGCTGGTGCTGCGGCTCGGTGCCATCGAGGCCCTGGGCGAGGCGCGCACGCCCCAGTCCATGCTGGCGCTCCAGAAGCTTCTCGAAGATCGGGAGAAGGACGTGCGAGAGTCGGCGGCCCGCCTCTTCACGCGCGCCCGCCGCCAGACCTCGACGGGCAGCATTGCCGCCGTCAGCGAGCCGTGAAATCCATCGCCGGGCTCACCGCCCGGCAGGCTTCGGCAATCAAGGTTGCGGCGCGATCCAGATCTTCGAGCGCCACCATCTCGTTCGGCGAGTGCATGTAGCGATTGGGCACGCTGATCAGCCCGGTGGCCACGCCCTCGTGCGCCACATGTATGGCGTCGGCGTCGGTGCTGGTGTTGCGGCCCTCGGCGCGCAGCGAGTAGGGAATGCCGATGCGCTCCGCGGTGTCCCGCAGCAGGCGCACCACCACGGGTGAAGTCACGGAGCCGCGCGTCAGCACCGGTCCGCCGCCGAGCTTGTGCTCGCCCAGCTCCTTGCGCTCCACTCCCGGATGGTCCGTGGCAAAGGTGACGTCGACCACGATCGCCATTTGCGGCGCGATGCGCGCGGCGCTCACCCGCGCGCCGCCACCGTGATAGGCGATCTCTTCCTGCGTCGTGGCCACCGCCACCACGCGCGCCTGCCCCGGCTGCTCGGCATAGCGTCGCAGCGCCTCGAGCACCACGAACGCGCCGATGCGGTCGTCGATCGACCGCGAGACGATGCGCCCGTTGGGCAGCTCGATGAGCCGCGCATCGATGACGCCCGGATCGCCCACCGAAAGCAGCGCCTCGGCTTCGGCGCGCGACGCGGCGCCGATGTCCACCCAGAGGTCGGTGATCTTCACCGCCTTCTCGCGCTCCTCGGTCTTCATGAGATGAATGGGCTTCTTGCCCACCACGCCGAACACCTCGCCGTCGCGACCCGCGAAACGGAGCCGCTGCCCCACCAGCACCTGCGGGTCCCACCCGCCGATCGGGCCGATGTAGGCGAAGCCCTTGTCGTCGATCCAGGTCACGATGACGCCAATCTCGTCGATGTGACCGGCCAGCATGATGGTCGGCGCGCCGTCCGGATTGACGACGGCCATCGAGTTGCCGTGCACGTCTCCCTCGACGCTGGCGGAAAACCGCCGCGCCTCGTCACGCCAGATGGCGGCCGGTGCCGATTCGAAACCCGAGGGACCCGGCGTGTCGAGCAACCGGCGGAGCAACGTGAGCGAAGAGTCAGAGAACATCAGGTAGGTCCCGACAAGAAGGTTCTGGGGAGGGTACATTCCAGCGCCCTTAACGACAAGGCGACGCACGAATGGACTGGACACTACTGGTGGTGATCGGCCTGGCGGCCGGCGTGTTGGCGGGGATGTTCGGCATCGGTGGCGGCGTGGTGATCGTACCCGCGCTCGCCTACTTCGCCCGCATGTCGCTGCCAACCGCCATTGGCACATCGCTGGGCGCGCTGCTTCTTCCGGTCGGCGCCCTGGGCGCCTGGACGTACTACCGTGCCGGACACCTCAACATGCGTGCCGCGCTCTGGGTGGCACTGGGCCTCTTTCTCGGAGCGTGGGTTGGTGCCCGCTTTGCACAGTCAGTTTCGGATCTCACGCTGCGCCGCCTGTTCGCGGTCTTTCTGGCGGCCGTGGCGGTGAAGGTCTGGGTGGGATAGTCGATAGTGGATAGTGGATAGTGGATAGTGGATAGTGGATAGTCGATAGTCGATGGTCGATAGTAATAGTCGATGGTTGAAAGTGGTTGTCGTCAACTATCGACTTTCGACCATCGACTATTGACTCTGTTCAGTCGCGCGGCAGCGGAACGGCGGCGAGGGCAATGGCAAACACGAGTGCGCCCGGGAGCACCAGTCGCCACTCCCCCGTCAGGAAGAACATCACGCCGCCGAAGAGCGCGGCAAACTCACCGACCGCCCAGCTCACCACGGACAGGGAGCGCCGCATCCCGGTCGTGCTCGACGCGATGCGAAGGCGCAGCACCATCACGGCGGCCGCCGCCAGCCCCACCGATGCGTACATCACCGTGGTGAGCGTCACCAGCGAGGCTGGTGGAACGACGACGGCCTGGCCGCGTCCGCGAATCAACCAGGCGATGCCGATGAACGCGATGACGCCCACCGTCATCGCCGTGCGGATGAGGAAGAAGACCTTGACGGTGGGCGCCGGTCGACGGTTCACGGAATGGCCTCGTAGACCTTCTCTCCGCCCACCCAGGTGGAAAGCACCTTGGTTTTGAGGAGGAGTTCGGGGGGACACCTCATGATATCCTGGTCGAGCACCACGAAGTCGGCGAACTTGCCCGGCGTGAGCGAGCCGAGGACGTCTTCCTGAAAGGCGGCGTAGGCCGGCCACAGGGTCATCGACCTGAGCGCCTCGTCACGCGTCATCCGTTCGGACGGGTACCAGCCGTCCGGCGGCCAGTCCCTCGCGTCCTGCCGAGACACGGCGGAGTGAAACGAGATGAGCGGGTTCACCTGCTCCACCGGAAAGTCGCTGCCGTTGGGAACCACCACGCCGGTGTTCAGCAACGAACGCCACGCATACGCACCGAGCAACCGCACCGGGCCGAGGCGGGTGCCTGCCCAGTACATGTCGCTCGTCTGGTGGCTGGCCTGCATCGATTGGATGACGCCGAGCGCGGCGAATCGCGGCACGTCGTCGTAGTGCAGGATCTGCGCGTGCTCCACGCGGAAACGGTGGTCAGCCGCCGGCGCCACCTTGAGCGCCGCCTCGTAGGCGTCGAGCACCAGGCGGTTGCCGCGGTCGCCGATGGCGTGCGTGTTCACCTGGAAGCCGGCCCTCAGCGCGCGGGTGGAAACGTCCTGGATATGCGCCGGCGCCGAGACGAGCAGGCCGATGTTCCTGGGATCGTCGCTGTATGGCTCGAGCAGGGCCGCGCCGCGCGAGCCGAGCGCGCCGTCGGAATACAGCTTGATGGAACGCACCCACAGCGAGCCGTTGTAGCCGCCCACCAGCGGTCCGCGCTTGAACCAGGCGTCAATCGTCGCCGCCTGGTCGCTGATCATCGCGTACAGGCGGAACTTCAGCTGGCCCGCCTTGGCGAGTTCCTCGTACACGTCCAGGTCGGTGGCGTCAGCGCCGGCATCGTGCACGCCGGTCAGCCCCCAGCGCTGCGCTTCCTTCACGGCGTCAACGATCGACGTCTTCACCTCGTCGCGCGTCTGCCGCGGGATGGCGCGGCGCACGAGCCCTTGGGCGTTGTCCACGAAGACGCCGGCCGGCGAACCGTCGGCCGCGCGCTCGATGTGGCCACCCGTGGAATCCTGCGTGGCGGCGGTGACGTTGGCCGTCTGCAGGGCCTTCAGGTTCGCCAGTCCGGCATGCCCGTCGACGCGCACGATGTAGACAGGGTGGTCGGGGACGGCGGCGGTCATCTTGTCGTGCGTCGGGAAGCGGGTGTCGCCCCAGTCATTCTGGTCCCAGCCGCGGCCGAGCACCCACTGGCCCTTCGGAATCTTCCTGGCGCGCTCGGCGACACGGGCCACGACCTCGTCGTAAGACGAAGTGCCGGTGAGGTCGACGATGTGCAGGGCGTCGCCAAGCCCGGAGACGTGGCCGTGCGCGTCCACCATGCCGGGAATCACGGTGCGTCCGCCGAGGTCCACGACCTTCGTGCTCGCGTTCTTCAGCGCCAGTGCGCCGGCGGCATTGCCGGCAAAGAGCATCTTGCCGAGCGCGACGGCAACAGCCTCGACCACGGGCCGCGTGTCGTCGACCGTATAGATGCGGCCGTTCGTGAGGATCAGGTCGGCGGTGACGACGCGTGACTGCGCACTGGCGGTGCCGACGGCCAGCGCGAGAAGCGAGATTCGGGAAAGTGCGCGTAGCATGGAAGTCGTGGGCCGGGGGTGAGTGACGATCAATCCGTTCGATCCAGGGGTGGCGAGGCCGCGCCGCGGGTGGATGGCAGGGAAGATGCTCCACCGCCATGGTCGAGGCCAGCCGTTGCCGTGGAGGGCGCCGGGTCCGATATCTTAGGCCATGAAGTTCGCAGCCACCCCCATCCGCCGCGTCCCGTGAGGAGCGACGGCGCCTCGCGACGCCCATTGTCGCTGCGCCTCGCGGGAGGCGTGGCCTGCGGGGCGATGGCCCTTGCGCTCAACCACATTCCGGCGCCCCTGCTCTCGAGTGAGTCACCGGAGTTCGCGTTCGGCGGGGCGCTGGTGCTGTTCGCGTTCTGGCAGCTCGGGCTGGTGCCGGGGCTGGTGGCGGCGTTCGTCGGATACGCCGTGGACGGCGGCGTGCGCGAGGTGATGCTCGCCACGATGGTGCTGTACGCGGTGGAGGGGTACGTGGCCTCGCGACTCGCCGCGCGCACGCGGAGCCTGGTCGTCGCCGACGTCCTGTACTGGCTGAGCGCCGGTGCGCTGCTCGACGTGCTGGTCTACCGATGGTGGATGGGGATCGCACCCGGATACGTGCTGCTCCTCCTGGTGAAGCAGATCCTCAACGGCGTCATGAACGCCGTGATTGCCGACGCCGCGTCGCGCATGCCCGCGGTGCAGCGATGGATCGGGGCGCCGCTTCGCGCGCCCCGCTCGTGGCAGCACGTCTCGTTCGATCGCACGGTGCCGGTGGTAATGATTCCGATGACCATCATCGTGCTGCTGCTGGCGCGCGCGTCGTTCGCTGCGCAGTTCAACGGGGTTGCCGCCGACCTCCGGCAAGTGGTCACGAACGCCGAGGAAGGTGCCGGGCAGTTTCTCCAAGCGCGCCGGTCGTCCGTCGAAGGGCTGGCGCGGCAGGTCGCCGCCGGAGGCGGTTCAGAGGCAACCCTTCGCGAGTTTCACCGGACGCACCAGGAGTTCGTCAGCCTCTGCGTGACCGACGCCGCGGGAACGATCCTGTATTCATCGCCGGCCATGTCGACGACCGGCGAACCGTACACGGGTCGGAACATCGGCAGCCGGCCGTACTTCGAGGAGGCGCGCGCCACCGGCCGGCCGGTGTTCGGCGAACTGATGCTCGGGCAGCTGCACCTGCGTCGCCCGGGCGTCGAACCCATCCTGCCCCTCGCCGTGCCGCTGTCCACGGCCGGCGGCGCTTTTGACGGCGTCGTGATGGGAGCGCTCGATGCGGCAACGCTGCGCGCCATTCTCGCCGCCCGCACCGGGCAGGGCGAGGGCGCCGCGCAGTTGCTCGATGGCGCCGGTCGCATAGTCGCCAGCACGTCGCCGCAGTGGACGCCGGGCGATCGGCGCGCTTCGGAGCTGGCGCGGGTGCTGGGCGAGCGCGCCAGCCTGCCCGTCACGGTCGTCGCGCGCGACGGCACATCATACGCGGACCGCCTCGGTGTCGATCCGCGGCTGACCGTGGCCCAGCGGGTCGCCGGTCTTCCGTTCGTCGCGCTGGTCGACGAGCCGTTGTCGACGGTGTACCGCTCGATGATTCCCACCATGCTCGCACTCATCGCGCTGATGCTCGCGGCCCTGCTCGCCGTGTATGCCGTGGCGCGCAACGCGGGTGCCCAGCTCGCGACGCCGATGCAGTCGATCGGCGCGATAGCCGAGGTGGCGGCGGAAGGAAAGAGCGTGCCACGGGAGGTGCTCGCCGACTGGGAGGCAAGTCCCGTGCAGGAAGTCCGTGCCGTCGCCGCGAAGATCCGCGTCGCCGACACCGCCCTGCGCGAGCGGCGGGAGGCCGACGCGTCGGTCGTCGAACGAAGCGAATCGAGGTACCGGGAGGCGCTCGAGCAACTGGTGCAGGCACAGAAGATGGAGAGCATCGGCCGACTGGCCGGTGGCATCGCCCACGACTTCAACAACCTGCTGATGCCGATCCTCGGCTACACGGACCTCGCGATTTCGTCGCTGCCGACCGGGAGCCAGTCGCGCGGGGACCTCGAACTGGCACGCGTTGCCGCCGAGCGCGCCAAGGAGGTGGTTGCCCAGCTGCTCGCGTTCAGCCGTACGCAGGTGCTCGACGTGAATCGGGCCGATCTCGACCAGGTGGTCGCCGAGTTCGAGCCACTGCTGCGAAGCACCTTGAGTGCGAACATCAACCTGATCGTGATTGCCGAACCCGGCATCGTGGTGGAGGCCGACCGCTCGAAGGTGCAGCAAGTCCTGATGAACCTGGTCATCAATGCGGCCGACTCGATGCCGAAAGGGGGTCGCCTGGAGGTGCGTGTCGGGCTCGAGGAGGCGGCGCTGCCCGACGCGGCTGACCCGGACCCGCTGGCGTCCGGCACCTACGGCGTCATCACCGTGAGCGACACGGGAATCGGCATGGATGCAGAGACGCGCCAGAGGGCCTTCGACCCGTTCTTCACCACCAAACCAAAGGGAAAGGGCACCGGGCTGGGCCTCTCCACCGCGTATGGCATTGCGCGCCAGCACCGCGGCTCCATCGTGGCGGACAGCGCGGTGGGGTTCGGCACCCGGATGCGCGTTCTCCTGCCGCTGGCTGTACCGGCGCCATTCCATCCCGTCGTCGCGCCCCCGGCTCCACAGTTCTCGCCGGGAGGGGCATCAGCGCCCGGTGGGACGCTCGCCTCGGTGATGGTGGTGGAAGACGAGCGTGCGGTGCGCGAGTTCGTGCACACGGCGCTCATCCGCGCCGGCTACCGCGTGCTGACGGCGCAGGACGGCGACGATGCGCTCGCCAGGGCGGCGGCGCACGAGGGGGGCATTGACCTGCTGCTGACCGATGTCGTGATGCCCGGCCTGAGCGGCCCCGAACTCGCCCGGCGATTCCGCGTTGCGCGGCCGGATGCGCGGGTGCTCTTCATGTCGGGTTACGCCGCCGACGTCATTGCGGCCGAGGGCACGCTGCCGGGTGATGCCGACCTGCTGGTGAAGCCGTTCACGCCGGACGAACTGGTGGCGCGCCTCGGCGCGACCCTCGGCCGCTGAGGGCTACTCCCCGGCGCCGATGGCCGGACCCGAGGCTTCGCGCGACTCGCGCATCATCGTGATCGCCGACGAGTGAATGACCACGTCGCCCAGGTCACGACCGTCGGCCGCCAGCGACGCCGCCTTGACGCCGATGAACCGGCCGCTCGAGCTCAGGTAGTCACTCATGCGCTGCTGCGGCGCGAGGGGCAGGATGCCCTTTACCGTCGTGCCGCCCATCAACACGACGTCCACCGCACGTTCGCCGACGCCGTGCGCCTGCTGCCCGAGCACCAGCATGTTGCCGTCCGGCGCCGACGCGAGCACGATATGGTCGGTCTGGATGATGATATGGCCGGGGAGCTCGTTCAGCTTCGGCCGGCGCGCCCGCACCATGTTCAGCCACCCGCCCTTGCGGTTGGCCAGGAACTGCACGAGCGGCGCATCGTCACCAATGAAGATCTCGCCGTCGAGCATCGTGGTGTCGCGCATGATCAGGTGGAGCCGCTTGGGTTCCGGGGACTTGGTGCCTCGGGTGTTCGGTCCGGTCATGGGGTTCTCGGCAATCGGGCCACCAGCAATCAACCCAAGGGAGAATAGTACATCGGGACCGCCGTCTTCGCAGGGGTGCGGGCCGCTCGGCACACGCCTCGGCGTGACTATGGCTTGCTCTTCTTGTACGCCTCCACCTGCTTCGCATTGCGCGGCGAGGGCCCGCGCTTCTTGGCCATCGCGCGCTCGATCTCGTCCATGTCGCGCGGCGCATCGGCCGTGATGCGGTCGTACCCGCCGGCCGTGACGATGTAGTCGTCCTCGATGCGCACGCCGATGTTGGCGTACCGCTTCACCGCCGGCGAGATCTTCGCCTTCAGCGCGGCGTTCGAGGGCGTGTCGGGAATCACGTCCAGGGTGTTTGACCGCACGTAAAGCCCCGGCTCGATGGTGAATGCGCTGCCCTCGGCCATCGCGCCGAGGCTGTAGACGTCCACGTCGTGCACGTCGAGGCCGATGGGATGCCCGAGCCCGTGCATGTAGTAAAGCCGGTACTGCGGACACCGCGCCGTGCGGCCGGCGGTGACGCAGTCGTAGGTCGCATCGGGTGCCTCGATGAGCCCGAGCTTCGCCAGCCCGTTGCGCAGCACCGTGACCGCCGAATCCTCCAGCACGCGGAACGCCGCGCCCGGCCTGACCTGTCGCTCGGCGGCCGCCTGCGCCGCCTGCACGATGGCGTAGACGTCACGCTGCTCGGCGCTGAACTTGCCGTTCACGGGCACCGTACGCGTGATGTCGGCCGAGTAGCCGGCGTAGTACGCGGCCATGTCCATGTTCAGGACCTCGCCATCGTTCATGAAGCGGTCGTCCTTGTTGTAGTGCAGCGTCGTCGAGTTCGGCCCGGAGCCGACGATCGAACCATAGGATGGGCCATCGGCGCCGTTGCGACGGAAGGTGTACTCGGCGAGCGCCTGGACCTCGAACTCCGCCATCCCCGGCGCGATGGCGTGCAGCACCTCGCGGTGCGCGGCGGCGCTGACCTTTGCCGCGCTGCGGATGAGCGCCAGCTCTCCGGCTGATTTCTTCGCTCGCAGGCGCATCACGCTGACGTTGACGTCGGCAACCTTGACGTCCCGGTGCTTCGCCTTGAGTGCGTCGAGAAACTGGTCGTCGGCAGTGCGCGGCTTCACGGCGCCGGGCACGTCGGCGCCGCCGGTCGAGAAGTCCCCGACGGTGTACAGGGTGCCGCCGCCGGTGAGCAGCGAATCGAGCACCGCGCGGAGCGTGCCGGCGTTGCGCCCCTCCAGCCCCATCAGGGGCCGCACGCCGGCCAGGCCAAGCCGCTCGCCGGTCCACACCTCCAGCGCAGGGTCCTTCGGCTCCACGAAGAGCATTCCCTGGTCGACCCCATTGCGGCGCACGATCACCAGCGCGGCGTTGGGTTCGAGAAAGCCGGTCAGGTACCGGAAGTTCTGGGCCTGCCAGAAATTCTGGAAGTTCTCCCTCGGTTCCGGCGCACCGAGCACGAGGAGCACGCCGTCGCCTGGCAACGAGGTGGCGAGCGCCGTGCGCCTCGCCTGATACTCGGATTGCGGGACCTGCGCGCCCAGCAGGCTGGCCGTGCAGGCGAGGAGCACGAGGGGGCGGGGGACGTTCATGGCTGTCGAGGTCGGGGGAAAGGACGCTCCAAGATAGCGTTCCGGCCGGCGTGCGGCAGGCGCGATGATGGCCCCCGGCGCGCGGGCGGGATAAGCTACCCGAGTGGGGCGTCAGCGGGTTCCGCTCAACGCGCAGTCACTCCACGGCGTTACCAGAAAGCCTGCCACTGCGCGGCCGCCCGGCCGTGCGCCGACCCGCATCCCACACGACCATGCGCCATTTCGTCCGCCGCGCGCTTGCCGCCATCGCCCTGGCCTCCGCGCTTCCGCTTGCCGCCGTCTCCCAGGGCAAACCGACCACGCCGAAGCAGTTCTTCGGGCACGAGATCGGTGAGGATTACTGGCTTCCCAACTACGCCCAGTTCTCAAAGTACTGGGAGACGTTGGCCCGGGAGTCCGACCGCATGGTGCTCGACACCATCGGTTTGACCGCCGAGGGACGCCCGCAGTTGCTCGCCGTCGTCTCGTCGCCCGACAACATCCGGAATCGCGAGAAGTACCGGCAGATCGCCGAGCGGCTCAGTCACGCCGAGGGGCTGACGGAGACCCAGGCCAAGGCGCTGGCCAAGGAAGGGAAGGCCGTCATCTGGATCGACGGCGGCCTGCACGCCACCGAGGTGCTGGGCGCCAACCAGCTGATCGAGACCATGTGGCAGTTCGTCTCGATGAGCGATGAAGAGACGATGCGCATCCTCAACGACGTCATCATCGTCTTCGTCCACGCCAACCCGGACGGCATGGAGCTGGTGGCCAACTGGTACATGCGCGAGAGCGACCCGAAGAAGCGCAACATGCAGATTCCGCGCCTCTACCAGAAGTACATCGGGCACGACAACAACCGCGACTTCTACGCGGTGAACCAGCCCGAGTCGTACAACATGAACCGCGCGCTGTACCAGCAGTGGTACCCGCAGATCATGTACAACCATCACCAGACGGGCCCCGCCGGCACGGTGCTGTTCGTGCCGCCGTTCCGCGATCCCATGAACTATAACCTGCACGCGCAGATCATGACCGGCCTCGACCAGGTTGGGTCGGCGATGCACGCGCGCTTCGTCGCCGAGAACAAGCCCGGCGCGACGATGCGCGCCGCGACGCTCTATTCGACGTGGTGGAACGGCGGCCTGCGCACCGATGCGTATTTCCACAACATCATCGGCCTGCTCACCGAGACGATCGGCAATCCCACGCCGATGCGCATCCCGTTCATCCCCGACAAGCTGATGCGCAACGCCGATCTTCCGTTGCCGATCGCGCCGCAGGAGTGGCACTTCCGCCAGTCCATCGACTACTCGGTGACCGCCAATCGCGCGGTGCTCGACTTTGCCCAGCGGTATCGCGAGACGCTCATGACCCGCCAGTGGCAGATGGGGGCCGAGATGATCGCGGCGGGGAGCAAGGATTCGTGGACGGTGTGGCCCAAGCGGCTGCAGGCGATGAAGGATGCCATCGCCGCCGCCGCGCCGCGCACCGCCCCGGCCGCCGCCGCTGACCAGGCCTTCGAGCGGGGCGGCGCGGGCGCCGACCTGAAGTTCGCCGACATGCTGCGTGACCCGGCCCTGCGCGACCCGCGCGGCTACATCCTGCCGTCCAATCAGGGCGACTTCCCGACGGCGCTCAAGTTCATCGAGAAGCTGCAGAAGAACGCCATCATCGTTCACCGCGCCAGTGCGGCGTTCACCGTGGCCGGCAAGTCGTACCCCGCCGGCTCCATCGTCGTGAAGACCGCGCAGGCCTACCGTCCCTTCATCCTCGACATGTTCGAGCCGCAGGATCACCCGAACGACTTCAAGTACCCGGGCGCTCCGCCGACGCGGCCATACGACAACGCCGGCTACACCCTCGCGTTGCAGATGGGCGTGCAGTTCGACCGCGTGCTCGACGGCTTCGACTGCCCCTGCGACCGCATCGAGCCGTCGAAGCTCGTGACCGCGCCGGCGGGCACGGTGGCCAAGGGCGGAACGTGGAAGTTGTCGCCCACGCAGAACGATGCGTTCGCGGCCGTGGCGCGCTTCCTGAAGGCCGGCACTGACGTCTATCGCGGGCTCGACGGCAACTTCTACGTGCCGGCCACCGGCAAGAGCCGCCCGGTGGCGGCGAAGGCGGCGCAGGAACTCGGCATCAACTTCGCCGCCGGCAGCCGTCCCGCCGGCGCGCAGAAGCTCACCGCGCCTCGCATCGCGCTCTTCGACCGTTACGGCGGCCAGATGCCGTCCGGACACACGCGGTGGCTCCTCGAGCAGTTCGGCATCGGGTCCACCGACATCTTCCCGCAGGAACTCGATGCCGGCAACCTGCGCGCCAGGTACGACGTGATCGTCTTCCCCGACGGTTCGATTCCCGCCATCGGTGGCCGCGGTGGCCGCGGTGGGCGCGGTGGCGGCTTCGATGGCGCCGGTCCCGACACGTCCTCGCTTCCTGCCGAGTGGCGCAAGACCACCGGCAGCGTGACCGCCGACAAGACGGTGCCCCAGCTCAAGGCCTTCATGCAGGCCGGTGGACGCGTGGTGACCATCGGGTCGTCGACGTCGCTCGCCACGCACCTCGGCCTGCCGGTGGAGAGCTACCTCACCGAGGGTGGCCGGCCGCTGCCGCAGGAGAAGTACTTCGTGCCGGGCTCCATCCTGCAGGCGTCGTTCGACACCACGGCCATGGTGACCAAGGGCATGGCGGCGACGGCGAACGTCTTCTATGACAACTCGCCGGTGTTCAAGCTGGGACCCGACGCGGCGGCCAAGGGCGTCAAGCGGATTGCCTGGTACGAAAAGGCGCCACTCAGGTCTGGGTGGGCGTGGGGCGAGCAGTACCTCGAAGGGGGCACCGCCATCGCGCAGGCGGCGGTGGGGTCGGGAACGCTCTACCTGTTCGGACCCGAGATCCTGTTCCGCGGCCAGCCGCACGGGACATTCCGCCTCTTCTTCAACACGCTGTATGACGTGAAGCCGCCCATTCAGTAATGGCTTCGTGTTCACGAGCGCGGGGCGGTCCTTTCGAGGGCCGCCCCGCGTTCGTATCGTTACTCCTGTCGTTGCCCGCGGGCCGCACAGCCGTGACCGTAGCTGCCGGTCTTCTGCGCCACACCTGTCCAGCCAGCGAGTCCCTGAACCCGTGACCCAGCGCCGCACCGTGATCACCCACCGCTCGGCCCGCCGCAACTCGGCGGGCGAGGTGATGGTGCCGCTGGGTCGCATGTTCCTCTGGTTTCCCTCGGAACACGCCATGGCCAAGGTGGTGTCGCTCCTGAGCACGCACACGCTCGACTTCGAGTCGGCCGAGGGCGATGCGCTGGTGGTCGATGTCGAATGGACCGTGCTCCGCGATCTCGTCGGACCCCTGCGGCGCCTGCTCACGCACGGAGAATCCGAGGACACCCGGGTGCTCTACAAGCCGGCTGGGGGGGCGCTCTCCATCAGCGACTTTCCGACGGTCAAGTCGTACTCGCAGTTCGCGCTTGTCAGCCAGAGCACGTGGCTGCGCGAACTGCTCGATGCGCGCCGGTACACCAGCGTGCTGCAGCCCATCGTGTACAGCAACGACCCGACGCACGTCTTTGCCCGCGAGGGGCTGCTGCGCGGCGCCGAGCGCGACGGCAGCGTGGTGCACGCGCCGTACATGTTCGAGGTCGCGCGCGGCTGCGGATTGCTGGCCGAGCTCGACCTCGCGGCCCGCGACTCGGCCATCGAGACGATGATGCGCGCCCGCCATCCCGAGGCGCTATTCGTGAACCTGACGCCAAGCGCCATCGACGATCCCCTGGCCGCGCTTGCCCACACGGTGCAGGCCATCGACCGGCTGTGCCTGGCGCATGACCGCGTGGTGTTCGAAGTCGTGGAAAGCGAGCACGCCCCGGACGTCATGCACCTGCGCGGCCTGCTGGCCACCTACCGCGACGCCGGTTTCCGCGTGGCGCTCGACGATGTCGGTGCCGGTTATTCCTCGCTCAACCGCCTGCACCAGCTGCGCCCGGACTTCATCAAGCTCGACATGGACCTGGTGCGCGGGGTCGACGGCGATCCGTACAAGGCGCTCATCGCGCGCAAGACCATCGAGATCGCCACCGAACTGGGCATCACCACCATCGCCGAGGGTGTCGAGACGCAGGGCGAGCTGGAGTGGGCGCAACAGAACGGTGCCGCGTTCGTGCAGGGCTTCGCCACCGGCCGGCCCAGCGAGCCGGTGTTTGGGTAGGACCTGCCGCCGGCGAAACGCCATGCTCGCACGCCCCGTAGGGCAGGGTATCCCCAATTGGAGCAGCTGCGATGATCGCCATGCTCGCCCGTCTCTTCGTCCTGCGCCCGCTGCTCGGTGTGGCGGTCCTCGGCATCCCGGTGCTCGGGCTGATCGCCATCGGTCTCGCCGCGGTGGTGGTGTTCAAGGTGCTGTTCTTCGTCGTGCTTCCCGTGGTGCTGGTGGTCTGGCTCGTCAAGCGCGTCTTCAAGCCGCACGACATGACTACCGCCGACAACGCCTGACGGAACCTCGAGGAGTCGAAGCAAGCGCAGGCGCCTGTTCGGGCGCCTGCGCTCGTCAGATGCGGCTGCTTCGTCCTGCCCAGTACGGTTCTCGCATCACGCGCTTCAGCGTCTTGCCGGCGGAGCTCCTCGGGAAGTCTTCCATCAGGACCACCTCACTGAGCTGCTGGTAGCGGGCAGCGACGCGCGCGTTCGTCCACGCGCGCAGCTCGTCCGCCGTAGCGGTTCCGCCGGCCTTCAGGATGACCGCGGCGACGGATGCTTCGCCCCACTTCTGGTGGGGAACGCCAAACACCGCGGCTTCGCGCACGGCTGGATGCTGCGCCAGCACCTCCTCGATGTCCTTCGGGTAGACGTTCACGCCGCCCGAGATGATGAGGTCCTTCTTGCGGTCCACGAGAAACAGGAACCCCTCTTCGTCCGCGTAGCCCAGGTCGCCCGTGTAGAGCCAGCCGTCCCGGATAGCCTCGGCCGTCAGGTCGGGACGCCCGTGGTAGCCGGGCATCATCAACGGCCCGCGCCCGGCGATTTCGCCCACCTCGCCCGGCGGGAGGTCGCGTCCGTCCTCCCCGACGATGCGCATCTCGTTGAAGTAGGTGGGCGTTCCCACCGAACCCATCCGGCGTTCGTAGTCGGTGCGGTCAAGGATGGTCACGAACCCCTCGGAGAGTCCGTAGAGTTCGTACAACGCTCCCGGAGCGACCGCGCGCAACCGCGCCTTGTGTTCCACCGGAAGCGGCGCCCCCACCGAACAGAGCCCCTGCACCGAAGCCAGCGCCTCGCGCGTGCAGCCGGGCGTGTCGAGGAGCGCCGCAATCTGCGATGGAACCAGCATGAGGTGCGTCACCTGCTCGCGCTGGATCGCGGCCAGGAACTCGGCGGCGTCGAACTTGCGCAGCAGCACAAAGCGCGCGCCGAGGAAGAACGCCGGAAAGAAGAAGACCAGCGCGCCGTTGAAGATCAGCGACCCGGCGTGCATGACCACGCTCTCCGGCGTCATGCGGAAGGCGGCCGTGAAGGTTGAGGCATACAGTGCCCGGATAGCGTGCGTGTGCACGATCCCCTTGGGGAGTCCGGTGGTGCCGCTGGAATAGATGATGTTGTACGGGTCGTCCCGGTCGAGCGGCGCCACGGGCGAGACGCCGGCCGCCGCCGAGACGAGCGCGGCGTAGTGCCCGTACCCGGGCGTGGTCGCGTCGTCGGTGAGGAGCCATCGTTCGGCGGGGATCGCGGGGAGATCGCCTCGCACTTCCCCGAGGACCTCCACCGAAGCGCGCGTCGCAATCACGGCGCGCGCACCGGAGTCGCGAAGGAGGGCCAACAGCCCGGCGCCGCGGAGCAGGGACGAGAGCGGCACCACCACGATGCCGGTGCGCGCCGCCGCCCAGTACAGCTCCATCAGCTCGAGGCAGTTCGGGAGCACGAGTGCCAGCGCGTCGCCCTTGCGGAGGCCCAGGGAGATCAGCGCGTCGGCGACACGACGGACGTGGGCGTCGAACTTGCGCCAGTCGAGGCGGTGCTCTTCGAACACGACGCCGAGATGATCGGGGCGGTAGCGCGCGTTGCGCGGGACGATGGTGCCGAGGTGCAGCATGACGAGTTCCTCCGTCACGGTGATGCGTGGCGCGCCAGGAAGGCTCCCAGCACGGCATTGAAGGGCTTGGGCGTCTCGATAGGGAGCGCGTGATGCGTGTCGGGAATCTCGACGTACTCGGCGCGTGGCATCCGCTGCACCCACGCCTGCTTGTTCGCGAGGAACGGGTAGTCGTGCTCGGCGCCGACAACGAGCGTCGGGACTTCGATGGTCTCCAGTCGGTCGGCTACGCTCCAGCCCAGCACCGCCAGTTGCGTGGCGATGTACGCGCCGCGCCGATTGCGGGCCATGCGTGCGATGAACTGACGCCGGAGCGACTCGTGCTCGGGTGCCGGAAAGAGCTTCGGCGCGAGGATCCTGGCCATGCCCTTCGGCCCGAACAGCCGGGATATGATGCGGCGCAGCCAGATGGTGGCAACCGCGCCGACACCGCGCACTTCGAACGCCGGGGCGCTATTGACGATGGTCATCGAGTGCAGCGCCTGCGGGCGGGTCACGGCCATCTGGAAAGCGATGACCCCTCCCATGGAGAGCCCCACGACGTGTGCCGGCGTGGCCCCCAGATGGTCGAGGACCGCCATGGCGTCGCTGGCAAACTCGGCCACGCTGAAGGGCCCGTTGGCCTTTCGCAGGTCGCGCGACTTCCCGCTGCCTCGCGCGTCAATGGCGATGGTTCGGTAACGCCCGGAGAATGCCGAGAACTGCAGTTCCCAATCCAGGGTGCTCGAGCCGAGCCCGTGGAGGAACAACACGGGCTCGCCGGTGCCAGCGGATTCGTAGTGGATTTCGGCGCCATCGGTGGTCAGGAAGGGCACGGGCGGTGAGATCCAGGGAAGAGGGAGACTTGACGTTTCGGTTTGCCAATACCTATTATCACACTAACTATGCGTATTGGCAAAGGGCGCATCACCGCTGCGGAGGTTGCGAGGCGGGCTGGGGTTTCCCAGCCCACCGTCTCGCTCATCCTCACGCGGAACCCGAAAGCGAGGGTCGCTCCCGAGACCCGCGAGCGCGTTCTGCGCATCGCCGCGGAGATCGGCTACCGGCCGAATCGCCTGGCGCAGGCGCTGGTGGCCCGCCGCTCCTTTGCCATCGGAGTCATCGTGCCGGGCTTCGACAACCCGTTCTATGCGCGCGTGCTCTCGGGCGCCGAGAAGGTCGCCGCCGAGGCGGGGTATGCGGTGCTCCTCTGCGAGATGGGCGCGCTCGACGTCCTGCAGCACCTGAACGCGCTGCGCGACCGGCAGATCGACGGCGTCATCCTCGCCGGTATCGCGGCCAGCACGCTTCCCGCTGCCGCCCTGGATGACTTGAACGTCGTACTCATCAACCAGCCGTCCACCAGGTTCGCCTCGGTGGGCGGCGATTCGCTGAAGGCGGGGACGATGGCCGCCGCGCACCTGCTCGGCTTCGGCCATCGTCGCCTCGCCTTCATCGGCCCGGCCAGCTCGATCCCGGCATTCCGCTTCCGCGAACGCGGGTTCGTGCAGGCGTTGCGCGCCGCCGGCGTGTCGATGCCCGGCGAACTGGTGGTCCGTGCCGACGCGAGCATTGCGGGCGGCCTTGCCGCCATGCGCCGCCTGCTCGCGTTGCGCGAGCGGCCAACCGCGGTCTTTTGCGCCAACGACCTCGTCGCGCTGGGTGCGCACAAGGCTTGCGGCGCGGCGGGCGTGTTGCTGCCGCGGGATCTCTCCATCCTCGGCTGCGACGACATCGAGATGACGACGCTGGTGACGCCGGAGCTTTCGACCATCGCCCTTCCACAGCGCGAGCTCGGCGCGCGTGCCGTGCGCCTGCTGCTGCGCCAGATCGAGGAAGGTCCCCGCGAAACGCCGCCCGCGCAGGTGTTGCCGCCTCGGCTCGTCGTCCGCGGCTCCACGGGACCCGTTGCCATACCAGGAGCCGCGTCATGAGCGTCGTCCGGCACGCCATCATCACGGGCACCGGGCACGCCGTGCCGTCGCGTCTCGTCACCAACGACGAGCTGTCGGCCTCACTCGGCGAGGACATCCGCCCGTTCGTCGAGGGAACGCTGGGCATCCACCAGCGTTTCTGGTGCACCGGCAGCGAGAGCACGGCCACGCTCGCCGTGGCCGCCGCACGCCGCGCGCTGCAGGCCGCCGGCATCACGCCGCTGGACCTCCAGCTCATCATCATCGCCACCGATACGCCCGAGTTCATCTCGCCGCCGACGGCCAGCGTGGTGCAGGGCGAACTCGGCGCGCTGCACGCGGGGACGTTCGACATCAACGCCGGCTGCGCCGGCTTCGTCACGGCGCTCGACACGGCGTGGAAGTTCATCCGCGCCGACGAACGGTACCGGCGCATCCTCGTGGTCGGGGCGTACGCGATGTCGAAGTTCCTCGATGTCAGGGACAAGAAGACGGTGACCATCTTCGCCGACGGCGCCGGCGCTGCTGTGGTGGAGGCCAGCGATCGTGCAGGCGTGCTGGCCAGCGAACTGTTTGCCGACGGCATGCTGTGCATGGGACTGGGTGTCTTTGCCGGAGGCACGCGCACACCGATCACGCACGAGGTGATCGACGACGGCTACCAGAACCACGTACGCTTCGTGAAGAAATACCCGGCGTCGGTGAATGAGGAGGGGTGGCCGCGCATCGTGCGTTCGGTGCTCGGGCGCATCGGCAAGTCCGAACGCGACGTGGACCACTGGATGTGGACGCAGGTCAACCGGTCGTCGATCGCGGCGGTGATGGCCACGCTGGGCGAGCCGATGTCGAAGGCGCACACGGTGATGGGGCAGTGGGGGTACACCGGTTCGGCCTGCCTGCCGATGGCGCTCGATGATGCGAAGACAAAGGGACTGCTGAAGGACGGCGACCTGATGGTCCTCACGGGAAGCGGCGCGGGCCTCGCCATGGGCTGCGTGGCCATGACCTGGCGGGACGCGCGCTGATGCAGACGATCGTTGACGCTTTCCTCTCCCATGCCGCGCGGACTCCTGACCGCGTGGCCTGGCGTACAATGGACGGCGCAACGGTGAGCTGGGCGCAGTGGGCCGTGTTGTCGCAGCAGGTTGCCGGTGCGCTGGCCGCGAGCGGCGTGCGGCCCGGCGATCGCGTGGCGGTACTGGCCGATAACTCGCTGGTCTGGCCGATCGCCGACATGGGGGCGCTACTGGCCGGCGCGGTGAGCGTGGGGCTGTATCCCACCTCATCTGCCGAGCAGGTGGCCGAGGTGCTGCGGGACTGCGGCGCGCGCGTGCTGATCGTGGACGACGCCACCCAGCTTGCCAAGGTGCAGAAGGTGCGCGATCAGCTTGAATCGATCGAGACGATCGTGGGGTGGGGCGACGTTGGTGCGCCGGCCACCCCGTGGGCCGAGTGGATGGCCGCGGCGCGCGAGTTTGCACCAGTGCACGCCGAGCCGGACGACGATGCGGTGCTCATCTACACCTCCGGTTCGACGGGCGTGCCGAAAGGCGCCCGCATTTCGCATCGTTGCCTCGTCGAGACGGCACGCTCGATCACGCAGGTCCTCGGCCTCACACCAGACGACACGTCGCTCTCGTTCCTGCCGTTCTGTCACGCCGCGGAACGGATGTTCGGCCACGCCGCGCGCATCTGGGTGGGCATGGAAGCGATGCTCGTGGATGACGTTGCGCGTGTCTTCGAAGCGGCGGCTGCGTATCACCCGACGCTCTTTGGCGGTCTGCCGCGCTTCTTCGAGAAGGCCCACGAGAAGTTCGAGGCGGCATCGCTCCTCCCCGGCACTGACGCGGAGCGTGCGCAGCGAACGCGCGAGGTGCGCGCGTCGTTGTTCGGTGAGCGCTTGCGGGTGGCCACGTCGGGCGGAGCTCCGCTCTCCGAGCTCGTGGGAAAGGCGCTCGACGCTCGTGGCGTACGGGTGCTTGGGGCGTACGGCCAGACCGAGCACCTCTGCGTGGCCATGCATCGCCCCGACCGCGTCAACTTCACCACCGTCGGCTTGCCGATGCCCGGAACCGAACTGCGCATCGCGGACGACGGCGAAGTGCTCGTGAAGCGCGGTCCCCTGACGTTCAGCGGCTACTTCGGTCGTGACGACGAGACGCGCGAGGCCTTCACCACAGACGGCGTCTGGTTGAAGACCGGCGACCTGGGGAACGTGGACGCCGAGGGCTTCCTGTGCATCACGGGTCGCAAGAAGGAGATCCTGGTCCTCTCGACCGGCAAGAAGGTGGCGCCGCTGCCGATCGAGGCCGCGCTCTGCGCCGGTCCGTGGATCGAGCACGCGATGCTCTACGGCGAAGGCCGCAGCTTCATCACGGCGCTCTTCACGGTGCGCGACGTGCCGCTGCGACTGTTGGCGGATCGCGAGGGCCTCCCGTGGTCGCGCAACGACCTGCTGGAGCACGACGCCGTTCGCCGCGAGGTGCAGGCACGGGTAACGCAGGTGAACGCCGAGCTGTCGCGCCACGAGCAGGTGAAGAAGTGGGTGCTGGTGCCCGACACGTTCTCGGTGGACGATGGCGTGTTGACGCCCACGATGAAGCTGAAGCGACACGAGGTGGCCGCGCGCTACGCGCCGCTGCTCGACCGACTCTACGAGTGACCCCATGATCACGCGTCTCGCGCTCTCGTTCTTATTCCTGTCGTGCACCGCCATCGCCGGTGCCTACGTGCTGGCGTTCCTCCCCGGAGGCGCCCCGCCATGGGCCGCCTGGGGGCTGGCGCTCGGAAGCGCCGGTGCGCTCTCCTCGATGATGGCGCTCGGCGCCACGCGGGGGGGGAAGCTGCGCCCCATCGCGCTGGTGGCGTGCGTGCTCACGTTCCTCGTGGTGGGCGGCGCGTTCTCGCTGGCACTCATCCTGCCGGCCAATGAAGGAAAGGACGCGGTGATCGTGCTCGGGTTCCCTCTGCGCACGGCCATCGTGCTGTACGGCGTCGGCATCGTGCCCATCCTGTTCCTGCCGGCCATGTACGCGGCGTCGTTCGACGCCGACACGCTGAGCGATGACGACCTCGAGCGGGTGCGGCGCGCCGGCCAGGAGCGCGGCGCGTGAGCGGGTTCTTCCTGCTGCAGGGCGCGTCGGCGGCCATGCGCCACCCGGCGATCATCGCCATTGCCGTCTTCTACTTCATCGTCGTAAGCACCATCGGCATCTGGGCGACGCGCCGCACCAAGAATGCCAGCGACTACTTCGTGGCCGGGCAGGGCATCGGCATCGTGACGCTGGCCATCGCGGCCATGGCGTCCACACTCTCGGGCTTCGCGTTCATCGGCGGACCGGGGCTGGTCTACACGGTGGGCACGGGGGCGGTCTTCCTGGTGCTCTCGGCGTCGATCACCAACACCATGGGCGCGTGGGTGCTGGCCAAGCGGATGCGCCTGCTCGGTGAGGCGCGCGGGCTGATCACCGTGCCCGACGCCATCGCCGCGCGCTTCCGGTCGCCGGCGGCGCAGGGACTGAGCGCGACGTCCATCCTCGTGGCCGTCGTCGGATACATGGCCACCAACTTTCTGGCGCTCGGGCTGGTCATCGACGCGATGTTCGGCACGGGGCTCACGCTGGGCATCTGGCTGGCGATGCTCGTCACGCTCTCGTACACGGTGGCCGGCGGCATCCTGGCCGGCGTCTACACCGACCTGTTCGAGGGGATGGTGAAGACGGTGGCCTCGGTGACGGTCTTCTACTTCGTGCTGAAGGCCGGTGGCGGCATGGCCGGCATCTCGCGCGCCATCACCGCCGTGGACAGCACGTTTCTTGGGCCGTGGGGCAAGATGCCGGCGCTCGCCGCGCTCTCGCTCTTCTTCGTCTTTGGCCTCGGCTCGCTGGGGCAGCCGCACGTGGCGCACAAGTTCTACATGCTCAAGGACCCGCGGAAGCTCAAGTGGTATCCGCTGCTGATGAGCGTGGCCATGGCGTTGACGCTGCTGCTCTACGTGGGCGTCGGACTCGCGATGCGGGCGTTGACGGCCACCGGCACCATTGCGCCGCTGGTGCGCGCCGATGATGCCACGCCGGCGTTCGTGCTCGGCTTCACGCCAAGCGTGGTGGCCGGCATCGTCTTTGCCGGCGTGATCGCCGCCGGCATGAGCACGGTGAACTCGTTCATGAACATCGGCGCTGCCGCACTGACGCACGACCTGCCGCGCGCCTTCGGACGTCGCGTCGGCAACGAACTGCGCTGGGGGCGCATCTGGACGCTCGCGCTCTCGCTGGCCGCGGTGATCGTGGCACAGCTGTCGGGCACGCTCGTGGCGTTCCTGGGGATCTTCGGCTACGGCCTGTTCGCGGCGACGCTGGTGCCGTCGCTGGCCATCGGGCTGAACTGGCAGGGGGCTACGCGCGAGGGTGCGGTGGCGTCGATCGCCACCGGGCTCGGGCTCACGTTGGTGCTCGAAACGCTGGCCTACTTCAAGGTGTTTTCACTGCCGACCGGCGTGACGGTGAGCGGGCTCGCACTGCTGCTCTCGCTGCTGGTCTTCTTCGCCGTGTCGTGGTTCACGCGCGCACGCGCGGCGTCGCAGCTCGATGCCGACATCCGCCTGGTCATGGAGGTCTGATGCGATTCGAGGATCTGGCCGTGAGTATGTCGGCCGAGCGTGCGCGCACGGTGACCGCCGAAGACGTGTTGCGATACGCCGAGATCACCGGCGACTTCAACCCGGTGCACGTGGACGCCGAAGCGGCGGCGAAAAGCCGGTTCGGCGGACTCATTGCGCACGGCATGCTGACGGCCGGCTACGTGTCGGCGGTGCTCGCCATGGACTTGCCCGGCCCGGGCGCCATCTACGTCGCCCAGACGCTGAGGTTCACGCACCCCGTGAAACTCGGGGACACCGTCACCGCGCGGGTCGAGGTGCTCGAACTGATTGCCGCGAAGCGCCGCGTGCGCTTTGCCACGACTTGCCGCAACCAGCACGGTGAACCCGTGCTGGAGGGCGAGGCAACGATCCTCATGCCGGAGGAGAGCGGATGAGCCCCTGGCCTTGCGGGGGCCTCGAGGCGACCCGCCCGATGAGCGGTGACTGGATCTCTGAAGTCGATGGCGTTTCATCATTCAACACTCAGGAGATGACGATGTCCCATTCGTTCCTCAGCTCGGCTCGCCGGGCGCTGGTGGTGCTGCTTGCCGCAGCGCTGCCCGCAGCGGCCCAGACCGGACGTCTCACGGGCCATGTGACCGATGCGGCCAAGCTGCCGCTTGGCGGCGCGCAGGTCATGGTCGTCGGCACGGCGCTCGGCGCTGAAGTCGGTAACGACGGCAAGTACACGGTGACCGGCATTCCCACCGGCACGTACACCGTGCGCGTGCAGCGCATCGGCTACAAAGCGGCGTCCAGGACGGGCGTGACGGTGGCGGCTGGCGCCGCGGCCACGGCCGACTTTGCGCTCGAGTCCACCCCGGTGACGCTTGGCGGCGTTGTCGTGTCGGCCTCGCGTCGCGTGGAGAAGATCACCGACGCACCGGCCACGGTGACGCGGCTCGACGCGCTGGCCATTTCCAACACCATCGGCAACTCGTTCGCGCCGGCGCTCAAGGAAGTGAAAGGCCTCGACTTCATCCAGGTCGGCATCACGGCGGTGGCGGTGAACGCGCGCGGTTTCAACTCGTCGTTCAACAACCGCATGCTCCTCACGGAAGACGGGCGCATTGCCGTGCTCCCCGAGAATGGACTTCCGGTGGGCGCTTTCACGGCAATCCCGAAGATCGACCTGGCCAGCCTGGAAGTGCTCGTCGGCCCGGGGTCGGCGCTGTACGGTCCCGACGCGTCCAATGGCGTCATCACGCTGCAGTCCAAGGACGCCAAGCAGTACCAGGGGCTGAGCGCCGAGGTCTCGGGCGGTTCGCGCAGCTTCATGGACGCCCAGTTGCGGTACGCGCGCGCCACGAACAGCGGCAAGTGGGCGTACAAGCTCTCCGGTGAGTTCCAGAGCGCCGACGATTACCGCTCGTCGCCGAAGTATCCGCAGGTCGGGACCAGCGGCCCGCTGGTGGAGAAGGGGACGGACTACAAGACTGACGTCAAGCGAAGCTACGGCTCGCTGGCGTACTATTTCGATCGCGGCGGACGCCTTGAGTTCGCCGGCGGCGCCAGCGTCTCCAATGGCATCGGCCAGACCAACGTCGGACGCAACCAGCTCATCGACTGGCAGTACCGCGTGGCGCAGGCCAAGTACACGTCGTCGCGCTGGTTCGCGCAGGCGTACAAGGCGCAGTCGCTGTCGGGTGGAACCTATCAGCTGAATGGCTTCACGCAGAATCGCGTGCGCTACCCGACCATTTCCGACGATTCGGTGAAGGCCCTGTCGGACTTCCCGGCCGAGGGCAACATGACGGCCGCCGAAGTGCAGAACAACTTCTCGGTTGGCATGCTGACCAAGACGGGAATCACCGCACTCGACAACACGCACTTCATCTGGGGCGTGCAGTACCGCAACGACGACGTGACGTCCAAGCGCCAGTGGTTGAGCGACCGGTTGACGGGCCAGAACATCACGGCGGCACAGCTGGGTGGGTACTTCCAGTTCGAGACCCAGCTTCCGCTGTCGCTGCGCCTGGTTGGCGCGGGCCGCTACGACAAGCACGACAACTACGACGCGCAGTTCAGCCCCAAGGCCGCGCTGCTCTGGTCGCCGGTCGAGGACCAGACGCTGCGCGTCACGTTCAACCGCGCGTTCAAGTCGCCGACGCTGTTGCAGACGGACTTCTACTTCCCGAACTTCTCGCCGTTTGTCGGCGTCTTTGGCAACAAGCAAGGCTGGACGATCAAGAACGTCGCCGGCACCGTGGTCACCACGTACGCCCCGATCCAGCCGGAGATCAACACCACGTACGAGCTGGGCTACAAGGGCGTCATCAAGGACCGCCTGTACCTCGACGTCACCGGCTACAAGTCGACGTACGACAACTTTCTCAGCCCGCTGATCGTCATCGCGAACCCGCTGGCTGGCGCGGCGGCCACCACCGCGTACAACACCGGCACGGGCAACGCGGCCGGGTCCGAAGTCAACGCCGGTCCGCAGATCGCGCTCACCTATATCAACATCGGCAAGGCGAAGATCTCCGGCGTCGACGCTGGCGCCAAGTTCCTCATCACGTCGACGCTGACGTTGAGCAGCACGGTCAGCGTCATGAAACTCGACACCATCGAAAAGCCGGCCGGCGCGCTGACCACGGCGGGAACGGAGGCGACGGCATTCAACAGCCCGACCACCAAGTGGACGGTCGGCCTCGACCAGGCCAAGATCCACGGTACCCTCAGCGGCGGCATCATGCTGCGGTACGTGAACGAGTACTTCTTCCGCTCGGGCGTGAACGTCGGCCGCCTGCCGGGGTTCAGCACGGTGGACATCAATTTCGGGTATGATCTCCCGTGGGAGAACACCAAGTTCATGATCCGCATGCAGAACATCTTCACCTGCACCTCCGGTACCACGACGCCGCCGGCGCTTGGCAACGCGGGCACCAACACGGCGACGTTCAACGGAGACAAGAAGTGCGGTCTCGGCCGCCAGCACCAGGAAATGCTCAACATGCCGCTCATTGGCCCCATGGTCTTTGCCGGTGTGCGGTACGGACGCTGACTTGAGGACGCTGACCCTGTGCCTGGCCTTCGCCATCCTCATTGGCGTGAATGTCGCGAACAGCCAGGTGCCAGGTGCTCCGCCCACTGCCGCTCCGGCGGCGGTGAGCGGAGAGTTCCGCGCGGGCAGCATTGTCACCGACGCGGGTGAGCTGGACTACAAGTTGTTTGTCCCGGTCGCACTCCCCCCGGTGGGGGAGCGCGCGCTGGTCGTAATGATCCACGGTTGCACGCAGGACGCCGACGATTTCTCGCGAGGCACGCGCATGAACGACGCCGCTGCGCGCGACGGCTTCGTGGTACTCTGGTCACAGCAGCGCGCGGCCAACCAGCCGCAGAAGTGCTGGAACTGGTTTGTCCCCGCACACTCGCGTCGCGGCGAGGGCGAGCTGGCGCGGTTGCACGCGCTAATTGTGCGCACGGTTGCCGTGCAGGGCATTGACCCCAACATGATCTTCCTGGTCGGCGTCTCGGCTGGCGGGGCGATGGCGCTGAACTATGCGCTCGCCTATCCGCAGGACGTGCGTGCCGTCGCCGTGCACTCGTCACCCGGCGCGCTCGTGGCTGGCGACATCGCCACCGCGCTCGCGGCCATGAGGAATGGGCCGGCGGAAGACACCGAGTTGCTGGCCCGGCGCGCGCGCGAGGCGCTCGGCGCCAATGCGCGCGCCATTCCGCTGCTGGCCATTCACGGCTCAGCCGATGCCGTCGTCTCGCCGAAGAACCTCGAGGCGCTGGCGGCGCAGTGGCGTGGCTGGCACGCGCTCATCGGCGCGCGCGCGCGTGTGGAGACAGACCTCATCGACGGCCTCGGGCACGCCTGGTCGGGTGGAAGCGCCGAGGGAACCTTCACCAATCCGTCGACGCCGAGCGCCACGCGGATGGTCGTCGATTTCTTCCGCAGCCTCGGGCTGCCCGGCGGGAAGCAGCCGTGAACCACCCGCCGCTCGGAGCGCTCGTCGATCCGTTTCGCTGCTGGGCGCGGCTTACTCCGCGCAAGGCGGCGATCGTCGATCGGGTGCGCGGCACACGCGCCACGTACCGCGACATCGACGACGCGGCCCAGCGCTGGATGACGCTGCTCGCCGAGCGCGGCGTGCGGCGGGGCGACCGCGTGGCGCTCCTTTCGATGAATCGCATCGAAGTGATCGGCCTGTTCTATGGATGCGTGCGCCTGGGCGCCGCGCTCGTGCCGCTCAACTGGCGACTTGCCGAGCCGGAACTGGTGCGGGTGGTGGCGGACGCCCGTGTGGCGCTGCTCGTTGGCGAGGCGCGGTTTTCGGCCGTCGGTCATGCGGTGGCCAAATCGCCGTGGCTCGACCTCGACGAAGCCACGACAGCGCTTGCCGGTACTAGCCCCGCGCCGCGCCTTTCGTCGGGCTCCGAGGAGATCGACGCCGAGTCGGCCGCGCTCATCCTGTACACCTCGGGGAGCACCGGCAAGCCCAAGGGCGCCATCCTCTCCAACCGTCAGTTGCTGTTCAACGCACTGGCGACCACGATGGGGTGGCAGCTTGGCGCGCAGGACATCGGCCCGGTGTCGACGCCGTTTTTCCACACAGGTGGATGGAATGTCATCGCCATTCCGCTGTGGACTGTCGGTGGCACGATTGTGATGTTCGACGCCTTCGACCCGGCGCATTTCCTCGAGGCGCTCGAGGAGGAACGGTGCACGATCGCGTTCGCCGTACCGACGCAGTTCGTGATGTTGTGCGAAACACCGGGTTTTGGCCGTGCATTGCCGCATCTCCGGAATTTCATGTCTGGCGGGGCGGCATTGCCGGAGTCGCTGGCGGAGCGCGTGCGCGCGGCCGGCTACGCCATTCGCCAGGGATTCGGGATGACGGAGTTTGGCCCGAACTGCTTTTCAATCAGCGGTGAGGCGGCCATCGCCAAACCCGGAAGTGTGGGATGGCCGTGCCCATTTGTGGAAATGCGGCTCGTGGATGAGCAGCAGCACGACGTGCCCGACGACACTGTCGGCGAGATATTGCTGCGTGGGCCGCAGTTGTTCAGTGGGTACCTGTTCGACGCCGAGAGTACCGCCGCCGTGATGACCGCAGATGGCTGGTATCGATCGGGCGATTTGGCGATGCGGGACGCAGATGGAGAGTTTTCGATCCGCGGTCGCCGCAAACATATGTTCATTTCCGGCGGGGAAAACGTTTTCCCTGGTGAAGTTGAGGCCGCGCTCACTGAGTGCTCCGGTGTCGGCGAGGCGGTGGTCGTCGGCGTCGCCGATGACAAGTGGGGTGAGGTGGGGTACGCGTTCCTTTTCCCGCGCGTGGGCGCTGCCCTCGACGGCGCCGCGGTGCTTGCTGAGCTGCGCACCCGACTGGCAGCGTACAAAGTGCCCAAGCACGTGACCGTACTTACCGACCCGCCGCGCCTTGCCTCGGGCAAGGTCAACCGCGGGCTCCTCGAAGCGCAGGCGGCGGGACGATGAGCGCACCCATGGCCAAGGGAGCGGCGCTGCACGCGACGCTCGAATACCTCGACTCGCGCGGCGACGGCTCGCGGGCGCGCGTGCTGGCAGTGCTCGACGGCTCTGCGAGAGCGCAGGTGGAGCACGTCGCGCCCACCAGCGAGGTGCCGTACGGGCTGCTGGTCTCGTTGTGGGAAGTTGCCGATGCGGAGCTGCGTACCACCGCACCAGCGTGGATGGAGGAGGCCGGCGGCTTTTCCATCAAGGCGCGCGGCGCCCAGATGTACGGCGGAATCCTGCGCAAGAACAACCCGCACGAGTTCCTGACGCAGAGTGTGTCGCTGTTCCAGCTCTTCTATCACCCCGGCGACATGCAGGTGGTGGACGAAGGAGTGGGGCGGGCGGTGCTGCGGCTCGACGGCTTCGACGCCGCGACGCCACTGTTCTGCCGTCGCCAGACCGGTGGACTCACGGCTGCGCTGGCGATTGCCGGCGGCGACGACCCCGTGGTGCGCCACGTGCGCTGCGCGCTCGAGGGTGATGCATTCTGCGAGTGGGAGCTGAGGTGGAAAGTCCCGAGGGCCAGTGGCGAGGCGATGGCCAAGAGTTGAATCGGAATTCGGATGACGGAATTGGAAATTCGATTCCGGAATTCGAACCGGAATGCGGAAGGGCGCGAGGGAATGATCCTCGTGCCCTTCGTCACAGTCCGCCATCCGCTTCGATTTCAGCATTCGAATTCCCATTCCGGAATCCGAATTCCGGCTCTCATTTCAGGATGGTCTTCGCAATCGTCTGCAGCTGCATGTTGGATGTCCCCTCGTAGATCGCCCCGATCTTGGCGTCCCGGTAGAACTTCTCGACGGGATAATCCTTGGTGTAGCCGTAGCCGCCCAGGAGCTCCACGGCGAGTGACGTGACCCGGCCGCAGACCTGCGACGAGAACAGCTTGGCCATTGCCCCTTCGCGCGCGATGTCGTGCCCGGCGTCCTTGAGCCGGGTGGCATTGTACACCAGCAGTCGCGCGGCCTCGAGGTCGGTGGCGGCCTGCGCCACCTGGAACTGGATTCCCTGGAACTCGCTGAGCGTCTTGCCGAACTGCTTGCGCTCCTTGAGGTAGGCCACGGCGGCGTCGAGCGCCCCCTGCGCGTTGCCGATCATCTGCGCGCCAATGCCGATGCGCCCCTCGTTCAGCGTCTCGATGGCGATCTTGTACCCCTGGCCCACCGGGCCCAGTACGTTGGCCGCCGGCACCTCGACGTTGTCGAAGATCAGCTCGGTGGTGCTCGAGGCGCGGATGCCGAGCTTGTCTTCCTTCTTCCCCGTGGCGAAGCCGCTGAAGCCGCGCTCCACCAGGAACGCGGTAACCCCCTTGTAGCCCTTGGACGGATCGACAGTGGCAAAGACGATGAACAGCTCGGCCTCGAGGCCGTTGGTGATCCACATCTTGCGGCCGTTCAGCAGCCACGAGCCATCACTCTTCTGCTCGGCGCGCGTCTGCATGGCAAAGGCGTCGCTTCCCGAGGACGCTTCGGAGAGCGCGTAGGCGCCCACCATGCTGCTGCACAGCTTCGGCACGTAGCGCCGCTTCTGCTCCTCGTTGCCGTAGGTGAGGATCGGGTAGAGGACGAGCGTGTTTTGCACGTCCACCATGATCGCCGCGGCCGCGTCGGCCTTGCTGATCTCCTCGACGGCGATGGTCACCATCATCAGGGAACCACCCGCACCCCCGTACTCCTCGGGGACCTGGATCCCCATGAGCCCCATCTCGAAGTACTTCGGGATGAGCGTCGGGTCGAGCTTCGCCGCGCGCTCCATCTCCTGCACGCGCGGGCGCACTTCGCCGTTCGTGAAATCGGCGACGGCGTCGCGAAAGGCGACCTCGTCGTCGGTGAGCACCGTCAGCGGGGGGCGCTGGGACAGGGCGTCGTTGGTCATGGGCAGAATCTAACCTCCCTGGCCCCAGCGCACCCGCGTCCTACTCGAGGACGTGGATGTTCTTCTTCTCGCAGATCGCGTTGAGCTCCTTCGGCCAGACGGTGACGCTCACCTCGCCCAAGTGGGCCTTGCGCAGCAGCTGCATCACCGTCCGCGACTGCCCGATGCCGCCCCCGACGCTCAGGGGGATCTGGTCGGCCAGGATCGCCTTGTGATACGGAAGCTTGAGGAAGTCGAGCTGTCCGCTGATCCCGAGCTGCTGCCGCAGCGTCTCCTTGGTCACGCGGATGCCCATCGAACTCAGCTCATGACGGCGCTTGGTGACCGGATTCCAGACGAGGATGTCGCCGTTCAAGCCGTGCATCGCCTTGCCGTCCATGCTGTGCGTCTCGGTGGCCCAGTCATCGTAGTCGGCGGCGCGCATCTCGTGCGGATACCCATCCTCCAGCACCCAGCCGATGCCGATGATGAAGACCGCCGGATACCGCTGCAGCACCGCCGTCTCACGCTGCTTGCGCGGCAGATCCGGATACATGCCGAGGATCTCCTCGGCGTGCAGGAACGTCAGTTCGTCGGGCAGGTCCCGGA
>ERZ1292630.899-Hain-H41-02um-R3-899-length-29991-cov-16_pt1 | contig 29991 bp, 32 predicted proteins | sample MGYA00564408_ERZ1292630 | MGnify/ENA primary metagenome ERZ1292630 (study PRJEB36523, sample SAMEA6512641) | groundwater metagenome | collected 2019-01-08 | study: AquaDiva: Metagenomics assemblies of 32 groundwater samples
TTTGACTGGCCGCACCAAGGCATTTCCGGGAGGAGCTAACAGACTACCCCCCTAAGAACAATAACACCCTGGATATTAGTGACATACTCCTCCCCCTCAAGCTGATCACCTCTAGCACTCCTACCGCGCAATCATTGTGCCATTGGAGGAAACCATACATGCCTCTCTGCCAAAGCTGAACGTATTGAAAGCACAAGACTTCGCATCGTCTACCGTGCGGCCCCTCATTTCGCGTCGGGAAAAACTCCACGGAAGGTCAACCGATCACTGTCGCGAAACGCTACAGCCGCACTGGAGCCGTCAAACTCGGAGATGAGATTGCATCACGCGTGGCAACAACTATTGAAGACAGCTGAGAGTTGGTGTGGTCATAATGATCGGCTTCCTGTCTTCCTTCATGGCTCAACAAATGCGAGGCAGTTGCTCACCTGACAACAAATCGAGGACACGGTGCGTGCCGACAACAGTCCGCAGGGCGACCATCGGAGGATTGCGGTCTATCACCGTCCCGATGTGAGCCGCCAAGCTGGCTGCCTTGTGCTGGCGCATCACAGCGAGCGCGGCTTCAGCCTGCGGCGCCAGTACCATCGCGACGAAGCGGCCCTCATTGGCCACATAGAGTGGATCAAATCCCAAGAGCTCACAGGCTCCACGCACCGGTTCGTTCACCGGAATGGTCGACTCATCCACCGTCATGCCGACCTTCGCCGATGAGGCCAATTCGTTCAGGACGCTAGCCAGCCCACCACGGGTAAGGTCGCGCAGACAATGGATCTCGATGCCGCTCTCGATCAGGTCAGCAACAATATGATGCAACGGCGCCGAATCGCTTTCGATGTTGCCGTCGAATGTCAAACCTTCCCGCACACTCAGTACCGCCACACCGTGGGAACCGAGATCACCGCTCACGAGAATTGCGTCGCCCGGTTGGATCAACGTCGGCAGCACACGAACACCGCTCGGCACCAGTCCAACACCGGACGTATTGATGAAGATTCCGTCGCCCTTACCACGATCCACGACCTTCGTATCGCCGGTGACGATCGGCACTCCTGCCATTCTTGCAGCCTCGGCCATCGAGTTCACGACTCGCTGGAGCACGTCCGAACTTAGTCCTTCCTCCAGAATGAACGCCGCACTCAGATAAAGGGGCTTCGCTCCGCACATCGCGAGATCGTTGATCGTGCCGTTCACCGCCAAACTCCCGATATCGCCGCCGGGGAAAAACAGCGGACGCACCACGTAGGAATCGGTGGTGAAGGCGAGCGTGCCCTTCTCGACCGGCCAAGTTGCGCCGTCGTGCAAAGGCGCCAACATAGGATTGTGAAAGGCCCGCACGAACACGTCTTGAATCAACTCCTGCATAAGCCGACCGCCGCCGCCATGGGCAAGCTGCACGGTATTCTTTGCCGAAATCGGCAAGGGGCAGGCTGGGTCAAAGGATGCGTGATCGGTCATGGTCACTCTTTCGTCTTTCGTATCTCGATCCTGAGTTTCTAGTTTCGAGTTTCACGTTTCAAGTTATAGAGACGGATACCAGTAACTCGAAACACGGAACTCGCAACTCTTCACCGACTTGACTCACGAGATACGCTTCACGTTTCACACTTCACGTGGCTTCGGTATCGGTAATAAGCGGCGCAGGCCCCTTCGCTCGACACCATCGGCGCACCTAATGGTTGCTCCGGCGTGCAGCGAGTCCCGAAGGCCTGACAGTCCATCGGCTTGAGCAGGCCCTGGAGAACCAACCCGCTCCGGCACTCCGGATCTTCAATGCCTACAGTGAGCTGCGCAAGGTCCCGCTGGAACTTCAGCTCCGCGTCGTAGGCACGGTAAGCAGATTTGAGGCGCAGACCACTCGCTGGAATTTCCCCGATACCACGCCAGGCGCGAGAAGCCGGTTCAAAGACTTCGCTGACGATGGTCCTCGCTTGTCGATTCCCCTCCCGGCTGACCGATCGCACGTACTGATTCTCAACCCCGACTCGCCCTTCTTCCAACTGACTGACTAACATAGCCACGCCTTCGAGCACATCGAGCGGCTCGAACCCGGTCACGACGATCGGGACGCGATACTGCTGTGCAATGGCCTCATACTCCTCATAGCCCATCACCGTGCAGACGTGACCTGCGGCAAGAAACCCCTGGATCCGGTTTTGAGGCGACGACAGAATCGCCTCCATCGCCGGCGGCACCAGCACATGGGCGATCAGCAAACTGAAGTTGGTGATCCCCGACCGCTTCGCCTGCGTGACCGCCATAGCCCAGGCTGGGGCCGTGGTCTCGAATCCCACAGCGAAACAGACAATCTCGCGATCAGGATTCTTGCGTGCCAGTTCGAACGCAACCAACGGCGAATAGATGATCCGGACATCCCCGCCCGCCGCCTTCACGCCAAACAAGTCACCATGGGAACCGGGAACACGCAACATGTCGCCGAACGAGCAGAAGATCACCCCTGGCAACGATGCGAGACAGACGGCCTGGTCAATCAACGACACCGAGGTCACGCAGACCGGACAGCCCGGTCCATGAACAAGCTCAAGGTTCTTCGGCAACAGGCTATCAAGCCCGAACCGAACGATTGCATGGGTCTGCCCCCCACAGACCTCCATGATCGTCCAAGGCCGACGCACCGTCTGCTTGATCCGCTCCGCCAACGCCGTCGCCACTGCGCGATCGCGAAATTCGTCCACATACTTCATGACAGTGTCCCTTGTAGCTCAGTTGTTCGGCAACATTCCCTCGACTCAATGAGGGTCACTTTGGGTTTTCATAGAGCCAGACGAACTCGAAGAACTGGCGCGACATCGATGCTCCTCTTTGTGGATCAGGCACCAAGTCAATGGCCTGCGTAACCTGCCAACAATCGAGCGCGCCGGAATTGCTGCCCGGTGGAGTGTCTGTTGGGCACTCTATTACTTTCTCCAGCGACTGATCACGTCTTTGAACGTAACATCCCGCCACGGCTTCTTCCATTCCTTGTGAACACAAACGCTCTGTGAATGCGGTTCAGGCTTCGGCAATGGCATCTGGACAACGGCCGGAAGCAAAACAGCATCGCCCACCACAACGCATTCGCCGGGGGCAAGGTTAGGAAGGATGTCCGTGATCCCGCTTGAATTGTCCGGGAATGGCCTCTTGACGTAGTTCTGATCGGCGTTGTTCGTGAGCCGAAGTGCCAGGAAGCTGTTGCACTGCGCAAAGATTGTCTCGGAGACTTCTGACGGGCGTTGGCTCACGACCATGAGGCTGAGACCGTATTTTCTCCCCTCTTTCGCGACACGCTCAAGCGACTTACGTGATGACCGGTATGCGGCGTCATCTTTCTGCGGGACGTAGTTGTGGCCCTCCTCGCAAATGATCATGACAGGCACATCGTTCGAAGCGTCTCTTTCGTGGCGTAGCTTCGAGTAGTGGAAGCAGAAATCGAATATCAAACGGGAGACCAGACTCACCGTGATACTCAACACTTCAAACGGTATCCCGCTGAGATCCACTATCGTGACGTTAGCCTTGTTCAGATAGCCGATGAACTGCTTCATGATTTGCTCGAAATCTTCGGTCCTGAAAGGCGACCCATCTGACTTGGCGGGATGAAGTAAAAATCTCAGACGCTTGTCTGTGAGTTTGGTTTCTAGGCGCGACACGAAACGGTTGAACTCTCCGTTGAATGGACCGTTGGTTGCTTTTGAACCTTTGGACTGGGACTGAGGAACGAATGTCTGGATCTTGTCGAAATAATGGTCTTTCCGATCTTCGACTAACGTACCGTCCAACAACTTTGGTTTATTCTCACCGTCCTCACAACCAATCATTTCCCGATTCATATTCTCGATGTAGCGATAGACTTCGGTTATCGAGAAGTAGACCGGGGTATCGTAGGTCATCTCCTTGATACCCGGATTGTGTCTTTCCTTGTTCAGAATGACTGCTTGCTTGAACTGGCTGACCTGGTTGTGGGAATTCTACTCGTTGCTCTCAATGAACATGCTCTCCAGCTCCTCGGAGTTCATGAGCCAGTAGGGAAGCTGAAGACTGTCAATGTCCAGACGATTCAGCGTGAAGTTCTGCCCCTTCTGCAAAGTAAACGCGGCTGTGTATTCATCATGGATGTCGAAGATGACGACATGGGAGTTGTTCTGCTTCCCGATGCTCGCGTTCTTCTCATCGGCAATTCCCACCACATCGTGCAGAATCCGAGCGACCGTGCACGATTTTCCAGGTCCAGTGGACCCTACAATTGCGATGTGCTTGCTGAAGAAGCGGTCTCCATGGATCTTCATGGCTGTCGCCTTGTTCAGCGATAATTGGCCAAGGGGAAACTGATAGTCGGCATCTTCAGCAAAGAGCTTGTCGAGCGTGTCCTTGTCTGCCGGAAACGCTGGCTCAGTAGGCACGGGCAAGAGGACACTGGCACGCTCAAATGTGTTACCGTCAACGAGCGTGCCGACCGCCTGGCACTCAATGTGAAACTGCCATTTCGGCTTGCCCTCAGTATCCTGACTGAGAATGCCACGGACATTGCGGATAGCAGCTACGGTGAAATCATTGTTTCCCTGGGCAATCCGCAGGTAGCGCCCTACTTGTAGGGCCGCCTTGTGCTCTTCGAACACCTTCAATTCATCAACGAGAACGATGATTGCCTCCGGGGAACAGGAGAGAACCTGACCAATGCTACTCGTAGACATTGCTTACCCCCATGACGTACTTGATCTCTTTCATTGTCGCGCCTGTCAACCGCTCAACGTTCACGTCCACTATATCGAGTGAACCGCAGTCTGGTTCCCCGATGATGAAGAGATCGTCACACTTCCGGCTGTTCAGCAGCTTGCCGTGGTCGTGCCAACTCAAGATGCGCAGAGCGAATTCACGTTTGACTTTGCCACCAGCTCCCCTAGAAGAGAGCGGTTCCCGAAAAAAGAAGGACTCTTCGAACTGCGCACCAATATAGCCGTCCGTTGCGTAAATGCCTTTTGCGTACAATCAGTGCTGGATGACCTGGATCTGATCCCGCTCCGCACAGAGGCACAGTATGGGCGTGGCGGTGTGGGCGGTTTTGAAGTGGTACTTGTCGACGTAATCGCTGACGAAAAGGACGATTTCGGTGTCGTAGTCCTCGATACTGCCGGGGGCGATGACGAAGTAGCGGAGTCGGGCATTCTTATCCAGATGAACCTTAAGCTGCTTGCGTCTCGCTTCGAGCAGCTTCTTCCGGGTCTTGAGTGCCAGCGTCCAACGAGAGATGGCCGTTGTGCGAATAGCCTTGAGATCCGAAAGGAACTTCTTCTTCGTGATCCGGCGGTCGGCTGGGTTGTGTTTCACGCTGAGCGTGGCGATCATATGGATCGCGTTTGGATATGCAAGAGTCTCGATGTCGCCCACGGGAATTCCGTTCTCCTCCAGTTCCTTGCCAACCTGTTTTGTGATGTCGTCGTAGCTGCAGCCAAAATCCATAGCGAACCGTCCCACAAAGCCATCGAGGTCAACGCCTAGTGGTACTGCATTGACATGCTTCTCAAGCTCCTTGTCCTTGGATTCCAAGGCAGCTTGCAAGGCCAACTTGTTTACAGCGGGGGCCGGTGTGCCGACTCCAGGAAAATGGGCAAAGAGGACGTAGCGGATGTTCGCGGGCGGATTGTTTGAGAAATGCTTCAGCATCTGGAGCAATGGCTTGTAAACTGCGCTCGCAGTGAAAGCTGTGCTCGCCTCATGGTACTTGCACTGGATTGCTGTCAGCGACGTGGAGGACTGTACCTCGATGTCCTCGACAATGCCCTCAACGGTAATTACGTCATCATCCTGCGCTTTCAGTATTTCCAAGGCAGTCTTATTGAACTGGTACAAGAAGCCTTGAATCGTGTAGTCAGCAGTGCGCAACTTTCTGCCTTTCCTTCAATCTTAGTGCCCAACGTTCGAGCTGAGCCGCTGTGGCAGCAGGGCGGCCCAGCCGCGTGACGGATGATGACCGGCACCGTCGCGCAAGCCGGGATGGCCTGTAGATACGGGTCGGCTTGAGCGAGGGGTTAGCCCTCGGTGCTCCCTCGGTCCTATTTCCGAACTAGGTAACCGATGATGCCGCCGGTGGCGGCCGAGAGGACAGACATAGCCCACTTCTTCTCGTCGGCCGAGGCTGATGCGGAAGTTAGAGTCGAGTAGCAAAGCCACACGACAAGCAATACGAAGAGCAAGGCCACCACAAAGAGAGCGATGTCCTTGAACAGCCGGACCTTGCGTTCCCCATCGGTTTCTTCCCGCTCGATCGAGACGGTGTACTTGTGGTTCGGTGGAGGGGTGTTGAGGTCGATCGTGCTCAAAGGCCAACTATCTCGGTCTGCAACTTTTCGGACTCGGGCTCGACTAAGCCCAACTTGAGACCGCGGCGTTTACCGTCTCGCGCTGCGAGGTAGAGTTGCAGTGCCTTGCGGAGGATGTCGCTCTTGTTCGACTCGGTTTCCTCAGCAACTTTATCGATCTCTTGATTGAGATCATCTGACAGAACCACGTTGAATCTGACGGACACGATACCTCCAGGTGCAACAGTGTGGATGCGCTCTTTATACACACTTTCTGTGCATGTCGCAAGTGCAGGAGAAAATCCAGCGGGGCTGGCCAGGAGCGGTAGCGTCTGGGGGGGGTCTCCTCCAGGGCTGTATCCCGAGGCCTAACATTGTTTGAGCCGATCCGCATAAAAGCCGAATCTGCCAATTTCTATCCGCATAACACGCCACCGACTGCTCCGAGCATAACGCTATGATTGGGATGTTTCAATGAGAGGCAACTGCGAACCCACCATGATGATATCGAAAGGAGGAAGAAGAAAAACCGGCGGCGAGGAGGATGGTAGATGAGACCCTATAGGCTCTCATCAGGGAAAAGCCTAGGCGGCGTCTGCCCCCGCGCTGGATTTAGCATGCAGGACAGTGACGCCGACCAGTTCGTTCCCGTCGTAATGATAGACGAAGCGCCCTACCAGTTCGCTGTCGGTCGCCCGTTGCGGTTTTCTCAGGCTGATATACAGCACATCCGCTTCATCGTCGTAATCGAGCCATAGGTGGTTGGAACGCAGGTTCAATGAGTGCGGGATCAGGCTGAGGATGTCTATGACTTCTGCCATTGGATGCCTCTTTTGAGCAGCTTATCGATCTTCGAGGTCATGAACGCTGTGATCACGAACCCATCCTGCCCCTGTTCCTTGTAGGCGACCACGACATGCTTCGAGCCGATCGCGGTCTGGTCATAACGCTTGACCGCCAATAGTTCGTCTTTGATGCCGGTCACGATACAATCCGGATCACCAACCGTTTCCACAACAAGATCGAGGTGTCCTGCCAGATAATCGTGCGACTCGACAATGTGGCTCCACCGTTCATGCGTGAGGCGCACCGGAACGCCACGTTTGGAAATCAGTGTGGCGAGAGGTTCCACGCTCGCTGATCACTCCAGACTTATGATGATTACGAATCTGCGCGAATTTCGGCCACACGGCTGTCAGTGGCTGGTCGTGTCAAGGGCTTCAGTATTGCCCAGGCTGGCTGCTATTGCAAGTTTAGAGGCGGCTACAACGCTGAATGTGGTCTGAGCATTACGCTAGGGCTATGGTGTTTCAATGAGAAGAGGCACCAGCCTGGCAGGGCAGGCGGATGTTAATCAGGCGTGCGTGACCCTGCTTCGGCGGATGGGCCTCTTTGATCGTCGCGGGACTTTGGAGACGAGAGGAAATTTCTCCGGGTGTCGGATGGATTCAACTGCGACGTCTACATCGAGATCGGGCCAATACAAGTGGTGCGGCTGAGGCCAGGCGACGTGTAGCAGCTCTTCCACGGAAGCTTCCTTAAACCACGGGAATTTCTTGAATGGAACGAACAGCTCTTCATCGGCGAAGAGCAGCCAGAATCCGTGCTTCGAGATGTTGGTAACTTCAACTCCCGAAATGCTCTTGCCAAGCGTTGCAGATTTCATTCTTATGTTACTCAATAAGAGTTTTGGCAGCTCGGATCTGACTGGCAAACATTCGGCTTACATCGCCGGAGGGGACTGGTGGATTCCACAGAAGCGATTGGCTAGGCCGTTGTTTGCCGGACTACTTTTCCATCAACCTGCCACCGTGCCTTGATCGTGTCCGCTGACAAGTCGGCACCACAATCCCATTCGACAAAGTACCCACCATTGACAACCTTCACGAATTCAGTCTGGTCTCGAAGCGCCTCGAATGCCTCATACTGAAGATAGGAGCTCACATCAAACCGGCCAACCCGGCCGTCGTCAGCCACAATGGAGAGTACCCAGTCTGGTTGTGCTTGGACTTCCGCAATTCTCATTGGTCAAGTGTTGAAGTGCTATTACGAACGCGGAGCTAACCGGCGCGCCGCCGTTGGCCGCGTCTAGTTGAACGACGTGTGAACCCCGATGCCTTCTGTGCAACTTCGACGAGGGAATGCAACGCCTTGTTGACCGATGCTGAGTTGGGAAATATCTTCGCCACGTCCGCATCCAGAACCACCACGTTGGAGCTCGCCTTGACACGTTCATAATACTTCCCACGCTCCAGCTTCCCGAAGTCGGACCGCTTGTATTCAGACCGAAGCTCATCAACTTTGGCGCTACTCTTCTTCATAAATACGCCTTTCCTGTTGGGTGACCATGCGGGCGCTAATAATGCGGATCGCATTCTTGCGCTCGGTGTGGGCTACAACTAAGAGCCGACCGGCTGATGACATTCCGAAGGTCAGCATGCGTTCTTCACCTTCGGAGTGATCGGGGTGTATTCGCCCGTATCTGGATCGATACTCAATGTAATCTCCTCGGCCATTCCCTCCAGACCTTTGATGGGAGTCCAGCGAGTCCATTGGTCGGGAGCCAAGGGGTTCCAGTAGGTTGTGGTCGATTTCGACATTCCCGTCTCAGTACAATGTGCGGCTCAGTTGTTCGGTGCGCCGGGGGGTTGTCTCCGCTGGGTCTTCCGGAACTCCCATGGGGGGATCGGTTCAGGGTCTTCCCACAGCCCCTTCTTCGCCTCTCTTGCTTCCAGCTCAAGCCGTTCCAGTTCAATGTTGTCCGGTGCAGACCTCCGAGACCACCAGCATCGGCCCTCCTTCACCAAGGCGTGATTCACGTTGGTTCCGTCCGCAAGCAGCACATCGGCCATGATTCGCCCGTACTTGTCCTTCCCATAGGGCTCGACCGTGACCTCCATGGCAAAGACGAGGGCCGAGATCGCTTCTTTCACGTCGTCACCATGAGGTTGGCCCTTCTCAGGACAGTCGAGACCATGCAAGTGGATGCGTTCCGCCTTCCCGAGGCGCACCACTTCGATCGTGCCCCCCTCAAGAACTCTAACTACTTCGCCGCCGAAGGGAAATGCTTCGGCTGAGCTCAAGAGAAAGAGCAGCGCCAGGGGAAGAACTCGTAGCTTCATGAGACGTGCCACCCCAATGGAGACAGGTTCGTGCTGCTTCCATAGCCAGTCTCGTTCCCACGCCCGTATCTAACGGGCATGAAGACCGAAAAACGTTAGTGGCGGCCGAGAGCAAAGGATATGGTTGAACAGCCTGAAACAAGAGCAAGCCGTATTGTAGGAGGCCACTGTTGAAGGTGCAAGAAGTGAGGCAACCCTTCCGATTTCTGCCCGGATCACGCCACACACGCTGCACAGCCTTATCACGTAGCGTCGATTGGGACGATGGGTTGGACGCCTTGGTGGCGCATGCGCTCGCGGGGTTTTGGTCGCGGTGGATTACAGATGAACATCGCATGGTCTATCGCGTGGTAAATGATGCAGTAGAAATTGTGCAACTCCGATTCCGCTACTGATTCCCAACGCTTAACACGCTATGTTCGGCGCTTCACCATCGGTCCCATCTGGCGAGCCTGAAGCCGCCAGGTCAGCGTAGGTTTCCAAGGTTCGTCGTGCCGCCTCTTCATCCAACCGGCTGATTGCAAAGCCAACATGGTCGATCACATAGTCGCCAATCCCTGCTTCCGGTACCAAGGCTAATGAGACAGATTTCGTCACGCCGCCGAACGATACGGTCGCGGTGCGAAGCTGGTCATCCTCAATGCTCAGGACTTGTCCCGGAACTGCGAGACACATCGTCTCCCCGATCTTTCTTGACCTGCATTGTTCATGAACACTTCTACTGTAACTGCCACTACGATGATATTCGTCGCTCGTCGCTCGTGAAGCGTAAAGCGTATCGGCCAACGGTTTCAAGTTTGAGGTTTTTGGTTTCTGCACAACTTGAAACTTTGAACGCGAAACTTGGAACTCAGGATCGCGATGCGCACGACGCTTCACGAGATACGCTGCACGCCGCCGCCACTGCCTGTCCCAACGACAGCCCACCGTCGTTTGGCGGAACCAGCGCATGGCTATAAACAGTGAACCCCGCCTCCTCTAATTGTCGCCTGACCAGCGACAGGAGCAGCCGATTTTGAAAACAGCCGCCGGTCAGGGCGACGCGAGGGAGACCAGCTGCTTGGGCGACACGCACAGTAGCCACTGCAAGACCCATATGAAATCGCGCGGCAATCAGTTCAGGACTAATCCCTCTGCGAAGATCATCCAACATGGCGCTGACCATGGGACGCCAATCGATCATCCACTTCGTATCGGGACTGTTACGGGGCACCAGATCCATCGGATATCCTTCTACCCCTACTCCACCTTCCCCCGCTTCTTGCTCCGCAGCAAACTGGACCGCCATTGCCACCTGACCCTCAAATGAAGTTTCGCGGCAGAGCCCTGTGAGCGATGCGACCGCATCGAACAGTCGCCCCATGCTCGTGGTCCATGGCAACGCGATGCCGGACTTTAGTACGCCTGCGAACTTCTCACGCTGATTGTGCGGCACGTTCCAAGAAGGAAGATCATGCACCAGCATCTTCTCTCTCATGAGCTCCCACAGGACCGCGGCGGCAGATCGGCTGGGCTCCTTCATGGCCGCTTCTCCACCCAACAACCGAAAGGGCCGGAGGTGGGCGAATCGGGTGAACTGCTGGTAGGTCGCGATCAAGAATTCTCCACCCCACACCTGGCCATCCTCACCATACCCAGCACCATCCCAGGCAATGCCCAACACTTCACCGTCGAGTTTGTGTTCGGCCATGCAGGAAACCACATGAGCATGGTGATGCTGCACGGGAATCAACGGAACAGACAGCGTCGCAACCAGCTCTCGCGCGAAACTGGTCGAGCGATAGTCCGGGTGGAGGTCGCAGGCAATGGCCCGTGGTGTAACATCGAGCAGCCGTTGGAGATCCTCGACTGCCTGCCGGAAAGCCCTGTCCGCTTCTTATGGTAGAAAGATCGCCAAGATGTTGGCTGAGCACGACACGATTGCCTGTCAGTAGAGCGACAGTGTTCTTCAGATGCCCGCCCACGGCGAGAATCGGACCTTGCGCCATTCCATCCGTTGCGTCGCCAGTCCAACGGATGGCCTGAGGCGCATAGCCTCGCGCCCGGCGAACCATCATCACCTCAGGCTTGGACTTGCTCACCGCACCCTTGTCGTGGTTCTCCGGCCTACCAGCAACCACCAATACCACTGAATCATCCACCGGCCTCGCGATCGGCCGATCATGCACGAGAAATGCGTCGGCAATCCCATTCAATCGCACCAGCGCCTCTCGCTCGTCGGTCACGATCGGTTCTTCGGATCGATTGCCGCTCGTGGCCACCATGGGTCGCCGGAGGGACGCCATCAAGAGAGAATGGAGTGGCGTTGCCGGCAACATCACGCCCAGATAGGGATTGCCCGGTGCCACCGCGTCGGCCAGGCTTGCCTCTCGTCGCTTGCGGGCTAAGACAATCGGCGCTTGCGGCGAGCAGAGCAAGGCCTCCTCCTCTGAAGACACCAGGCAATAGTCTTTGACCGCGTCAATGGAAGGGAACAGTATGGCAAAGGGTTTCTCCGGCCTTCGTTTGCAATCGCGTAAACATCGAACAGCTTCCTCTGATGCCGCATCAACCCAGAGCTGAAACCCGCCCAATCCTTTCACCGCAACAATGAGTCCTTGATCGAGCATGACGTGAGCCTGCCGCAAGACATCCTCGCCACTCGCAACTTCACGACCCTGCTCATCCCACAAACACAGGCGGGGGCCGCAGGTCGGGCAGGCGATCGGTTCCGCATGAAAGCGACGATCGGACCCGGTTTCATACTCGGTGCGACAGGCATAGCAGATTTCGAATCCGGTCATGGTTGTATTGGACCGCTCGTAAGGAATCGCCGTGAGCAGACTGTACCGTGGGCCACATTGCGTGCAGGTAAGGAACGGATACCGAAAGCGACGGTCACGACGATCCATGAGCTCGCGCAGACAGTCCGCGCAGGTGGCTAAGTCCGGCGGAATCACAAGAGTTCGTTCCCCGGATTCAGCGCTCGGATCAATAGAAAAGCTTGTGTCATGGAGTACTGGAATGACACTTGTCCTCATCGATTCTAGTGAGGCTGCGGTCGGCGCGTCGGTCCGCAGACGCTGAAGAAACGTCTCAATCGCCAGTGAGTCCCCTTCCACTTCGATCAGCACACCGTTTCTTGTATTCCGAACCCAGCCGGTCAGCTCCAGCTCATTGGCCAATCGGTAGATAAACGGACGAAACCCCACCCCTTGCACCGTTCCTTCCACATTGACCTGAACACGCTGAGCAAGGGCCTTTCTCATTCCTGTACCACCAATGGATGGCCAAATGACCGACCCATCCGCCGATGTCCGCCTTGATCACACTGACCGTGATCTTCTTCGCATTTTGCTTGTTCGTTTCCGCCGCCATGTTGCATCTCTTTCGGATTGAGGGGAGAGCCGTTACCGAACGCGTGCCGGACGCCCCCCGTTGTCCCCGCGAAGATACACAAACCAATAGACCAAGGCCACGAGAATGGTCCCGCCAAGAATATTCCCGATCGTCACGAGCACGAGATTGCCGACCGCCCCAGACACTGAGATCGGCGCGGCACTGCCCGCGGCTAACGCAATTCCGATTGGAAGAAAGTACATATTGGCGACGGAGTGCTCGAATCCGCAGGCTACGAAGGCGCTGATGGGGAAGAGAATCGCGAGGATCTTGTCGGCGACGCTCCGTGCCCCCATGCACAACCACACGGCCAGACACACCAGCACATTGCAGAGGATCCCGCGAGCCAGCGCCGAAACAGGATCCAGGGCCACCTTGCTCCGCGCGATCTGCACCATCGTGTCTCCCACGGCTCCATCATCGAGCGCAGCCACACCCGCCAGGAACACGAGGGCAGCGGTGCCGAATGCACCCAGAAGGTTGCCGAGATACACCCACATCCAATTCTTAACCACCTGGCTTGTCCGAACACAGCCGACGGCCCAAGCCATGGCGATGAGATTGTTCCCGGTAAAGAGTTCCGCCCCGCCCACCACGACGAGAATAAGCCCCAAACTGAACGTTACTCCTCCTGCAAGACGCAGGAGGCCGAATGGAACCACAGAGCCGCCTGTTCCGGTCGTCACGGTCACTGTGTAAAACAGAGCTCCCAGCGAGATAAAAGCTCCTGCCAGGACAGCCAGCGCGATCATCGTCGGCACCGGCGCGGTGACTTTCGCCGCCCCGATCTTGCAGACACGCTCCGCGATCTGAGCCGGCGCGTAGGCATCGGTTGTTGAAGCCGGAAGAGGCTCGGGGGCAGAGGCAAGAGGCGATGGGCTGTCAGCCAGGACCGGATGATTTGATGGTTCGACCCCTTGCCTCATGCCTTTCGCCTCTCGCCCTTTGTTTACAAGATTAATTGACGCCGCATGTGCCGCAGTTCCGCTTCATCTTCGGAATCGAGCTCTTCCCGCTGGACCGGCTCCACGCGCACGGCTGACACCTTGTACTCCGGACACTTGGAACTTTCATCCGCGCTTGACGAGAGCAATTCGTTGACGGTTGAGGCCGGGAAGTGAAAACTGGTAAAGAGGTGCCCAGGCAGAACCCGTTCGCTTCTCACGGCTGGAAGGAGCGCCTCGCCGCGGGCGCTCACCAACCGGACGATCGCACCGTCATCCAGGTGCAACCGTTCCATGTCGGCCGGGTGCATCTCCAGCACGTCCGTATCCACGACCTCCAAAATCTCCGTCCGCCTGGTTTGGGCCCCGCAGTTATAATGTTGCAAGACTCGACCAGTGGTCAGGACGAATGGATAGACTTCACTCGCCGCTTCGCCAGGCGGGAGATAGTCGACAGCGACAAAATGCGCTTTCCCCTTGGGAAACGTCTCCTGGTGCATCAGTGACGTGCCTTCATGCGTGGCGGTCGGCACCGGCCACTGTAAGCCCGCAGGCTGGTCGAGCCGGCTGTACGACACACCGGCAAACATCGGCGTCAGCCTCGCGATCTCATCCATGATCTCAGACGGATGCTGATACGGCATGGGATAGCCCATCCGGCCTGAGACTTCGCAGACCACGTGCCAATCCGGGAGAATGCCATTCGGCGGGTCGACTGCCTTCCTGATCCGCTGGATACGACGCTCGAGATTGGTGAACGTGCCGTCTTTTTCCAGAAAGGAGGCGCCGGGGAGCACGAGATGCGCAAACTTCGTGGTCTCGCTCAAGAACAGATCCTGCACCACCAGAAACTCCACGCGCTTCAACGCCTCGTGGACTTTCTTCAAATTGGGATCGGTCTGGGCGACGTCGTAGCCGATGATCCAGAGACCTTTTAAACGGCCGCCGAGCGCGGCATCCCACATATCGGGCGTCTTCATGCCGCGCTTTGTCGGCAAGGGGCGGCCGGTGACCTGCTGATGCAGCGCCGCCAGTTTCGGGTCATCCAGCGACTGATACCCGGCGAAATACGTCGGCAGGCACCCGACGTCCGATGCGCCTTGCACATTGTTTTGGCCGCGCAATGGATTGATGCCGGTTCCCGGCCTGCCGATGTTCCCCGTCGCTAAGGCCAGATTCACGAGCGCCATCACCCCGTGACTGCCCCAGCGGTGCTCCGTCATCCCCAGCCCATGCATACAGAGCGAGGCCCCGCTTGAGGCATAGCGGCGAGCCGCTTCACGAATCAGATGAGCCGGCACGCCGGTGATCTGCGCCGCCTTCTCCGGCGTGGATTCCGCCACGGTTTTCATCCATTCTTCCACGCCTTCCGTTCGAGTCGCGACGAACGCCTGATCGAGCAACCCCTCTCGCGCAATGACATGGCCCAGCCCATTCAATAACGCGACGTTCGTGCCTGGTTCCAGCTGAAGATGCAGATCGGCCAATCGAGCCAACTCGGTCCGGCGCGGGTCGATCACGATCAGCGGCACCCCTCGCCGGTGAGCACGCTTAATTCGCGCCCCGACGACCGGATGAGACTCCGTGGGATTCGCCCCCACGACCAGAATCAGCTTGGCGAGATCCAGATCCTCGATCGAATTCGTCGCGGCAGAAGCGCCCAACGTTTCCATCATGCCGGTGACAGTCGCGCTGTGGCAGACACGGGCGCAATTGTCGATATGATTGGTGCCGATCACGCAACGCATGAACTTGCCGAACAGATAATTCTCTTCGTTCGTTCCCCGGCTCGATGAAATCGTCGCCAGGGCATCGGGGCCATGGTTCGCTTTGATACGAGAGAATTCCTGCGCGAGTCGGTCTAACGCCGCATCCCAGGAGAGTTCTTTCCATTGACTCCCGTCCCGCAACAACGGCGTTCGCACACGATCCTTGGCGGTGATATAGGTCCAGCCGAACCGTCCCTTCATGCAGGCATGACCCAGATTGGAAGGCCCGTCGTCTGCCGGAACCATCTGCACGACCTGTCCATCTCGCACGCCCGCATCGAACGCACAGCCGACGCCGCAATAGGCGCAGGTCGTTCGCACCGTTCGAGTAGGGGCGCCCTGCTCCAGCACCGTTTTCTCTGTGAGCGCGCCGGTCGGACATTCCTTCACACAAGCCCCGCAGGACACGCAGTTGGAGGTGGAAAACCCTGCGACGTCACCGTGTAAAGCCGCCGCTCCTGCGACCGGTCTGGCCTGGAAACCGCGGCCGATCATGGTCAAGGCAAACGTGCCTTGAATTTCGTCGCAGGCCCGCACGCAGCGCGCACAGGAGATGCAAACGGCGTTGTCCAAGGTGAAAAACGGATTCGAGTCGTCGCGGACTGCAGCGCGTTGTTGATGCGGTCCGTCCGAATACCGGACCTTGTTCACTTCCAATGAACGCGCGAGTTCGCGCAGCGGCCCCGATGTCCGGCCACCCTCGGGCTGTTCAGACAGATACAGTTCGACAAGATTGTGCCGGTGGCGGGTGACTCGTGCACTGTCCGTCCGCACCACCATGCCGGGCCGGACCGGCGTCGTGCAGGATGCCGGTGTGCCGGGCTGACCTTCGATTTCACAGATACAGAGCCGGCAGGAACCAAATGGAGCCAGATGGTGCGAAGCGCACAGACTGGGAATCGAGATCCCGGCCTTCTGTGCGGCCATATAGATGGTATCGCCAGGTTCAGCGGTGACGACACGGCCGTTGATCGTAAGGGTCATCAATTGGGCCATTTCCTCATTAACTCATTTCATCATTGATGATTTAAGGAGGTCTCGACCGAACAATGGCGCAATGAAACAATCGTCAATGAGTAAATCGTCGCTCAAATTCTCCGGGGAAATGCTCGATCGCCGTCAAGACCGGATACGGGGCGCGCCCACCCAACGCACAGAGGCTCGTCGCTTTCATCGTCTCCCCAAGATCCTTCAAGAGATCCACGACCTCGGCCGACCCCTCTCCCGCCTGAATGCGCTCAAGAATTTCGCGCCCGCGCACCGATCCGATTCGGCAGGGGGTGCACTTGCCACACGATTCGTCCGCCGTGAAAGCCATGAAATGGCGAGCCAGGTCAACCATGTCCGTCTCCTGGTCGTACACGACGATGCCCCCGTGGCCGAGAATCGCACCGGCTTCGGCAAACGCGTCGTAGCAAATGGGAATATCCAGTTTCGACTCCGGGAAGAGACTGCCCAGCGGACCTCCGACTTGCACGGCTTTAAAGTGGGCCCCCAGCGCCATGCCCCCGCCGAATCGGTCGAGCGCCTCCCGTAACGTGAGACCGAACGGAACTTCCGCCAATCCGGGCTGTTTTACTCTGCCTCCAATTTGCAGCACGATAGTCCCTCGCGACCGTTCGGTTCCCATCGACGCATGCCAGGCTCCGCCGCGGGCCAGAATCTGAGGAATCGTGGCGAACGTGAGAACATTGCTGACGATCGTCGGCCGACCGTACAATCCCGTTATGGCGGGATAAGGCGGCTTGGCTCGAACCACTCCGCGGCGACCCTCGATCGATTCCAGGAGCGCAGTTTCTTCTCCACAGACATACGAGCCGGCGCCCCTGACGATCGTGAGTTCGAAATCCTCCCCGTCAATTTCGAGGAGCTCCGCTTCCTTCGCCTTCTGGATCGCATGCGCCAACGTCCGAGCGGCGGCCGGATATTCTTGCCGGCAGTAGATGTATCCGCCGGTCGCCCCAATGGCACGGGCGCAAATCATCATCCCTTCGATCAAACGGAACGGATCACCCTCCATGAGCATGCGATCACAATAGGTTCCCGCATCACCTTCATCGGCGTTGGCGACGACGAATTTCTCAGCCGATGCTGTCTGCCGCGCCACCTCCCATTTGTTCCAGACCGGAAACGCAGCCCCACCGCGACCGCGCAGCTGCGAAACTTTCAGTTCCTGGATGATCGCCTCGGGAGTCATTCCAACCGCCGCCTCCAAGCCCTTCATTCCGCCGCGCGACTGGTACTCGTCGAGCGCCAGTGGTTCGGTTACGCCAAAGTTCGAGAAGGTCTGTCGTGTTTGCCGCGCAAGGAAAGGAATGTCTTGAACCGGTGTCCCGCCTTGTCCCTCGATGATGGCAGGCAAGGCTTCGGGGGTCACATTGAACCAAACAACGCGCCCCTCGGGAGCATCTCGTTCAACGATCGGTTCGAGAAAGAAGGCCCCGCGCGCTGAAGTCCTGACCAACTGAAGATCCGATCGCACACTCCACGCTTCGGCCAACTGATGTGCACCGGCCGCGCGAGACGAAGTGTCGTTCGAGAGATAGAGTCGAACTGCGGTCATCGATAGCGCTCCAGCAAGGCCGGCACCTGTTCGGGCGTCACTCGTCCATAGAAATCTTCGTCGATCACGACAGAGGGAGAGACGCCGCAGTTACCGACGCAATAGACGGGTTCAACGGTACAACGTTCATCGTTTGTCGTCTCTCCGGCGGCAGCTTGCAAACGCTTGCACACTGCCCGCAACACCCGGTTCCCATGATTGGCGAGACAGGCTTCGCCCAGACAGACGCGCACGACATGGCGCCCCGGCGGCCGCATGTGAAGATCGGGATAGTAGGACAGGACGCCGGCGACCTGAGCATCGCTCACGCCAAGCGACTGTGCGAGACGGGGAAGACTTTCGAGCGGCACATAACCGATGGCTGTTTCCACTTTCTGAAGCAGGTCGAGAATGCTGACGCGAGTCCCCGCGTGCGCAGATACCCGCTCAAGAACTTGTTCGACCCTGTACGCAATTGAGGGCTCCACTACACTTTCTCCTCTAGCCCCACATGGCCACGCAGCACATTGTAGTCGAACGCCCGCCGGCCGGGACGTTGCAGGCCGGGGTCATTGCGTTCCATCTCGTCGATCAAGGCGGCCACCGTGTCTCTGGTCGTCGCCGCCGCCGCCGCATGACGCGGCGTTTGCCCGCCGAGAGGGGAAATCGGGGTCAGAGTACAATTTCGAGAGAACGGCTCCCGTCATTTGGGCGCCCGCGAACACAATAACACTCTGACCCCAATTTCTTTGTTCAAAGACGAACGGCTTCAGCGATTGCGGTCCATGGACAACCCCAAAGACTTCCTGAGAGCTGGTCTGCTCCAGCCGATAGTGACCAGATTCCTGCTGATCGCGCTAGCCGATCAGCAGATCCGACGCAGCCCGGATGGTCTCCCACACGACCGACCCGTCACGCGCAGTGGGCCCGACAATTCGATATCCTTTGGCGCTCAAGGCATCGAGCAATCGTTGGAGGTGAGCTGTCGGTAGGACGCCCATTTCACTGATCATTGCCATGGTACGAATCCCAGTTCATCTCGACAGACAGGAGAATCGTTTCCACTGCCATCGTACCGACTCTCCTCTTCGCGTGCAAGGCAGAAGAATCAGATCTGCGTCACAACACCCGCTTACGTCTATTGAGCCAGCGCAGCAGGAGATGCACGACGACCATTCTATATCGATCATCGCGACTTCTCCATCCAGGTTCGTCGTGGTTCCACATGCCCTGCACGTTACCTGAATGGTTCGTGCGAGGAGCTTCCTCCCTGTTCATTTGCCGACCGAACCCCAAGATCCTCATGCAAGCCGGATGGAGTCGAATGCGCGCGATGCGGCCTCCCTCCGTTTCCAACACGAATAGGAACAAGAGATTAAGCCCAGAAAAGATTCCCGGAACATTTGCTATCTCGCAGGCGAGATCAGCACCGTTCATGTGTGTTACGCCTTTTAACGCGATTCACCTGCAGGAACATTCGTCGGTCGCTCCTCGATCAGTCTGGCGGCGCGTCGCAGTTGCCACGCGAGGCTGGTACGGTTGATGGCCCAGGAAGGTGAGATCGGCAAGCCGGCTTCGCGCAAGGCATGAGCCGCATACTGGTGGCAGGTGTGGAACAGGTGGTAGGAACGTACTGCGGGATAGAAGATAGACTGGCCGACCAAGGTAACAGGTGCATCACCCGAGATGGTCCCGCGCAGGTATCGACGCAATCGCCGGTGGCCCTCTTCGCTTAGGCGAAAGATAAGGAGCTCGGAAGGCGGCTGGGGCGTGCGCTCCGCCCATACTCGATCATAGTACCCAACTTCCACGACGCCTTCAGTCGGCCAGAAAAGAGCCCGCACGATCCCAGTCAAGCCGGTCTTTCCATCCAGATACCAGGCGCGCTCGGCGTACCCCCACTCTTCATATAAGGGCTGAGAACCGAGTGCTGAGGACTGATGCCCCGAATCAGAAGAGTTTCTCTCAGTCGTCAGTTCCGAGTCCTCCGTCCCATCTTCTCGCGGAAACGTGATCATCGCATGCCATGTATCGAGCGACACAAAAATGGTCCGAGCAGGGGAGTCCGGAGACGGGGGCCACAAGCCCTCGACAGGCGAGACACAGGCCGGAAGCAGCGCGATTAAGATTGCCGCTACACTTAAAAAGATCGTCCACGTTGTATCACTCATCTCCGGTCCAGAAGAGGAGACAGACCTTGCCGATTTACGCCAATATTCCGCACCGAAGGAGTTGAACGAGGACGGCGAGATTCATGACGTCATCGGATCACATCTCTACCCCTTTACGCACACACGTGGCTCCAGCCTTGCCACCTTCCGCAACTCACTCAATGCCGTCGAATGAAATCCTAGAACGGCAGCACTTTTTTCACGTCCTGTTGCAACCTGACCAGGTCATATTTCAACAGGAAATTGATTCTGAAACCCTCTCCCGATATATCGTTCTTGTTGACTCGTTGCCCCCACAGAAATCCTCCGCCGATCGTGATTCCCTCCGCTGGGCTATACATGAGGTTGCAATCGAGATACTGCGTTCTCTTGTAGGTATCGGCGGGAGAACTCTCCGTTGTATTGACTTGAAGAAAGCCATAGGTCACGGTTGAGCGCCAGTATTCATTCCAGAAATGTTGAATCGCGGCATAGCCTCCGTACGCCGGCTGAGCTTTGAGAACTCCCGACGAGTCATAGCCTGCATCGAGATTGAGATTCTTAGGATCGATAAAGTACCGAGAGATCCCCTCACCGTAGACCGCCTGAAATACGATATTGTCTCTCCCCCATAATCTCAACAAGCCCGATGCCATCACCCCGTATCCGAACACATGGTCCGACTGTCCAGAACTCCTGACACCACCGACCGAACGAAACAGTCCCGCAGTGTTGAAGTGGTAGTCATCGGTTTCATACCGATACCGGACCACAAAATCTGGAAGAGGGCTGGTCGAAGAAACGGGCTGGGCAGTCACGGGATTAATCGGAGGGATACCTGAAGAAGGCTGCTCGGCCGACACAGAGACGGTCTGTCCTTTTGCCAGACGGAGCGTATACCGCACCTGCGGATTGAACTGGAAGATCCAGGAGTTCGGGCCGTTGAAGTCCGCAGTTTCAGGGATCACATCCGAATCGTGGAATGTCGTCCAAGATTGTCCGACCAGAATGTTTCTTAACTGCGCGTAGAAGTGGCGCAGACGAAGCTCGGTAGTATTTCCTGGGCCGACAAAGTCAATCTCGATATAGGTGCGCAAGACATCCCATTTGGTATCTGTCCTTGATTCCAGGGTGAGGCGAGAGGCTCTTGCGGCCATATTGTAATTTGATACGTCTAGGTTCGGAGTTGGTATCGACTCTGGCCGAAACTGGTTAATATTACCGAGTTGACTAAAATCGTAAATCGCATCAGTCCGGATGTAGCCTCCCACCCGCAGCATAGTGTGAGAACCAGGAACGCGGAAGAATCCGCGAAGGGCTGGATCAAATGGAGCATTGTCCAGTCGAGCGTCCGCATCAGCATCTTCAGTTACCAGATGCCGTTCCCGATTGATGGCAGGAACGACCGTGTTGGTTCCCGATGAGAGCGGCTCAGCAGGCGACGGCTCTTTTCTCTTGATGTCCTCGACTGATTGCTCAAGTTGTTTGACCTTGGCTTTCAACGTCTCCATCTCCGACTGTTGAGTCGATGGTTCCGGACCTTGAACCTCAGCGCCAGGCACCTGCCCCCATGCCGAAGCCAAAACACACGTCGTGGTTAAGACGATGATCATCATCTGTACGATCATCAATTTGCATGGAGAGAGGCTCTCCACTCTGGCACAGTAACCCTGCCCCATGGCCACTTCTTGCCTCTCCCTGCTCATTGAGCTCCTCTTACGAACAGAAAAGGTCTCGCCCATCTCGAAGGCGCCGGTCAAGCGACACTGCCCCACATCCAATGGCTCACAGCCGAGACGTCTCCCTCCCCACGCCAGTGGCGAGGGAGATGAAGGGGCGGAGGCTGGGCTAATCGTTAGTACGGGGTCAGGCCCCAACCCCTTTGCGAGCTCCCAGTCCCACCCCTAGGCTGCCGTACCTATCCGAAGGCGCGGTGGAGATCGAACGGCACCTGTTCGCGCAATATGTAATAACAGGCGCGTGCGAGTTGATGCGCCACGGCGTTCAGTACCACCAGGGGATGCGTTCGTGCCTGTTTGCGCTACCCCGCATTATTCATGAATGCTTCTGCTGCAATCGCGGATTCGTTGCTGCGGCGGGCATGGCAGGAAGGATAGCGCCCCACAGAGCTTCGGGACGCATGGAACGATTCTGAATAACATACTGATCCACCAACCGTCGGAGCATCACATCGCCTGTTAGTGCAATCTTCGTCGTCCAACATCGCTTCTCACCAACGGAGTCCCTCATCGACATCAAGCCCGGCCCGCTTCAGGCGCGCGCGCAACTCTTCGATCTGATCCAGCAGATCAAGCATCACTGCGGCCGCATCGAGACTGGCGTCAAAATCCCTTTGTAGGCGGGCCACTCGGCGGGCACAGCTGAGATCTGCTGCACGGAATCGCCAGCGCGTGGTCTCCGCACCTTGAGGCTCCAGCAGCCCCACAGTCACCAATTCGATGATCCACTGCACCTCCGCGCCACAGGCTCTCGCCAACTCCTCGATCGACAGCACCGCCTCATCGCCGATCACGCTGCCTGTTAGAATGTCCTGCTCCATAGAACACCTCCTCATACCCCGAGGGCCTGGCGGGGATTGAAAGCCAGGTCTCTGGCCATCGCATGATACAGCTCCTTCGCCCGCTCCGTGTCCGCCGGCGGCAGCATCACGTTCAGGACGAGATAGAGATCACCCGCCGGTTCGCCGGGAATGCCCCGCCCTTTCAGCCGGAGCCTCCGCCCGCTTTGCGAACCCGGAGGAATTTTCACCTCGACCACGCCGGTTGGGGTCGGCGCTTTGACTGTCGCGCCGAGCGCCGCCTCCCACGGGGCAAGCGGCAGGGTGAACGAAAGATCATGGCCCTCCACACGGTATAAGGCATGGGGGTCAAAATGGACCTCCAGATACAGATCGCCCCCGGACGCGCCGCCCGCTCCCGGTGCGCCCTGGCCGGCCAGACGGATCAGTTGGCCATCGCGAATGCCTTTGGGAATCCGCACGTTGAGCGTGTGTTCGCGCAGCACCACGCGACCCTGCGCATCCAGCTGGGGCGCGCGCAGCGTAATGGTGCGGGTCGCCCCATGAAATGCGTCTTCGAGCGGGATGACGATCTTCGCATGACGGTCCTCGCCGCGAGCCCGGTGCGCATCGGCTTGACGAGCAAAATTGCCGAAGAGACTGGAAAAGAAGTCACTGAACTCGACGGCTTCCTCCGGGGATACGGTCCCGCGGGTGAACTCAAAGCCCGCGCCCCAGTCCGGCGGAGGTGTAAATTCCTGCCCCGGTTGCCAGCGCGCCCCGAGTTGATCATAGGCGGCGCGCTTCTCCGGATCCTGTAGGACTTCATAGGCTTCACCGATTTCTTTAAAGCGCGCTTCAGCTCCGGCCTCCTTGCTGACATCCGGATGAAACTTGCGCGCCAGAGTGCGATAGGCCCGCTTGATATCGTCGGCCGTCACCGTTCGCTCAAGCCCGAGGATCTTGTAGTAGTCCTTGAATTCCATAGCGCCTCGTTTCCGGCTGCTCAATCGATCAGGCCGGGGGTTGTTGATGCCATGACGTTTTCGAACGTCGCGATGAACCTCCCGCCGTCATCTCCGCACAGACTGTTCTAATTCCAGAATCATAGCGGTGGTTTTCATCACCGCATCGGGATTGAGCGAGATGCTATCAATGCCCTGCTCGACCAAAAACTTCGCGAAGTCCGGATAGTCACTGGGGGCCTGACCACAAATCCCGATCTTTTTCCCCTTCGCCTTTGCAACGTTGATGACGCTGGCAATCATCGACTTCACAGCCTGATTCCGCTCATCAAAGACATGCGCAACGATTTCAGAATCTCGATCCACACCTAAGACGAGCTGGGTCAGGTCATTGGAGCCGATCGAAAACCCGTCGAACACCTCGGCGAACTGTTCAGCGAGAATGACGTTGCTAGGGATTTCGCACATGACGTAGATCTCGAGTCCGTTCTCCCCACGTCTGAGTCCATGTTTCTCCATTTCAGCAAGGACCAGTCGCCCCTCCTCTACCGTCCGGCAGAACGGAATCATCAGCTTCACATTGGTCAATCCCATCTCTTCTCGCACCTTCTTCATCGCTCGGCACTCCAGGGCAAAGCCAGCCTGATACCGTGGGTTGTAGTAACGAGACGCACCGCGGAAGCCAAGCATGGGATTTTCCTCCTTCGGCTCATATCGCCTCCCCCCGATGAGGTCGGCGTACTCATTCGACTTGAAGTCACTGAGCCGCACGATCACGTCTTTGGGATAGAAGGCCGCCGCGATCATCGCCACGCCCTCGGCGAGCTTGTCGACAAAGAATCGCGGCTTGTCCGGATGGCCGACGGACACCCGATCGATCTCGGCCTTCACCGCAACATCGTCCAGCCGGTCATAGTCCAGCAATGCCAGAGGATGGGCTTTAATGTAGGTACTGATGATGAACTCTACCCGTGCGAGGCCCACGCCGTCGTTTGGGATAAGGGACAAGCTGAATGCTTCCTCCGGGTTCCCGACATTCATCATGACCGTCGTCTTGGGACGTTGCAGGCCCTTGCGGATGACACGGTCCACGTCGAAGGCCAGTTTGCCTTCATAGACGACCCCGATATCCCCCTCGGCACCTGACACAGTGACCATCTGTCCATCCTTCAGCATTTCAGTGCCTTTTTCAGTCCCCACTACGGCCGCCAATCCCAACTCACGGCTGACAATCGCGGCGTGACAGGTGCGCCCCCCTCGGTTGGTCACAATGGCAGCGGCTTTCTTCATGACCGGCTCCCAGTCTGGATCGGTCTTGTCGGTGACCAACACTTCGCCTTCCTTGAACTGCTGAAGGTACTGGGCACTCTTGATGACCCGAACCGGACCCGACGCAATCTTCTCCCCGACACTTCGTCCTTTCACCAGTACTCGACCCCGTTGCGTCAAGCGGTAGGTCTCCATCGTGTCACAGTCTTTCTGCGACTGCACGGTTTCCGGGCGCGCTTGGAGGATGAACAACTCGCCGGTATGTCCGTCCTTCGCCCACTCCATGTCCATCGGACTCGGCCGGCCTTTCTTTGCACTGTAGTGGTCCTCAATCACGCAGGCCCACCGCGCAAGGGTGAGAATGTCATCATCACTCATGGCAAACCGGGCGCGGTCATCCGGAGGCACCGGGACGTTCTTGACCATCTTGCTACCACCCACATCGTAGATGAGCTTAAACTCCTTGGTTCCCATCATTTTCTGCAGAATCGGACGGAAGCCTTGCTTCAGCGTCGGCTTGAACACGTAGTACTCGTCCGGATTCACCGCACCCTGAACGACATTTTCCCCCAAGCCATAGGCCGCGTTGATCAAGACGGCATCCTTGAATCCCGTTTCGGTATCGATGGAAAACATCACGCCTGACGTCGCGAGATCGGAGCGCACCATCCGTTGCACGCCGATGGACAGCGCGATCTTCAGATGGCCGAACCCCTTGTCCACTCGGTACGAAATGGCGCGATCGGTAAACAGTGAGGCAAAACACCGTTTGCACGCGTCCAGCAACGCCTGAGGTCCTTGAACATTGAGGTAGGTCTCCTGCTGGCCGGCAAAGCTCGCATCAGGCAGATCTTCGGCTGTCGCGCTGCTCCGGACCGCCACGTCCACAAGATCATGACTGCCGTCGCTGAGCCGAACGTAGGCTTCGGAGATCGCCTGCTGGAGATGTGCCGGGAGGGTCGCTGCGAGAATCGCGTCCCGCACCTGCCGACCTCGCTGCCGCAAATTGGCGAGGTCCTGTGTATTCAGGTCTTGAAGAATCTCTTCGATTGTCCGATCCAGCTTCGGTCCCCGGAGAAACTCTCGATAGGCGTCTGCGGTAATGGCAAAGCCGTTCGGCACCTTCACTCCCTGGGACGCAAGTTCGCGATACATCTCACCCAGCGAGGCATTTTTCCCTCCGACAAGCGGAATATCCTCAATGCCGATTTCTTCGAACCAGCGGATCGAGGACACGTCATGCGCGACCACTGCCATAGAGCACCTCACCATGTGGGACGTTGTGTAGCCGGCTGCTGAAAAAGTCCGCCAGCGGCGCTCTCGCATCGCTCAGAGGCTCAACGTACCACCGGGCAAGAGCTGCCAGAGCAGCTCGGGGCGGGCCGGGTGAAATGACTACGCCTCGCCTTCTCAGACACTGGGCGCTCACCGACTCGCGCCCGTCCGCAGACGTGACGCTCATTATTCTTCGCGTCGCGGACCTCGCTGCGGCCTTGCTGGACGGCCTTTTTGAGCAACCTGCGACTATTTTGACATCAGCGGCATATGTAAGAATCCATTGGCGTTTTTGTATAAACCGAGTTTTTCCACAGCCTGGTTTAGAGAACTCTCCGTTTGAGTTTTGAGTGTTTCATCCCGCCCCTGAGGATGACATCGCCAGCCATAATTCAGTCCTTCCGGTGCGTCCTTGCTTCCTTTACACGACTTGGGGCCGGACCGTTGGAATCAGCACGATCTTCCCGTCTTTGAAGTCCACATGAGCCATATCGCCGTCTCGTAGCTCCCCCTTCACGAGGGCATAACCGATCGGCGTTTCGAGATCCTGCTGGATTAATCGCTTCAGTGGGCGCGCGCCGTACACGGGATCATAGCCGCGTTGAGCGAGGTCAGCCTTCGCCTGAGCAGTGAGTTCAAGAGCAATCCTCCGCTCGGCCAAACGCTTTTCCAAACGAGCCAATTGAATGTCCACAATCGCGACCAACTGCGCCGTGGAGAGCGGATGGAATACCACCGTCTCATCAACGCGGTTCAAAAACTCCGGCCGGAAGTGCCGGCGGAGGTCCGTCATGGCCACCTTCTTCATCTCCTCATACGGCACCTGTCGCTGTTGGGCCTCCAGGATGTCCTGACTTCCGATATTGGAGGTCATGATCAGCACTGTGTTTTTGAAGTCCACGGTGCGGCCATGCGAGTCGGTGAGTCGGCCGTCATCCATCACCTGGAGCAACATATTAAACACGTCATGGTGCGCCTTCTCGATTTCATCGAACAGAATCACGGAAAACGGACGACGCCGGACCGCCTCAGTGAGTTGGCCGCCTTCCTCATACCCCACATAGCCGGGCGGAGCGCCGATGAGCCGAGCGACGGTGTGTTTCTCCATGTATTCCGACATATCAATGCGAATGAGATTCGCTTCATCATCGAAGAGTGTGGCAGCCAAGGCGCGGGCGAGCTCTGTTTTCCCAACGCCGGTCGGACCGAGGAACAGGAATGAGCCGATCGGCCGGGAGGGATCCTTGATTCCCGACCGAGCGCGTATCACAGCATCTGCAACGACCCGAACCGCCTGCTCCTGACCGACCACACGCTTGTGCAAGAGGTCCTGCAGATGCAGCAGTTTCTCCATCTCACCTAACACCAGACGAGCAACGGGAATACCGGTCCAGCGGCTGACGACCTCCGCAATGTCATCTTCATCCACTTCCTCCTTCAGCAACCGGTGTCCGTTTTGCTTCTTCACCAGGTGCTGCTCCTCTGCGGTGAGTTGCCGCTCCAGCTTGGGCAATTCGCCATACCGCAACTCCGCGACCCGGTTCAGGTCGTACGCCCGCTCGGCCCGTTCCATCTCCTGTTTCATGCCTTCGATTTGTTGCCGAAGCTTATGCAGTCGACCGACAGACACTTTCTCCGTTTCCCAGTGGATCTTCAACACATCCCGATCGCGCACCTTCTCGGCCAACTCCTCTTCGAGCGCCTCCAATCGTGCGCGGCTGGCGGGGTCGGTTTCCTTGCGGAGGGCCTCCCGCTCGATCTCCAACTGCAGGACCTTCCGCGAGATCTCATCCAACTCTGCCGGCAGACTGTCGATCTCAGTCCGGAGGCGAGCGGCCGCCTCATCCATGAGATCAATGGCCTTGTCCGGCAGGAAGCGGTCCGCGATGTATCGGTGCGATAGCTTGGTGGCTGCGATCAGTGCGGCATCCTTGATTCGCACACCGTGGTGGATTTCGTATCGTTCTTTGAGTCCTCGTAGAATCGAGATCGTGTCCTCAACCGTTGGTTCACCGATGAGGACCGGCTGAAACCGGCGTTCGAGCGCAGCATCCTTTTCAATATGCTTGCGGTACTCGTCGAGTGTGGTCGCCCCGATCATGTGCAGTTCGCCGCGGGCCAGCATGGGTTTGAGAATGTTGGCCGCATCCATCGCGCCTTCAGCCGCGCCAGCCCCAACGACGGTGTGCAACTCATCGATGAACATCAGAATTTGCCCATGGCCCGACTGGACTTCCTTGAGGACCGCCTTGAGGCGCTCCTCGAACTCGCCACGATACTTGGCTCCAGCGATCAAGGCTCCCATGTCCAGCACGATGAGGCGCTTGTGCTTCAGGCCTTCGGGCACGTCTCCTTTGACAATTCGCTGCGCCAATCCCTCCACGATCGCCGTCTTCCCCACCCCGGGCTCACCGATGAGCACCGGATTATTTTTCGTCCGCCGGGACAGAATCTGAATCACCCGTCTGATTTCTTCGTCCCGTCCCACGACCGGGTCCAGCTTGCCTTGCCCGGCTAATCTGGTGAGATCACGACCATACTTTTCAAGCGCTTGATAGGTGCTTTCGGGGTCCTGACTGGTCACCCGTTGGTTCCCCCGTATTTGTTGAAGCGCGGATAACAGCCGATCGCGGGTTAATCCGAGCTGTCTATAAACGCCCCCTTCTCCCACCATCGCGAGGAGGACATGCTCAACGCTCACGTATTCATCGTGCAGTCCTCGCATCTCCTGTTCGGCCTGGGTCAGCACGTGCGATAAGCGCTGCGTCACATAGATCTGTCCGGGCGCTGATCCGGGTCCCTGCACCTGTGGAAGCTTGTCTAGGGCCGCCTCGGCGGCCTTCAGTACCGCGGACGGAGAGACACCAGCCTGTTCAAGCAGCGGACCAGTCAGACCCGTTTCTTGCTCCATCAGCGCGAGCAGCAGGTGCTCGACGTCAATGCCTTGATGGCTTCGGCGCATCGCGTGGGCTGAGGCAGCCTGCAGTGCCTCCTGGAGCTTCAGCGTCATGCGGTTCATGTCCATACGTCCCTCCCAACGCTACGCTCGTTCCCTGGTGAAATGACAGGAGCCCCTCCAAACGCTCCTCGGCGGTAACCGGAGTCTAAACCAGCCCGCCGCCTTCCTTTTCGATCTTGCGCTTTTTGGATACTGCTTCTGCCTGCACCACGTTCTTGCAATGCTCACACACCCAGTGGCCATACAACAGTGCCGGCCCCACCACTCCGCAGAAAAGACAATGGCTGGGCTCTTCGAGCGGCAGTTTCTCCTCTCGTTTCCCTTCTGCGTTCTGTTCCGTTTGCTCCGACTTCACCATCGTAACCTCCGTTGTATCTCATGTGATGATCGTGTGAAACCCTGGCCCCTCTTCTCCTACCCTTCACACACATGATCGGTTCCAGCTTGGCCGCCTTCCGCGATAGATTCGCGTCATCAGCGTTCTAGATACAGCGCCTGGCCCTTGTCAGGATCCCCTGCGGTGTGCGATCAGGGCATCGACCACGGAGGGATCGGCGAGTGTTGAGATATCCCCCAGGTCATCCAATTCGTTCACCGCAATTTTTCGTAAGATGCGGCGCATGACCTTCCCCGAGCGTGTCTTCGGAAGGGCCTCGGCCCATTGAATGTAATCGGGTGTGGCAATCGGACCAATTTCCCGTCGTACCTGTTCAATGAGCTCGGCACGCAATGTCTCTGATGCAGCAACGCCTAGCTTCGGCACGACATAGGCATAGATCCCCTGTCCCTTGATCTCGTGGGGGA
>ERZ1292630.900-Hain-H41-02um-R3-900-length-29983-cov-6_pt1 | contig 29983 bp, 23 predicted proteins | sample MGYA00564408_ERZ1292630 | MGnify/ENA primary metagenome ERZ1292630 (study PRJEB36523, sample SAMEA6512641) | groundwater metagenome | collected 2019-01-08 | study: AquaDiva: Metagenomics assemblies of 32 groundwater samples
AATAATGTCACTATCAAGAATATTACTTATTGCATTGCCAATGCTCCAAGCCTCTTTATCGCGCCCTGCATTCTGGAGTTTCCTACGTTCACCCAGAAGAGCTACCATTTCATCAGCAATTTGATCCAACACTTCTTCATATTTTTTGCAAGTATCTTCTTTTCCGTCGTCAAATCCCAAAATCGAAGATATTGATAAACGCCCTGTATCGGTCATAAAGATATCCATCTCATCTTGTTGTTTCAACCATTCTATGAAATCTAAAAAAAGGTCAGTTGGGCATTGTTTCCATTCTTCGGGGATACTCTTGCGCGATTCTAAAGGAAGGAACGCTTCCAGACGACATTTTTGTTTCACTGCGCCAAGCACTCGTTCATCAGAAATCTTTATCCGCAGGAACTTTGCAAAAACAACCGCATTAAAATGTCGCTGTGATATAACTTTATTTTGTAAAAACACTGTTGGTGTGCGCACTTCTCCTGACATTATACGAGGGGGATTACTCCATGCATCAGCGTCATATTTTGTACGGCGACATAATGTGACAGCTACTGAATTTTTGTCTTTGCCCCTGCCGGAACGTCCAACTCTTTGAATGTAGCTGGCGCTTGTTGGGGGCGCATTACGAAGCAATACCTTTTGAAGATCACCAATATTAATGCCCATTTCAAAAGTAGTAGTACTGCTTAGTAAGTTTACGCCTTCACCTCTAAACTCTTCCTCAATAGCCTTTGCCAGTTCCTTGCTGATCTGAGCAGTGTGCTCCTCAGACTTTAACCCGGTGAATCGCAGTTCCCCTTTTCCCGCAACCCATAAAGCAATGATGTTTTCCTGTGTAGTATCAAAGGGTTTAATATCTAAAGTGCCAATACATTCTTTTCTCTGGCAAACATTTTTGGCAGAGTAGGTTGTTACAATACCGCAACGGTTGCAAACATATCTTATAGTTGGTTTCACGACATGAAGCCTCTCATGATCAAGTTTCCACTTTTTTCTATCTTTTCCTCTGCCTTCAATCAATAATGATTCAGATACAAGAAAATCCCAAATTTTTTCTGCAAGAGTAAGTATTTGATCTGGAGGCAAACCAAACAATCGTCGCAAATAATTTGTAATGTAATTGTCTTTATAGCTACCATCCATGTTAAGGCGTGGCAACCAGCCGTTTGCATTGTGAATGCCTTCTTTGCGTTTTGCGAAAAATATATCAGCAAGAACTCTGCCAAAAGCTGGATCATCAGGCTCAACCCCTGCCGGTAGTGTAAATGCCTTTCTCTGCCGCATAAAACCAAGGAGAATTTGTAAGACAGCATTCGCTTCTTGAGATGTAATCTTTAGAGTTTTAAGTATAGTATAAAAGGTTGCCTTTTCATTGTCTTTAATACTATACAATACAGCCACTAATCCAAAATCTTCTGCCGACTCCCTAGCGGCATCCGGTATTCCGAAATAACCAAATGTCTCAGCTATCCATAAATTGCGTTTACCTTTTGAGTCCAGTTTTTCATCTGGACAACGAGAGACGGGAAGGAAGAAATCAGGATCGTAGTCTTTTGATTCCTTATCTGTAATATCAGCTAAATGTTCTCCCAACCTGATAAGGTCTATTGGTTTCGTTGCTTTATTGACTATTTCCACAATCTTATGACCCATATCATGAGTAAAGGTTTCTTCCTCCAATAGAGAAGGGAAAGCAGCAGCACGTTGGCGGTGATCTGTGAAGCAAAGCAACTTGCGCGGCTGTTTCTCATTCCCCTTAAGCAAACTGACTTGGAAATGAGAAAAGGGGATTGCTATTGCAAGCCCAGTCTCATCATCGGATTCCTGAAATCTGCGTACAGGTTCGAGTCCTAATGCATTTCTCGCTCCACAATTAGGACAACGTGTTAATAATATTTTTCCCTGACTATATAAATTGCTATAATCAATAGATTTGTCGGTATGTGGGCATTGGCGGTGAAATATCTTTATGTTGCGCAGATGAGGTTTTTCACACTGGCAATTATCACCAGCGCCTTCATCTTTCTTTTTTCCACAAACAATGCACCATTGCAATTCTGCTGGTTTTTTAAAAAGGTTAGTGGAACTGTCATCTTCGTCTTCATCAGTTTCAGCTTGAGCCGGATAGGGCAGATCGTTTTCAACACTTAAATAAGACCAATATGAATCTGCCGCCCAGCCCAACTCAGTACTGAAAGAGTCAAAATAAGGCTTCTCCGCATTGCTATCTTTTTCCGGGTTCTGTTTACGGCGGGGCCCTAAATCTTGCAATGCTCCGAATAAATAGCCACACTTTCGACAGGAAACTACCTCAACAAGTTTAGATTTATTATCAATACGATGACATTCCGGACAGTATCCTTCAGGAGTATCGTCACCGTTTTTTCTTGAAACAAAGAAGGTAGGTTTTTCGTTTACACGACCAGGACATTTTTTATGCAAACAAATGTGTAACCCGTCCTGAGCCTTTATAAAGTAATGCAAACGGGTAGGCAATAAATCTTCTACTGAATCATCATATTTTTTTGTTAAAGCCGCAATTTCTAACAGTGCCTGCAGTCCATCCTCTGCATCCGGGTTATCTGGCCAGAGCTTTTGAGATGCATCTTTTAATAGCCTGGGTTTCGTTAAGATTTCCTTTCTAAGAAGATATAAATTATTATCATGACTGAGTATGGCGGCGATGTTATTTTCAGGAATATTTATTCCAAGAATAGGTTTTATATCAGCCTGGGCATCGTTGCGTAGAGCGCTGGCGGCATTAATGTATTGGTCAACCATTGGCTGGAATGACGGTTGGTTAAGTATCGGTTCTGCGGTGGTTCCATAGATAGGATTAGGTTCATTAAAGTCTTCACCGAAAAGCTCAGATGCAAACTTACGGACTTTACTTTCACTTTTCGCATCACCCTGTTTTCCTAAAGTTGCTGATGTGGCAATGCACGTCAGATTATCTATGCCGAGCCGATCTTTTATTCGTCGAATCAGAAATGCTATTTCAGTGGCCTGAACACCCCGATATGCATGGGCCTCATCAAGTACCAAAAAATTGAGACGGGCATTTTCGAAAATGGGTGCATCTATGGGGCGCTCCAGGAGGTATTCAAGCATTGAAAAATTTGTTATGAGTATTTGCGGTGGATTTTGCCGGATATCTTCTCGGTGGTAAAGGTGGTTAGGGATATTAATTTTAAGTTCTTTTACCAAACGCCTTTCTATTTCCCGTTGTAATTCATGCTGGGAAAATCCCTGATCTTGTAATTGCTGTTCATATTTATTCTTTAATCGATTTTCATAATCTTCTTGAGATGCTGGGGTCTGTCCAGTAAAGCGAGCAAAACGGATTTGAGGGTAATCCTTTAGAATTTGTTCCCATTCTTCTAGCTGATCATTTACCAAGGCATTAAGAGGATAAATTATAATTGCACGCAGACCCTGTGATGGATTTCGGATTAAGTCGTCAAGAATCGGGATTTGATAACATAATGTTTTACCGCTACTGGTGCCGGTTGCGATAACAGCATTTGCCCCTCCTAAAAGCAGCTTTAGCGCATCTGACTGGTGTTTGTAAAGGTTGCGCCCGTCAAGCTTCTTGCGAATCGTTGTTACTGTTTCTTCATGAAGAGAAAGAGATTCCAAAGATTCACCAAGCGCATAAATTTGTGATTTTTCCAAATATGGACCATTAACAAGTTCCTCTGCCGTTAATTTCTTTTCCCACATTCTCATGGCATGCTCAAAAGTGGGATGAAATCGGTATTGAGCTTTAAGTAGGTCAAGATAAGGTAAAAAAACTTTTTTGTGAAAACGAGCAGTTAGTGATTCCATAATTTATTGCCTATTTTAACATGTTCCTTTCTTAAATAATTTTCAAGTATTTTTTGCAGCCTCATATCCCAAATCATTTGAAGGTACGGAACATCTCCCCTTTTATCGATAACTTCAATAACAGGCAATTGTGGTGTCTCATAATACATCTTCCGGTATAATCCCCATAGGATTGAAGGATCTCCGCAATACTTCATTTCACATTTGTCAAATTCAGACCGTTTTAAGGCTGCACGTGATTCCGCAATTTCCCATTTGCGTCCTCTCTGTAATAATAACTCACGATCTGCATATTTTCGAAGCAAACTGTATGAAAGTCGAAGTTCAGGAGCAATAATGTCATTTGCCAATATCAACTCGTCCCATTTCATACCCTCGGTTGATTGACAAAGCAGAAACCAGAGAAGAAATCTCCCCGGAAGATTTTTCCAGCATTTTTCCATGCCAAATTTAGAATGATCTAAATAGATATTGTATTCTTCTCTGAATCTAACCTCTCTTGCTTCAATGGAAAGGTTTCGTTCTCCCTTTAGATCAGGAGAGCGAAAACATTTTGAAAGCTCCTGAAAATCGCCAAACCTTCCAGACTTTGTTTGCTCCATGAATGGTTTTTCACTCCATTCCCAAAAATAGTAATCAATATCATCGTCAACTTTTTTTGTGTATCTCTTCCATTGACCATCTGCTTTTCTGTTATCCATAGAAACCTTGAAGGTGTTATTTAACACCGCCTTGTCGTCAAGAAAATATCCTTTGGGTATTGAAACACATAAAACAGGCAACCCTTCCATTTTCAACCTGTTTTGTAAGCGAGTAAACCATGCCGCACGCTCTCTTTTTCCCACAAAGAATTTTGCTTCAATCCTAGCTGCTCTTCTAAATCTAATTTTAGATTCTTTGTCAAGATGTTTTAAATTAATTTCTGCAAATTTTCCAACAGGCCACAGACGAGTTAAAAAGCATTTAGTTCCATCTGACAGTTCAAACTGTTCATTTAAAAGATTTTCCTCTTCTTCAAATCCTTTGCGGGTAAAGTTTTCAATCTTTTCCTTTGAAATAATCGCGTAATTTCGCAACGGTAATACATTCCGGTTAAAATTAACCAGGCGGCCCCTGTTCTCTAAATCAAAAAGTGCCCAAGGCTTTAAACCGCGAAGTCGTTGTATTTCACTTTGGTCTCCTGATTCAAGCTTTAGGATAATGTACTCTTGGAAAGCTGACTTATTCAATACTATTTCATCAGGCGTAGAAGCGGCGTCTTGATGTAGCGTTCCCACGCTCCATTTAGCCGGCAGTTTTTCTTTCTTAACAGGAGGCAAAAAGAGACTTATATCATATCTATCTTCATTAAAAATTAATTTAGCACGATCTTGAAAAAGTGATTCTGGATTTTTTGGACGAAGAAATTCGGCTGTTTCAGGAACTTCTTCAAAATATTCAGCACGTAACAGGCTTGCTTGAGCTATGTCGTCAATTGTTAAATTTTCGTCTTCAATTAATATCTCCCTGGCTTCGAGTATCTCTTTAATAAAGAAACTAGCCGCTTCTCGATTTTCAATTAGAAATTTGGTAAGTCTAAGGCGGCTTCCAGTGCGTTTACCAATATTCTCTTCCCACTCTTCCCCACACAATTCTTTCCAGTCCTTTCGCCATAATGTCCATTCACAGATTTCAAGAAAGCCATCCCATAACGAAAGCGGAATCCCTATGTAGTACACTGCCGAGCCAATATAATTAGTCCTGTTTTCTCCTTTCTGTATTTTTAGTCCAAGAGTTCTTGCAGATTTTGAGAAAGCTCTATTTATTTCGTTTTGTTGATTGGAGGGAAGATGCTTGCTGCCAATTGCTTTTATAAAGTGGGGCCAAAACGTATTGGATTCATATTCAAAAAAAGCCAGACCGGAATAAAGCACTACAAGGTTATTGGGAAACCGTTCAATTTCTTTATTCCAATTTTCCCACTCGGATTTTACATTTGACAGAAAACAATCCCATTCAGCATGACTTGGGATAACAGACAATAATGCTCCCGCTATCTCCCTCTCTGATAGTTCTTTGTCTTGGATTTTTTTCTCAAATTTTCTTTCCCAATCAGGAAGAATACTTGGCATTTGAATTTCTCTCATTTTGGTAACTTAATAAAGAAATCCTGTTTTTGAATTTATAGCAAATCTGTAGCTTGACTACTGGTTCAATTTTTGAATCCATTATTATATTATTATTCAGTTAAATTGAAATAACCGCATAGTCTTTTTGAGAATTGTTTTATGACTCTGGCGCCTTGTTTGACAGCCTCTGGAGTCAATGTGTCTTCGTAAAAGTTCTGGTGTAGTGTAAGATATTTCTTTATTTTCATCCTCAAGTTTTTCGAATTCATCCAGTATTTCCAGGGAGTTGTTTTTGACCATATTTGATTCATGCCGTAGTTGTTCTTTTAAATTTCCCCTTTTGTTAAGGTCATTATAAAACGCTAAAGCCTTGTTGATATAGGCGTTTCCTGGGATTTTCTTTTTTTTAGTTATTTTCTCAACTTCCAGGAATATATCGTCTCTTATTTTTAATGATAGTAGTTTTGACATGATAAATACCTCCTTGGTATATACTAACAGTATCACGATACGTATATAAAAAATCAGGCTTAATGTCGATCATAAAAAACAATTGTAGACATTAACATTATGAGAACCCGCTTTTATCTAAGACCTATATTGAGCGATTTTGTAGCCGCAACCGTTCGGCTGAGCTCACGCCGATGCCTTGTGAGGTTGCGAAACTTACGTGACCTTGTCAAGTGTTGAGAAACGCAGGCTAAAGCCTTCGGCTACAATGGTATATAATATAAAATCGCTCAATTTAGGTAAGAGTAAAAAAACATTTGGGAGCACTGTACTTTTGGCAGATAGTAATAGGCGATCGAGCAAGCTTGAGTTTTATTATTTCGCGTTCGGTTTCTTTCGCTCTTTTTTCTGTATCTGGACAACGTCTTGTCCAGCCTGTGTTGATTGAATAGGGTTGCCGGTATATTCATAATAATCCAGGCTAACGGGTCTTATATATCCTCTATTAAGTCTAAAGATAGGGATAATGTCTTTGAAATAATCTTTCTCTAATCTAAACGGTCTTACACGCCTTACCTCTTTAATACGTTTATAGAAAAACAAGATACTTAAACCTCTAAGGATAAAAGAAATTGCAAATATTGTTAAAAGCTTTTCACCACATAAAGGCGGCACATAATAAGCGACACAACCGCCAAGAAAAGCGCCGATACAGGCGGAAAGGTTTGTCATGGTATTGAAATACGATATACAGCGCACTCTTTTTTCCCGTATTGCAGAGTCGTAAATAAAATTGGTGGTACATAAATTAAAACCACTCCAGGCAAGTCCTGAAGGTATTTGAACAATAAGGAGATAATAAAAGTTGTTTGAAATAAGCCACGCAGCAGGAACAAGCGGGATAACGATGCTACAAATCCTGATGACAAATAAATTACCAAATCTGTCGCCAATCCTTCCCCATAAAGGCTTGAATAAAAGACCAAAGAACAGAGGGCTTACACTAATAATAATATATTGAAGGTACCCAAAATGTAAACTTTTAAACATGTATACGGTGAAATATGGAGAAGCAAAACTTACCGCAAACGACATCCCAGACACAAAAAAGACATAATTTCCAAAGTTTCCAACCTTTGCTCTCTTAAGAAATTGAATAAATGAAAAGTGGTGTTCAGACTTCACGTGGAGAGAAACATCGTATTGTGTCCTGAGAAGACCTGATGAAATCACTCTAAGAATGCAAGCGAATGTGAAAATCCCAATAAATCCCCAGACAACATTCTCTAATAACCTCTGAAGCAGAAAACCTGTCAACAAGATAAATGCCATTGAGGAAATCCCGATTATTCTGTCCCTTTTTCCGAAATACAAACCTATTATTCTTCTTGGAACAATATCAGACATAAGGGATGCCCAGGCAGGCCCGGTCATAGAACCAATAATCATATATACACAATAAGACGCTATCAGGAGTGGAATCTGAATTGTTTTTGGACTAAAGTGTACCAATACAATGGGAATTATCATAAATGCCTGGATAAGAGCAAAAAGAGAGACAAAGTTCCTACGACTCTTGAATCGCAGTAAGATATCCGGAAGCCAGAGTTGCGTAAGACTTACCAGCAACTGTGGAAGGGAAGACAAAATTCCAATCTGGAAAATACTTGCATTTATAAAAAGTGCAAGCGGACGGATAAAATGTTCAAAGGTTGAAGTTGAAATACCCGAGAGTGTTCCCTCAAAAAAGGATGTTCTTAGTGTCTTGCGTACTTTAATCTTTTGCTGACAATTCTGCGAAGTATTTCGATTTAACATTAAAAGGTGAACTGGGAGTTGGTCAAAGAAGGAATATATTAATTGTTACATCTTAGGCGATAAGGGATTATTTTTTTGTAAATTTTCAACATGTTTTTTCATTGTCGAAACAAACTCTGGTAATTTTGTGTAAAGTCTTTTTGGATTTCTCTTTTGTTTCGAGGACAAAATATACGCTGTGAGGATTGGCATTGCAATAGTGGCATCACAATATACCACTACATGATTCTGGGTTTTTTTTTCACACATCTTTCCCCACGAGATGGCTTCTTGCGGAGTTGCTCCGGATAGGCCACCCCATTGTGGCGAATCTGAAGTTATCTGGACAAAATAATCGTGTCCTTTGCTGTCAAAGCCGAATATTTGAGATAGTGTAGGTTGTGTCTGCATATAAAAATTCTTTGGCGACCCGCCACCAATAGCGAGGACACCATTTTTTTTACTGTTGTAAACAATGGCTGTAGTCTGGAGAACATCTAAATCTGAATCTATTGTAATATTGCCATTCTTTTGGGTAAGTTTTTTAGCGGCAAGATTCATGCCTATAGATGAATCACCAGGAGAAGAGGTAAAGATGGGTATATCATATCTGGCGGCATGAGCAACAAGGCTATGTTCTGGGTACGGGCATTTTTCTAGAATAGCTTTTCCAAGCATATAATGGAATTCGGCAGTTGATAATACCCTGTCCGTCCCTGCGTCTTTTATTACTTGCTGCAAAAAGGCATCTGTTTCCAGCAGGACTTCGTCGGTGATAAATATATCATATATACGCTCAATGCCTGCCTTAAAAAGTTCCGAGTCATCCACTCGGAAATCACCCTGATGAATGGGTAGGCCGATGGCAAAATGAAGGTCATGGTAAAGGTTGGCGCCGGTTGATATAACAAAATCTATCAGGCCTCGTTCCATCATTGATATAACAGCCCCACCAAGTCCAGCTGGGGTCATTGCGCCGGAAAGTGTAAGTGCAATTGTGGTATCTTCCTCAACCATCTTAAGAAATAATTTACATGCCTCCGCAAGCCTTCCTGCATTAAATGCCCCTGAGCAGCTAAAACTCTCAACAAGGTCTGCAACTTTCATATCTTCCCTAAAGGTAATTGGAAGAATCCGAGGTTTGCAAAGGTATTTTTCCCTTAAAGAAGCATGTTTTTTCATAAATTATATTCCACCTAAATTGAGCGATTTTGTAGCCGCCCGCCCAGGCGGGCGGCTACAACGGCATGTAATATAAAATTGCTCAATTTAGGAAATAATATGTTTCTTTCCAGGCAACTTAAGCTTTGGCTGGTTTGATTCTTTAAGAAAAAGTGAGCAAGACGATACTAACTTATTTCAGAATCAAAGGATATGCTGAAGCCTTAAGGTGGCAGGAAACTGATTTTAAATTGCCAGTATAATACACATTAAAATGTAGATTTCAACTTTTTTTCTGATGAGTAGTCCACTTTTATCAATTTGTTGATATAGTTTCGCCATTGGTACAAGCTTTAACTACTGTAGCGGTCTTCAAACTGTCTTGACGTCACTTACTGTTTTCTTGCACCCTGTTTTCAAAAAAACATCAATCTCAATAATCCCGACCGGTCTATGGGTAGGAATCGTTCGTTTAAACAATCACAAAGTCAACCTCCCTTTTCAAAAGGTCAATCTTTGTGATCTTGACTTTGATTACATCTCCAAAATTGTATACTCTGCCTCGCTTCGTGCCTATCAGGGAAAGTTTTTTTTGGTCGAGTTTATAGAAATCATCCGTGAGCGTCCGGATATGGACAAGGCCGTCCAGTTGGAATTCATCTATTTGCACGAAGAGTCCGTATTCCTGAATGCCAGTAATAACACCATCCATTACCTTGTCGGCATGTTGTTCAAGATGTCTGAGCAGCTTGAGTTTTATTATTTCACGTTCGGCTTCTTCAGCTCTTTTTTCGGTAGTTGAACAATGTTTTGCCCAACCCGTAATCTTTTCATTCCATGAAGCCTTGGCTTGCTTAGACTTTAGTTGGCCTTTGAAGAACAGGTCTAAAAGTCTGTGTACGATTAAATCAGGATAACGGCGTATGGGGGATGTATAGTGTGCATAGTGTTCTAATCCGAGTGCAAAATGAGATGTATGAGCAGTAGAATACTCGGCTTTTTTCAGAGATCTGAGCAGCATCAGATTGATTATGTAGCTTTCGGGGTGGTCGGATATTTCATCCAGGAAGGACTGCAGTCTTTTTTTGTCAAACGGGTCGATTCTCTTGTTCTTACAATTGAAAATGAATTCTGCAAAATCGAGCATCTCGTCTTCATCGGGTTCAGGGTGACTGCGATTTATTGACGGAAGGCTGTTCTGGTGCATGAATGTTGCGACGGCCTGGTTTGCCGCAATCATAAATTCTTCGATAATGATGTGCGAAATATCTCTTTTGACCTTCTCTATCGTGTCGATCTTGCCGTCTTCACCAACCCTTATATTAATTTCGGGCAGGTTCAGTTCGAGAGCGCCTTCCTCCATACGTTTTTTATATAGTAACTTTGCAAGTTTGCTTGCCTCAAACAGCAGGTTTGTTACGGGGTTTGTGTCATTTTCGTCACTTTCCATTAATATCTTTGTCGCATTGTGGTAGGTTAATCTTTTTCTTACATTTATAACTGAATGCTTGATTTCGGAACGTAATAACCTGCCATCAGGTGCATAAGTAAAGAAAACACCCTTTGTCAGCCTATCTTCTCCTTCTTTAAGACTGCAAATGCCATTTGATAATACTTCCGGGAGCATGGGTATGACAGTGCCGGGGAGATATACACTGGTGCCTCTTTTTCGCGCCTCCACATCAACGGCGGAATCCTGTTTCACATAATACGAAACATCAGCTACGTGGACACCAAGGAGCCAGTTCCCCTTTTTGTCTTTCTTCAGAGAGATTGCGTCATCAAAGTCCTTTGCATCCTCAGGGTCTATTGTAATGATCAATTCGTCTCGAAGGTCTAATCTTGTGCTGATTTCATCAGGGCTGATAGAGAGGGGTAAATCCTGTGTTTCAGCAAGAATATTTTTATCAAATTTAAAAGGGAGCTTAAACTGATATATGATAGACTTAATGTCAACGGCGGGCTCGCCATCTTTTCCCAATATTTCTATTACGGTTCCCTCTGCATTGAGGTGTCTGGTGGGCCATTGGTCTATCTTGACGATAACCTTGTCGCCGTGTTCCGAATCTTTAGTGTCTTCCATTGAGACATAAATGTCTCTGGGCAGTTTCGAATTGTCGGGCGCTACATAGTTGAGGTGCCTGCTTTTTTTGAGTGTGCCAACGACAGTTTCATTTTCACGGTGTAAGACATCTATTATCCTTCCCGCATTTCTTTCCCTTTCCCCCTTCTTTCTCCCTCCCTTTTTCTTCTTTTTCGTAGAAGGCAGCCTGACTACGACTATATCGCCGTGCATGGCGCTTCCCAAACCTTCTGCATCTACATAAATATCATCGGATATGCCTTCCTTTACGGGAACTACGAATCCAAAACCTCTTTGATTAGCGTCGAGTTTGCCTACTAACAGGTTGGCTTTTTTTGGGTTTGCGTATTGTTCCTTTTTAATCCGGACAATTTCTCCTTTTAATTCAAGTTCTCTTAAGAGGGTACGAAATTGTTCGGATTCTGAATCGTCTGTCTTGAAGTGTTCGGCAAGCTCTGATGCGTTCATAGGGATGTATTTTCTGCCGCATATTAACTTTATAATTTTTTCTGCATCAATCATCATTAAAGTAATCCTTGATTAAAAGAGCTTAAATACTTTTAGTAATTATTTTCGTGAGATTTTTTGAACAACTTCCTTTCGAACATCTTATTATATCCTGTCCAATTATCACTGGAATCTCTATCATTTGTGATTGCCTTGCTGAATGCGTGTATCTTTGCATCGATATTGTCCAGATAATGGAGAGCAAGGGCCTCTACTGTCATCGGGAGTTTTGGCGAACCCCATTCATATTCTCCATGGTGACTCAAAATCAGATGTCTTAACAGGTCTAACAGAGTTTTTGGAAAACCGTCTATTTGTTTAGCTTTTTCCTCAACCATGAGCACGCCTGATATCAGGTGTCCTATGAGTTGGCCTTCGTCTGAATAATGGAAGTTCTCATCATAACAAAGTTCACTTATCTTGCCTATGTCGTGCAGTATTATCCCGCAGATTAGCAAATCCTTATTTAAATCAGGATAGAGTGGCGCAATCTTTTCTCCCAGCCTTGCGACAGATAAGGTGTGCTCTAACACACCTCCCAGAAAAGCATGGTGGTATTGTATGGCTGCCGGCGCTGTACAAAAACCCTTGCAGAAATCCTTATCGCTGAAGAAAAGATTAAGAAGTTTTAGCAAATGAGGTTGTTTGATAGAACCGGCAATCTGTTTTAATTCAGAAAACATTTCGTTTATGTTCTTCTCAGTACTCGGCAGGTAATCCTCAAGTTTGATATCTTCCTGATTTATTTTTGAAATGCCTTTAATAATTAATTGTATTTTATTCTGGTAAATCTCCGTTCTACCCTTAATCCTTAAAAATGTATCATTGCCAAGGGATTCAAAGAATGGTTTACTGGCATCCCACATCCTTGCATCAATTACACCCGTACGATCAGATAGCTGAGCCTGGATATATAAGCTCCCGCTCTTTGTTGTCCTTAATTCTTTGTCTTGCACTAAAAATATATCGTCAATTGTAGTGCCGCCATTAAGCTGTGATAAAAACTTTCTTGGCATTTTGCATCTCCGGTAGACTCATTGAGATGAGAGTAAAGGCCTTGTTTTATAAAGATAACTTGAAGATTTGCTTTGCCCCGCTCAGCGTGGCTTTGTTGAAAGCGCTGGATAGTAACGTTCTACATACTTTCGTGATTCTACGTGGCTTCTTTTTTAATGTCAAGACAATATGTAGTTTAAGTTCTTGAATAAAATGTTTCCGTATTGACATTTTTAGTTATGAAGTTTATAAATTAACAGCAATAAGGAGGATATTTGCAGTGTTAAGGGAAAAATTGAAAACAAAACAGGCAAAGATTGGCGTAATAGGACTGGGCTATGTGGGACTGCCTCTTGCAGTCGAATTTGCGAGGGAAGGGTTTAGTGTTACAGGCATTGACACTGATCCTGAAAAAGTACGGCAGATTAATAAGGGAATGTCTTATATTACTGATGTTAAAGGAAGTATTGTCAGTAATCTTGTCAAGAAACGGAAGCTGAGGGCTACCACAAATTTTAGTGTTGTTAAAGATATGGATTCATTAAGCATTTGTGTCCCAACTCCCTTGACAAAAACCAAAGATCCCGATATTTCGTTCATAATATCTGCAACGAATGCAATTAAACAATACATTCGTAAAGGACAATTAATAATTTTAGAAAGTACAACGTACCCTGGAACCACGGATGAGATAATTACACCTATACTTGAAGAAGGAGGACTGAAGGTAGGTAAAGATTTCTTTTTAGCCTTTTCTCCTGAACGTATAGATCCGGGCAACACGTTGTATAATACAAGAAATATTCCAAAAGTAGTGGGGGGAATGACAAAAAAGTGTGTGAAACTGGCAAGCCTTTTATACAGCCAGATTATCGATAAAGTTATACCGGTTTCGTCTACAAAGGTTGCAGAAATGGTTAAACTGTTGGAGAATACTTTCAGAAGTGTTAACATAGCGCTTGTTAATGAAACAGCTCAGATGTGTCAACGTTTGAATATAGATGTCTGGGAGGTTATTGAAGTTGCCAAGACAAAACCTTTTGGTTATATGGCCTTTTTCCCAGGTCCCGGCTTAGGGGGACACTGCATACCTGTAGACCCGCTTTTTCTTTCGTGGGTTGCCAAAAAGACTGGTTTTGAATCAAGATTCATAAACCTTGCTGATCAAATCAATAGTAATATGCCGCGATTTGTGGTTAACAAGGTGGCTGATGCATTGAATGAGCATCAAAAGAGTATCAATGGTTCACGTATACATATCTTCGGTGTTGCTTACAAAAAAGATGTATCAGACTCTAGAGAATCACCGGCCTTCGATATATTAAGCTTACTTAAATCAAAGGGGGCCATATTGAGCTATACAGACCCGTATGTCAAAGATATTGAATTCGATGGTGTTTCACTCAAAACCAGAGAACCTTCAAATAACTTTCTTAACAAGATAGACTGTTCTATCATTGTAACCGACCACAGCATTCTTAATTATGATGCAATAGCTAAGAAATCTAAACTGATCGTTGATACCAGAAATGCATTGAAGGGCTTTAAAGGTAAAAATATTTGTCGTTTATGAAACTTATACAAAGCGGAGGCATTTATAACCTGATTATACAACTTTCCAAAGATAAGGAGATTAAGATTGGACGACTTGGTACATTTATTTTTCCTGAAGGTTTTTATATTTACACCGGGAGCGCTCAAAATGGTCTTGAAAGAAGAATAAACAGACACCTTTCGAGTAGTAAGAAATTTCATTGGCATATTGATTACCTTCTGTCGTATGCAAGGACTATTAAGGTACTCAAATATTTTAGGGGCAGAAAGGATGAATGTAGATTAAATCGCATGATAGGTAAAGGAGCCGGTGCATCCACAATTGTAAGAAAATTTGGTTCTTCAGACTGCAATTGTAGAACACATCTTCATTACTTTAAGGATATTCCAACCCATTTTCCTGAATTTTATTAAATAAATATATCTGTTTTAATTGAGTAGATTATACCTTAATATGCAATATAAAGCGACAACACCGTCTTTCCATCCTATTTTCTTGCCTTCAGTGTAATCCCTTCCACTATAGGATACTGGTAGTTCATATATTACACATTTTCTTTTAGCCAGTTTTGCGGTTATTTCAGGTTCAAAGCCAAAACGGTTTGACCTGATATTAATATTCTTTATTACGTCTGCCTTAAAGACCTTATAGCATGTTTCCATGTCTGTCAGGTTCAGGTTTGTCAGCATGTTTGACAATGTAGTTAATATTTTATTACCAACGTAGTGCCAGAAAAACAATACTCTGTGAGGCCCGCCCAGGAAACGAGAGCCGTATACTGCGTCGGCTCTTCCGTCCAGGATTGGCTCAATCAGATTTGAATACTCTTTGGGATTATATTCCAGGTCTGCATCTTGAATAATAACAATATCTCCAGAAATATGTTGGAATCCCGTTCTCAATGCAGCGCCCTTGCCTTTGTTCTTTTCATGGAACAGCTTCTTAATATTGTTTCCGCTCATTTTATTTATTTTATCTCTTGTTCCATCATTGGAACAATCGTCGACTATGATTATTTCTTTTTCAAATTCCACACTTTGTACCCTTCTTATGATTTCATCAATAGTATTCTTTTCATTATAGACAGGTATAACTATTGATAATTTCGTATTGTTTTGCATTATGATACCCAGGCGCTTCTTGCAATTTATGTTGAGACTAGGATTAAAATAAAAACAGAAAGCATTGTCAATTAAATAAATTCAAGAAGTGGCATCAACGAATTCTTACAAGTTCTTACAAAAAACTTGAATATAACTTGTGTTTTTGATACCATTTTTTGTCATTCTTGCGCATTTTTTCGGGATGATAGTGGTGAAAAGTTAAGTATCTGCTTATTAGACTATTTAATATGAAGAAGATTATTCAGGTGCTTTATACCTTATATGCGTGGATTATAAATGTTTCGCTTTGGTCTATAGGTTATTTTGTTTCTATTATTTCCACAATTGGTACTAAGGATAAGGAGAGTAAATATAATGCTATAGAACGCATGTTTACGAGAATTTCCTTTAGACTCTTGGGAATAAATTTAGAAGTAAAAGGTCTTGAAAATATTCCGGACGACGAGCCAGTAATATTTGTTTCGAATCATCAGAGTTTTATAGACGTAAAACTTTCAATAGCCGCTATACCCAGAAATTTCAGCTTTATTTCTAAGGACATTATTTTCAAAATACCAATACTTGGAAAATACATGAAGACTTCAGGCCATATTGGTATTTGTAGAGGTGACGAGAGAAATGCATATGGAACCTTGCGGGAAGTTATAAAGAAACTTGATGCTGGTAAGTCGGTAATCTTTTTCCCTGAAGGCACAAGAAGTGTTAATGGAGAGCTCGGGAGGTTTAAGAGAGGTATTTCAATGATTATCCTGAAGTCCGGTAGAAGGGTAATTCCAACGGCGATTATAGGGAGTAGCGGGTATTTGCCCAAGAGCAGTATTCTAAGTAATCCTGAAAGCAGGGATATCAGATTTAGATTTGGCAAACCACTTGAATTTCCGAAGGTTGAGAAAGAAGATAGAGAACTGTCAAAAGAAGTACTGGAGAAGGTAAGAAATGAAGTCTCAAAACTTCTCTATAATTGAAAGAAAATATTAGCTGTGACTTAATTCGTGAAGATTCGGGGCTAAAAAAAAGCTGAAAAAATGAATACTCAACAAATAGCATTATTTATTGCGGCAGGAGTATCTATATGGGTTTATATAGACGCGAAAAAGAATAATTATAGTACGCCTGCATCCATAGGATGGATGTTGGGCGTGTTTATGCTTATGATAATATTCTTGCCTTTTTATTTAATAATAAAAGCAAAGCGCGCAAAACGTCCTGTAATTTCAACATCCTGTGAATATTGCAGTAAGGTCTATTTCGGCAACCCGAACTATTGCCCGCATTGTGGACATTTGGTTCGCAAAATATAGCATATAAAGGATATTATGAAAGAAAGAATAACAAAAGAATTAAAGGATGCAATGAAGTCCAGGGACAAACGAAGAGTGTCAGTATTAAGGATGTTATTGGCCGATATCATAAATGTTGAAAAATCCGGTAAAGATTTTAAGACCATTGACGTCGTAAGAGGATATGCAAAGAAGTTGAAGAAGACCATTGAAGAATATGAACGTTTGCAAATTCAAGCCGAGATAGATTCTTGCAATGAAGAGTTGAAGATAGTTGAAGAATTTCTGCCAAAGCAGATGTCGGATGAAGAGCTTGCGAAGGTCGTAGCAGAACTATTAGAATCAGAAAAACCCGGAGATATCGGATCAGCAATGAAGATTGTTATGGGTAAGTATAAAGACGTTGCTGATGGCAGAAAGGTTCAGGCATTGGTAAAGGAAATGTTTTCGAAAGATAGCGCTTAGAATTCGTAGTTATCAAATCTTCACATATCCACTTTTTCTTTGTAGTATCTTGGGGAAAGTTGTTTTTCTAGATGCTGCATTGCCTATGCGTTTTTACAAATCGGCCTTTTTTCAGAAATGATTTTTATTTTTTTGATACTTCCATTCGTTGGAATTTTTTCATCTATGGAGTTATCCAAGAATTATATGTCATATTTTCTTCTTGCGTTATTATTGGTTTTACCTATTGGCCTACATTAATAATTTAAAGTTTGATCGCACAATATATGTAGTCAATTTTTACATAATATACAAAATATAGTATTTTTTTACTTGACATTACATTATCATTTGTTAAATTACGCAAGCAAACTATAAGTCAAGTTCGAATTGCATTTGAATATCAGGAGAAACACTTATTATAAAAGTGTTTTTAGTTTTGTTAATCGAACAGAAAGATATGGCATACAGGATAAATTGTATAGTGTAATTTTTAAATAGCATATTTAAAGTAAGAGAGGGGGTGATAAAAAATGGCAGTAAAAAAAGCAGCGGCTAAGAAAAAACCGGCAGCTAAGAAGAAACCAGCAGCTAAGAAAAAGTAAAACACTAATTAACAATATTTCATTTATTAGGAGGAACAGTGAAGTATATCTATACGGCACCTGATTGTCCGAAGTGTGAAACATTAAAGGAAAGGTATAGAGCGCAAAGCATTGAATATATTGAGAGAGATGCGGGAAGGCTTAAAAACCCGGCACACGATAGAGACAATATTGATGTTGATGCGTTTGTACAACTTTCGATGCAAAACATGATTTTACCTGTAGAAATAAACAAATAGAACCAAAGACCTGCCTCTGTTACTAAATTTCTTCCGGGTTTGTTTGGGGAACTAGTGAGCTTTGAACGGCTATAATATTAACATACAGTCTCCATAGCTGTAAAATCTATAGTTGAGGTTTATGGCTTCTGCATAAGAAGCAGCAATATTTTCCCCTCCTGCAAAAGCAGACACAAGAAGAATTAACGTTGACCTCTGCAAGTGAAAGTTTGTTATTAATGAATCAGTAAGCTTAAACTTATATGGTGGATATATAAACAAATCGGTCCATCCTGAGCTTTCTTTTGTTATGTGATTTCTCGCTAATGTTTCCAGGACTCTACATGTTGTTGTTCCGGTAGCAATAATTCTTTTACCGCGTGACTTTGCTTTATTTATAGTGTCAATAGCTGCTTCAGGGATATTGTAGAACTCTTTGTGTATAGTGTGTTGCCTGAAATCTTCTTCTTTTATGGGTTTAAATGTTCCTAAACCAACATGTAGGGTTATGTAAGCTATCTTAATTCCTTTGTTAGTTATTTCCTGCAGAATGTTATTTGTAAAGTGAAGGCCAGCGGTGGGAGCAGCAATTGCTCCCATTTTTTTTGCGTAAATGGTTTGGTAACGTTCTTCATCATGTATTCCTGAAGATTTGTCCTCTGGATTTCTTTTTATGTACGGAGGTAATGGCATGTGGCCATAGTTTTCCAGCATTTCTATAAATTTCTTTCTGTTTTCAAATTTAATTGTCCAACTTCCTGTGTCATTTCGGCATACAAGACGTCCTATTACAGTATTATTGCCAAAACACAGAGATTCGTTTTCCTTTAGCCTATGATTTGATTGTAAAAGTATTTCCCACGTATTTTCTTTGATTTCTTTAATAATGAGACCTTCTACCCCGCCACCAGTTGTTCTGGAACCTATTATTCTGGCAGGGGCTACTTTCGTATCGTTCAGGACTAAGACATCTCCGCAATTTAAATATTCAATAATATCGTAAAATTTTCTGTGTTCGATTTCGGCGCTTTTTCTATGAAGTACAAGCAAACGTGATTCATCTCTTTTCGCCGTTGGATGCTGGGCAATAAGATGTTTTGGAATAGTGTAGTCATAATGACTGATTTTGTAGGCTTCTGCATTCATAAAACTTTTGTGCATAAAATCGGATTTTTTAATAAGAAATTTTGAAAGTTTTATTTATGTGTTGTTATACAAGGTGTTGTGTTCTTTTTCAAATTAAACATTAAATATAGCAAAATGTGGGTGATTTCAAGCCTAAACACAAAAAGAATATTATAAAAAAGTCTTGACAAAGGCGAGAAATGGTGTATTTTCCTACTTGAATGGTGAACTATGGGTAGAAATGGGGAATAGCCATGTTTACGGGAAAACATCTACATACTATTGATGATAATAATCGACTAGCCATACCTTCTTCGATACGAAAATGTGTTGATGAAGAAAAAGAAGGTAAAGGGTTTTTTATAACTCCGGGTTTAGACAAATGTCTTGCCATATACCCTCCGCTTCATTTCAAAGAAATAACTAAAAAACTATCAGAACTTATGTTTACTAATCAAAAGGCGCGGACTTTCCAGCGCCTTTTTTTTTCGAGGTCAAGTAGCTTTGTTACCTGTGACAAACAGGGAAGAATTATTATACCTCAACTGCACAAGGATTATGCCGGCCTTAAGAAGGAAGTCGTTATTATTGGTGTAATGGACAGGATCGAGATATGGGACTTACAACACTGGAATGAATTCGAAGAAGATAACGAGCAGAATTTTGAAAGAGATGCAGAAGATCTGTTTCGACTGGGTTCTGCCTCAAATCAATGACGAAATAAACCAGTTTCATAAAATTTAGTAAATGAATAAAGTTTTAATCAATGATTTTTTCTGATGATAACCGCCTGCCGCATAAACCTGTCATGCTTGATGAGGTTATAAGTTTCATTAAGCCAGGGAAGGGGGACATCATCGTTGATGGTACAATTGGTGCGGGAGGACATAGTTGTGAAATATTAAAGATGATAGGACCTGACGGTCTTCTTATAGGTATAGATAAGGATGCTGAGATACTGAAGATAGCAGGTAAATATCTATCAAAGATAAGTGATTTTTACAAATTGTATCAAGCTGACTATGTAGACTTAGATTATATTCTGGATAAATTAGAAATTAGTAAAGTCCAGGGTATTTTGCTTGACCTTGGAGTTTCGTCGTTGCAGTTAGATTCCCTGGAGCGTGGTTTCAGTTTTAGCAAGGAAGGACCCTTAGATATGAGAATGGATAGAACAAAGGGTATAACGGCTGAAGATTTATTAAAAAGACTTTCTGAAAAAGAAATGGCAGATATTTTCTGGAGATATGGCGAAGAAGGAAGGTCCAGGCGCATTGCTAAGGCAATTATACAGGAAAGGAGAAGGGGAACAGAGATAAAAACAACGACCCACTTAGCAAAAATTGTTGAAAAGGCTTTATACACACCAGGAAAATATCAAAAGAAAAGAAAAATCCATCCCGCTACTCGCGTATTTCAGGCACTACGAATAGCTGTAAATGATGAGTTGAAGAGTTTGGAGTATTTCTTAAATAATGTATGTGAGTTCCTGGCCAGTGGTTCAAGAATTGTTGTGATATCCTTTCATTCTCTTGAGGACCGTTTAGTCAAGAGCGCCTTTCGTAAGTGGCAAGACGCATCCAGTCTGAAGATTCTTACAAAAAAGCCTCTAAGTCCCCTTGATTCTGAAATCAGGGAAAATGTTAGAGCTAGAAGCGCTAAACTTCGTGCAGCAGAAAGGACATAATTTATGAAAGTTTGCAGATACGGTTTTATACTTGTTGTTCTTTTAGTAATGGCAATTTTCGCTATGTCGGAAGGTTCGAGAATAATAAAAATTGGATACGATGTTACAAAAATGGAGAATGATCTGGCGAGATTATCAGAAGATAACAAAAAGTTAAGATTTAAATCAGACAAATTGAAATGGCCGGAAATAATATCTTTAAAAGTAAAAGATATGAATCTTAATCTGATTATACAGAAAGAGGAAGGCATCGCGGTTGTGAAAAAATCTCATAAAAGCTTGAACAAAAAATTGCTTGGAAAGATTGAAGCTTAAGTGTTTCAAATTTCTAATTAAATTAGTTGTAAAGAAATATAATGTTAAACACAAATAAAATTCCAAAGTGTTATAAAATAAGAGCAACCATCTTGTGTTTCAGTATTCTTGTAATATTTTCCGTCCTGTTGTATCAACTGATTCGCATACAGATTATTGACCACAAAAAATATTCCTCATTAGCTTTCTCACAACAATTCAAAAAACTGGATATTCCCACAAGAAGAGGAATTATTTTCGATAGAAGCGGTGTGAAACTGGCAGAATCAATTCAAGTAAGTTCTGTCTTTGCCGATCCGTTATCCATAGAGGATAAAAAGAAGACTGCCAAGGTAATATCTGAGGCATTGGGCTTAAATAAAACAAAAGTTGCAAAACTATTAAACAAAGAGAAGCGGTTTGTGTGGATAAAAAGAAGAATACCAGATGAACAAGCAGACCTGCTAAGACAGAAAAATCTTAAAGGTATTGGGTTTAAACATGAGTACAAAAGGGTTTATCCATATGAAAAATTATGCTCTCATGTCTTGGGTTTTACTGATGTTGATGAAAATGGCTTAGAAGGTATTGAAGGTTCGCTCAATCAAGTCATTTCTGGAAGTAAAGGGTCAAAGGTAGTAGAAAAAGATGGTTATCAACGGCAATTCTTTACATTACAGGGAGAAACGGTCTCTGCAAGATATGGCAACAGTGTCTTTTTAACTATTGATTGTAAGATTCAGTCTATAGTTGAGGATGAGCTTGAAAATGCATGTTTGAAGTGGAAACCTGATTCGGCAATTGCAATAGCAATGGACCCTTCCACAGGAGAGGTGTTAGCAATGGCTAATTACCCTTCATTTAATCCAAATTCCGTGCAGGATTCAAGTCCACTAGAAAGGCGTAATAGGGCAATTACGGATTGCTTTGAACCAGGTTCATTGATTAAACCCTTAATTGTAAGCGGTGCACTGGATAGTGGTTTAGTGAAAGAAGATGAGCAGTTTTTTTGCCATAATGGCGTTTATAAAGTTAGAAGCAGGGTAATCAGGGATATTCATTCATACGATTATTTAAGTGTATCTGACATATTAGTTCATTCGAGTAATATTGGAATGGCACAACTAGGGATGCGTATAGAAAAAAACAGATTATACAGCTATTTGAAGAATTTCTCTTTTGGTGAAAAGACTGGAATTCAACTACCCGGTGAAGCCAGAGGTATAGTAAGGCCTTTGAACCTTTGGTCGCTTGATTCAACAATCTCAGTTGCCTTCGGGTACGAGACGGCAGTAACACCGATACAATTGGTAACGGCTTTCTGCTCTATTGCTAATGGAGGGACATTGCTGAAACCACAAATTATTAGCAAAATAACTGACTATTCAGGTAAAAGAGTGAAAAAGAAATATAATACTCCTGAACGAGTTAGAAGAGTTGTTTCTCCAGAAATTGCGAGGGAAGTAATGTCTCCTATTCTGGAGAATGTTGTAAAAGAAGGAACGGGTAAAAGGGCAATGCTTTTTACGTATAGGGTTGCAGGTAAGACCGGGACAGCTAAGAAATTACAGAGAGTTGGGAACAAAATGAAGTATTCTGATAAATATATTAGTTCATTTGTTGGGTATGCTCCTGTGGATGAACCTAAAGTTTGCGTCCTGGTGTCTTTAAATGAGCCGGAAAACGGCGCTTATTATGGAGGTACAGTAGCGGCGCCGGCAGTAGGAAACATAATAGAAAGGACGCTTGATTATATGGAGGTTGGGCCGCAATACGTACAAACGGCTCAAAGATAATTTAGTGGGGAGAAATCTTGTTACGAAGGGGGGTGATACATGGTCAAAAATGCTGGAAGGTAGGTACATCAGTGGGTGATGTATTGATACCCTATGCTGCCCCAAGATTTGGGGTCAGTGTAGGGTATCGTTTATAACTTTTTAAAACTTTTTTAAGGGGAAAATATTATGACAGAAAAAGAACTGGAAAAACATAATTTTTTGACCTGGTGTAGATATGCTACTACAAAAGATCTAGAAAAGGCCAAAGGGGGAAATAGTGAAATATGGGAAAGATTGTACAGCGAATATGCAGAAGAAATAGAAGTAATAAATAAAACAAGGCATCTGTGTGAATCCATTTCTCAACATGATATGGGAATACAAAAATATGACCTTTCCTTAAAAATTTCAGCATAACAATTATGACGTTTTAATGAAATTAAGTACGTTGGTTCACCATTTAGAGTCAGGGGAAACATACAACTTTAGTGATGTTGAGATTACGGGTATTACCAATGATTCCCGAAAGGTAAGGCCTGGTTATATTTTTGTTGCAATTAAGGGACACAAGGCAGACGGGCATAATTTCATTAAGAAATCTCTTGAAAGTGGTGCACAAGCTGTAGTTAGTGAGGAAAGATTCTGTCTTGATCAAAAAATACCTCAAATAATTGTACGTAACACTAGAAAAGCGCTTTCCTATTTGAGTTGCTGTTTTTATAACAATCCGTCTCAAAAAATTAATGTTGTTGGAATAACCGGAACAAATGGTAAGACTACTACTGCATTTCTAATCAAGTCTATAATTGAAAAAGCAGGATATGAGGCTGGGTTAATCGGTACGATTAATTATCAAATAGGGAAAAAAATTATACCTGCACAGGAAACAACTCCAGAATCAGTAGAGCTTCAAAGACTCATCGCAGAAATGGTGGATGCAAAGATGAAATTTGCAGTTATGGAAGTGTCATCCCACTCAACCGTTCAGCATAGGATTGAGGATATTAATTTTAAAACCGCAGTTTTCACCAATATAAGCGCCGAACACATGGATTATCATAAAACGATTACAAATTATTTGGATGCCAAGATAGGGTTATTTAAGAATTTAACAAGAGACTCTTTTGCAATATTAAATGCAGATGATGAATTTAGTAAATATTTTGCTGATAAAACAAGCGCAAAGATATTGTGGTATGGAATAAAAAATAATGCTGATATAAAAGCTGAGATATGTAGAGAATCTACAAGTAATACTATGATTAAGTTAAATTATTCCGGGATAGAAATAGATATTAAAATACCATTTATGGGTTTACATAATGTTTATAACACACTTGCCTCCGTTGCCAGTACAATTTCACTTGGTTTTGAACTGGAAGTGATAAAAGCTGGTATTGAAACTGCACCTGTCATACCGGGAAGATTGGAAGCCGTACCCTGCAAACGTGGATTTAGGGTTGTTGTCGACTATGCCCATACGCCAAATGATCTTGAAACAGTATTGTATGCACTTAAGAATCAGGTAAAAGGCAGGATACTCCTTGTTTTTGGTTGCGGGGGTGATAGAGATAAAGAAAAGCGTCCATTGATGGGGAAAGTAGCTAATGAGAATTCGGACATATTTTGGATAACAAATGATAATCCGCGTTCAGAGGACCCAATAAGCATAATAGAAGACATCAAGTCAGGAATAAAGCCTGGACGAACATTTTATATTCAAACAAATAGAAAGAAAGCAATAGAGGAAGCCATTGCCGAGGCAAAAAGTGGTGATCTCGTGTTGATTGCCGGAAAAGGACATGAAAAATATCAAATAATAAAAGATACCATAATTCCTTTTGATGACAGAGAGGTAGTTAAAAGAACACTCTCGCACAATTCTAATATATTATAAGGTAATAGAAAAACAAAGATTAAGTATTACTGTTGCAGCCTGATTCTTCCGCCTTTTTTAGTATTCCTATTTGAAAGATAAGGAAATGATGGCAAAAAGGCTAAAAATAATTACTAATCTGGTTTATATCTTAATAATGTTAAACTTGTATAATCTGTCATTTACGATTTGTAATGACCGATTCGATCCATTAGCCCGTACCGACGTGGTACGTACGGGAGGGCGCGAACTGGCAGGCGAACAGCACCTGCCCGACTTCTTCGTTCAGGCGGGTGGCCGGGCGGATAAAGCAACTCTGACGAGAACAACCGATACATCTGAATATTATTGTGCAGGTAGTTTTGCAAAACCTGGTTTCAGGCCGGTACCAGATGAGTGTCCATACCCTGATAATAATGGGAAATTACATGACAACTTTATGTATAAAGAATGGTGTGAACAAACATTCGACAATGGGAAATATATATATGAAGCTTACAAGGATATAGCTTTTAATATAGAATACACTCCGGAACAAGCTAAAACTGACATCTGGCAGACTCCCTTTGAAACCAGGAGATCAAAGAAGGGTGATTGCGAGGATGCCGTATTTCTTTTTTTCTCACATCTTCCCTCAGAACAAAGAAATGCTATGATTATATGGGGGTGGGTAATTGACAAGGAAAGTAGAATTGCCAGGGCACATGTATGGTATCAGCTCATGGATAAGGCAGGCCAGCAATATATTGCAGAAGGTTTCTCTAAAGACTGGAATGGAATAGTACCAATGGAAATTGTTGAAGAGACCGAATTGAGGAAACCAATATTTACAATTACACATTCAGAAGTTTGTAGATTGGCCAATCTAACCTCAAAGCCTGATAGTTGGCAGGTATACCAATCATTAATAGATTTCTGCAATTCAGCAAATTTTATAGAATTTTATTCAAAGAATATAAACACTTCTCAAGATATAGATACTCGACACAATCTAGATTACGAATTCATTGGATATCTTCTGAATGCACAAGGGAAGTCATACGAAGATACAATGCCCGGTAGTTATCCAACCGGTTATAAAACTTCTCCATTTGTGAGTAAAGAAATATCTAACATCTTTAAGAAACTTCACGAACTTTTTACCAGGTGTGAGAGCCAAAGAGAAATGTTTGGCTCAAACCTTCAAATTGCTTATAGAAGTATAGATGATAACTCTTCTAAAAGAGATTTAAATTGTAGACGATAAAGAAAAATGAAGCTTGAGCACGTTTTGCACCAAATCGAGAGTTGTTTTTTGAAGAAGAAAGAAAGTAATAACACATTGCTGAGTTTAGTTTGAAACCACATACACTAATTTAATTAGTTAAATTAGTGTTTTTGAGTTGTTCCGGAGAAAGAAATTGTTTTATAAATGGATTTATCCCCTTCACGATTATTTTCAGGGGTTTGAATTAATAAGATATATATCATTTAGAGCAGGCCTTGCTGCTATAACTGCCTTTTTAATAAGTTTGCTTATAGGACGACAGGTAATAAAGATACTTAGAAGGTACAAGGTTTCGGAGGATACTTCAAAAACATATTCTGAAAAATTAAAAGATCTTCACAAATACAAAAAAGACGTACCCACAATGGGTGGTATCATCATATTAATTGCAATTATTATTTCTACCTTGCTCTGGTGTAATATTTTTAACATATATGTCTTAATGGTATTGTTTACGGCTGTTTGGCTTGGTATACTTGGGTTTTTTGATGATTATATAAAACTGACACAAAGTCATTCATCAGGGTTAACCAGTACATCAAAACTTCTCTTCCAATGTGGCCTGGGATTAATAATTGGTTTGGTATTGTACTTTCATTTCCAGAATATTGACGAGGGGACAAAACTTGTAATACCATTCTTCAAAGAAGCAAGGCCTGACCTGGGGGCATTTTATGTGTTGATGGTAATGTTCTTCCTGGTAGGAATGTCCAATGCAGTCAATATTACTGACGGTCTTGATGGATTGGCGATTGGATGTACGGTCATCGCCGGTCTTGCCTTTACTTTGATAACCTATATCGTGGGACGGGTTGACTTTAGCGCATATTTAAATGTTCCATATATATCAGGCGCTGGTGAATTAAGTATTTTCTGTTCTGCATTAGTGGGCGCCGGATTGGGTTTTATGTGGTTTAATTGCTTTCCCGCACAGACATTTATGGGAGACGTGGGTTCATTGCCACTGGGAGGCATACTTGGAATTATAGCTATTATTGTGAAACAGGAACTCCTTATTTTTTTTATAGGCAGTATATTTATTGTAGAAGCTATTTCAGTCTTATTACAGGTTGTCGTATTCAAGATGTTTAGAAGGAGGCTGTTTCTATGTGCTCCAATTCATCATCATTTTCAATTTAAAGGCTGGACGGAAACAAAAATTACAATGAGATTTTTTATAATCGCCGCAATAATGGCGCTTTGCAGCTTAATAACTTTAAAATTATGAATGTCTTTAAGAACCTGTCTGCAATTAATACAAACTACGGCAAAGATACACAGACAGACCAGGCCGAAGGTTTAAACAGGACCGCAATCCGTAGTTTAGAGCCGGCAAATGTCATAATGTATATTGTTATAACTTTACTCGTAATCGGGATAATTATAATATACAGTACCAGCTCGGCAAAAGCAGCCGAAGATGTGAATCCAATGAACATTACTTTCCTCAAGCACGTTGCGTGGGTAATCATTGCAATAACAGGTATGTTGATCATGCTGAAAACTGATTATCATTATTTGCAAAGATACAGTATGGTGATCTTCATCGCTGCGCTTGCCGGTTTGGTTGTCGTGCTTATTCCCGAAATAGGAAAGGTTTCTCATGGTGCGAGTAGATGGATAAGATTTGGCAGCTATTTTGGATACCAGCCATCAGAGGTTGCCAAACTTGCGATGATTATCTTTATGTCAGGTTATATAGCAAAGAACCGGGAAAAGATGGCAACCTTCGCAAAGGGTTTCGTCGTTCCGGTTATATTAATAGGTGTTGTTTCCCTGCTTATCTTAAAGGAACCGGATTTTGGCACGTCTATGTTTATAACAGCGGTCTCATTTATGCTGATAATGGCGGGAGGCACCAGGATAATTTATGTGATCTTCACAATAATCGCTTCAATTCCTCATATTTATCAGATTATGCATAAGTTTCCAACTTATCAGCACAACAGGCTACTCGCATTTCTTGATCCCTGGGAAGACCCTATGGGCATTGGTTATCAGATTATACAATCATGGATTGCACTTGGTTCCGGGGGGATAACGGGTTTAGGGATGGGAGAGAGTCGTCAGAAATTGTTCTTCCTGCCGATGAGCGATAATGATTTTATTTTTTCGATAATAGGTGAGGAATTTGGGTTTATAGGAACGACATGTATTATCATTATGTTTGCTTTATTTGCATGGCAGGGTATAAGGGTCTGTAAAGCGGTACCAGATGCATTTGGCTTCTTTCTTGCATTAGGTATAACGGTTTCAATTGCCTTACAGGCTGCTATAAATATTGCTGTTGTTACCGGTTCTATACCTACAAAAGGGCTTCCATTACCATTTATCAGTACGGGAGGTTCATCAATATTATTATCGTTGCTGGGAGTAGGAATTCTTTTAAATATTGCGAAGCAATCAGAAAATGCTGACGATTCAGCATGTCATGTTGCGGATAATAGGAGTTTTGTTACTTGAAAGTTATTTTTGCTGGTGGCGGTACGGGTGGGCATTTAATGGCAGGCCTGAGTATAGCACAGGAAATATCGTCCCGATTTCCCGGTGCGCACATAATCTTCTTTGGTACAAATAAAAAAGGCGAATCAGGGTACATAGGAAAGAGCGGCTATGAGTTTAAACAAATTGAGGCATGTAAGTTAACATCGTTTATCCGCTTGCCTCTCTTTATCTTTGTTTCTTTAATCGGGATAATACATTCCATGATTAATATTGTAAGAATTAAACCAGACATAATCGTTGGTTTGGGAGGTTATGGTTCAGCTTTACCTGTGGTCGCAGCATATATGACCGGTGTTCCAATTGTCTTGATAGAACAAAATGTTATACCCGGAAGAGCCAATTTAATAATGTCAAGGTGGGCGGATGCTATTCTGTGCCATTGGGAAAGTACGAAAAACAAGTTTAAAAAGGCTGGTTCTATCAGTGTTACCGGCATACCAATACGGAATGGTATTGTAGGAAATGAAACCGAGGTTGTCAAAAATCCATTTGGTCTGGTTTCTCAAGGCAAGACATTGCTGGTAATGGGTGGCAGTCAGGGTGCCCAGGCTATAAATAAAGTATTGTTGCAAAGTATTCCAAAGCTTAAGGCATTGATTCCGGGTTTGCAAATAATCCATCTAACCGGAAAAGAAGGATACAAAGAGGCGAAAGACGCTTATGATAATCTGGGGATAAGTTCTTTTGTTTCCGAATTTTCCAGTGAAATAGGTATTGCTTATAGATTGGCCGATCTGGTTATTTGTCGTGCCGGTGCAAATACTATTGCAGAAATATCTGCAGTAGGCATTCCGGCAATCTTTATACCCTACCCGTATGCGACTGATAACCATCAATATTGGAATGCTTATGAACTGGCCAGGATAGGAGGCGCCCTGATCATAAAGCAGGATGAACTGAAGCCTGAAAGACTTACAGAATTAGTATCAGATTTACTTTTGAACGATGAAAAGCTGGATAATATGAAGAAAATAAACAGGGGCTTAAGCAAGCCTTTTGCGGCAGAAAAGGCTGTAGATAAAATATGTCAGACTCTTGAAGCGAAGAAAACTAAAAAAAAATTAGTTAGTTTCGCCAGCTTATGTCAAACCCCACAATAAACTATACAGAAAAAATGAACATTATTTCACAAAAATATTATCCGGGAGTAAATAATCAACAATGCCAGGATTATGGTAATGACTATGGGAAATATATTTACTTTATTGGTATTGGTGGCGCGGGCATGAGTGCGATTGCTAAGATTTTGATAAATGAAGGTTATATTGTATCCGGTTCAGATATGGAATGTTCTC
>ERZ1292630.901-Hain-H41-02um-R3-901-length-29977-cov-6_pt1 | contig 29977 bp, 23 predicted proteins | sample MGYA00564408_ERZ1292630 | MGnify/ENA primary metagenome ERZ1292630 (study PRJEB36523, sample SAMEA6512641) | groundwater metagenome | collected 2019-01-08 | study: AquaDiva: Metagenomics assemblies of 32 groundwater samples
ACCAGGATCCCCGTGGCATACGCCCCCGTCCCGAAGAAGGCCACGTGACCGAAGATCTTGAGGCCGGTGGTATTGTCATACACGTAAGTGGCGCGCAGGTCGCCGTCCTTCTTGAAGGTCTCGGCCGCCGCCAGCATGGCCGCCACGGCCGGGTAGCTGATAACGCCCTTCTTCGCGTGCCACAGTTCGGCCGGCGGCAGTTTCTTGACCGTCATCTTGGGGTCGTGGATACGCTTGACGTCCTTGTCGTAGTCGCGTCCCGTGGCCTTGTAGGCTTCGCGGATATACCGATCATCGATCCATTTGGCTAAGTCCAGCGGCGGGGCCAATTTTTCCCTGGCCAGCACGTCGTGGTCGAACTTCAACGTCTCGATCCACTTCGGCTTGATGGTCGGATCCAGGGTCAGGGCGCCGCCGACGCTGAAATACAGGTACTGCACCTCTTTTTCGACGCCGGTCCACTTTTCGAGCATGGTCGCGGCCTGAACCGGATCCTTGCGCACCCAATCACCCGCGTCGATGATCGCTTTCATGAAGGCGACGACCACCTCCGGATACTTCGTTGCGTAGTCCTTGCGCACCACGACGCCGTGCAGATACGCCACCCCGGTCTCGCTGCCGTCGTAGATCTTGCGGCCGGTGCCGCGAAATTCCATGATCTCCGACCATGGACAGAAGTCGGCATGAGCGTCGATTTTGCTCGCGGCGATATTGGCTGCGCCCACCGGCGGGCTTTGGTTCTTGATCTCAATGTCGCTCTGCGTCAAGCCCAAATCCTGCATCACTTTCAGCGTCATGCCCCAGGCGGCGCTGCCCACTGGAACCGAGATCGCTTTGCCCTTGAGATCCTGGAAGCTGTAGATATCGGATTTCACCGGCACCACGACCGCATTGCCTGATCCATGCACGTTATACCCGGTACCGGCGATGTAGAGCGTCTCGAGACTCGCGGTTTCCTGGAATTTGGCGCCGTTGACGATCAGCGGATAATCGCCCATGACGCCGAAGTCCAGCTTGTTCGCCAGCATTTGATTGGTGATCGGCGCGCCCGACTCGTAATCCTTCCAGTCGAACTCGAATTTCGCATCCTTGTATTTTCCGTCCTTAGGCAGATGCTTTTCGATCAGTTGAAGCTCTTTGACGATGATGCCCGCAGAGTAGGTGTCAGTGCATTTGCTCTGGTGACCCACGGCGATGCGAATGGTTTCCGCCTGGGCTGCGTTGATGAGGCCCGACAGCAGTACCACGGTAACTACACTTAAAACTTTCATAGCTCGATCCCTCCTGGTTAACTTGCCAAAATGACATCAATGCTTTACTACACGAATCGTTTTTTCCTACGCGTCGCCACATCGTTGCATGAAAATAAGCGGCAAGAGATTGGCGTGCCCATGATTCAGCTTCAAGTTAAGGTAAACCCGATTAGTACAAAGCAAGCTCCATACCCGCGACAAAACCCACGATTTATAGCACTGCTCGCGCACTTTTCGCCACCGCGCTAATCCAATTTGGTGCGCCGTTCTCACTGCATGCACTGTGCTTGTGCATCAAACGGTTTCGCCGGTTTCCAGGTATTGGTATTTGTCTGTTACTTCCGCCCATTGATCGGCGTCCGCAAGCGGTTCGCCTTTTTCTTTGGTAAGCGGCCAAGTTTTAGTCAGTTCAACATTCAGTGCCAAGTAGTGGGTGTATTCCGCAGGCAGATCAGGCTCGTTGTAAATCGCGTTGACTGGACACTCGTCCACGCACAAGGAGCAATCGATGCACTCTGCTGGATCGATCACCATGAAATTCGGTCCTTCGTGAAACGCATCAACCGGGCACACTTCCACGCAGTCGGTGTACTTGCATTTGATGCAGGGTTCGGTCACTACATAAGTCATGACGTACTCCTCACTTGAGAATTTGGTTAAGCGCCAGTTGCGCGAGCTTGCGCACATCCGGATCGGGGTCTTTCAAGGCAAATTCCAGCGCGGGGATCGCATTTTTGTCGCCCACTTCCCCTAAGGCGATGGCCGCTTCCTTGCGCAAATTGCTGATCTCATGGCCGAGCGCATCGATAAGCGTTGGCAGGGCGGAACGCGCTTTCAGCTTACCCAGACTGCGCGCCGCTTTGATGCGCACTTGCCAGTAAGGGTCAGCCATGGCTGCAATCAAATCGTCGATAGCGTCCGCCGCCAACAATTTGCCCAGCGTGGCGGTCGCTTCTTCGCGCACCTGCCAGGAATTATCTTGCAGTGCTTGCTTGAGTGCAGGCGTAACCGCAGCCAGATTGGTCGCGAAGCCGAGCGCGCCCACCGCGATGCGGCGTGCTTCCGGGTCGGGGTCGGCACCGGCGATACGAGCGATCTCCGGCAACGCATCGCCATTCTTCAGATAGCCCAACACGCCGAGCGCGGCACAGCGTATTTCGACAGCGCCGTCTTGGAGCGCGGCCAGTGCCGGAGCAAAAGCCTCCGGGCGACGCAATTCGCGCAGCGCCCGATATAGGGCTGCTTTTGCAAAGTTCGACTTGACCTTGGGCAACGCGGCCAACAAGCCCTCGCCCATTGGCGCCTCTTTCAATTCCGAGAGCGACATCGCAGCCGCTTCACACACTTCGGCATCGGTATCTTGCAAAACACCGACTAGCCCGGCTACGGCCGTGTGGGTTTCGTAACCCTCCAGCAGGCGTGCCGCTTCTGCGCGCACTTTGGCATCCGCATCTTGAAGCGCAGCGAGCAATAGTGCTTCGATATCGTCTTCATCGCTGTCGGGCAGATTCATGACTGCGATACGGCGCACTTCGGGGTCGACACTCGCCAAACGGCTGTGAATATCCTGGGTATTACTTGCGAGTAGCATGCAGTTCTCCTCAGCGCAACAAATAGGGGATATCGACGCGGATCGCCTGAGTCGGGCAATCCACTTCGCACGGCAGGCAGTACCAGCACTCGTCGTACTTCATATAAGCCTTGCCATTGAGTAGGTTGATGGCGAGCAGGTCGAGCGGACAGACATCCACGCACACGGTGCAGCCCTTCTCGGCGATACACTTCTCCTCATCCACGATCACGGGTACGGCGACCCGGTTTAAAGTCATCGGCATTCTGTGGCTCCTTAGGCGACCGCGGTTTGTTTCACGATACGCATGCGGTTGTAGGCATCCTTCTCTTCTTCGTCGAGCGCCACGATGTAGGGCTCGATCGGGCGCTTGAAGCAGCTCATCTCGCCCGCGTCATTTTTCTTGAGCTGTGCGTGGCAGAACCAATCAGCATCGTTTTTCTCCGGGTGGTCGACGCGATAGTGGTACAGCCCCCAGCGCGATTCGGTGCGATAGAGCGAGGCGCGCGCCGCCATTTCGGCGCAATCGCGGATGAAGTGCACTTCCATCGCGCGCATCAACTCATGCGGATTGGTGGCCGACATGGCGGGCAGATCGGCGCCAATTTCGGCGAAGCGCTGCAGGCCAATTTCCATCTTGCGCGTGATTTTGGGCGGTTGCAGGTAGTCATTCACGAAGCGGCGCAACTTGTATTCGACTTGTGTCGGCGTCACGCCGTCGGGGTTGTTGAGCGGGCCTAACACGCGCGCCGACTCATTCGCAACCTGAGCTTCATCGACTGGCGCATGGGTGCGACCAGCGGCATACTCGGCTGCACTTTCGCCGGCGAACTTGCCATAGACAAAAGCGCCGAGCATGTAGTTGTGCGGCACACACGCCAGGTCGCCCGCCGCATACAGGCCGGGTACCGTGGTCGCGGCGTGCTCATCCACCCACACACCTGAGGCGGAGTGACCGCTGCACAAGCCGATCTCCGAAATGTGCATTTCCACCATGCTGCTGCGGTAGTTCAGGTGGCGGCCTTCGTGGAAACGGCCGCGGCTGGGGCGCTCGTTGGTGTGCAGAATGTGTTCGATGTTGCTGATGGTTTCTTCCGCGAGATGATCGATCTTGAGGAACACCGGGCCGTTGCCACCTTCGAGTTCCTTGTAGAACTCCATCATCATCTGGCCGCTCCAGTAGTCGCATTCGATGAAGCGCTCGCCTTTTGAATTCGCGGTATAGCCGCCGAAGGGGCCGGTCACATAGGCGCAGGCGGGGCCGTTGTAATCCTTGATCAGCGGATTGATCTGATAGCACTCGATGCCGGACAACTCCGCGCCCGCGTGGTAAGCCAGCGCATAGCCGTCGCCGGCGTTGGTCGGGTTTTCATAAGTGCCGAACAGGTAGCCGGAAGACGGCAGGCCGAGACGCCCGGCCGCACCGGTACTTAAAATGACCGCCTTGGCGCGAATCACGCCGAACGTGCCCTCACGCGTATCCAACACCATCGCACCCGCGACGGCGCCCTGCTCATCCAGCAGTAAGCGCGTGGCCATGTAGCGGTTGGTAATCTCTACGCGCGCCTTTTTTAACTGCCGATAGAGCACCTTTTTCATGTGATGGCCTTCGGGCATGGGCAGCACGTACGTACCCATGTGGTGCACTTTGCGCACCGCGTAGTCGCCGGTCTCGTCTTTCTCGAATTTCACGCCCCAACGATCAAGCTGGTTGATCATGTTGAAGCTCTCTTGCGCATATGCCATGACGGTTTTTTGGTTCACGATGCCGTCGTTGGCAATCGTGATTTCTTTCACGTATTGCTCTGGTGTGGCATGACCGGGAATCACCGCATTGTTTAGGCCATCCATCCCCATGGAGATGCAACCGCTGCGCTTCACATGGGCTTTTTCCAGCAGCATGACTTTGGCGGCAGGATTCTTTTCTTTCGCTTTAACGGCAGCCATCGGCCCGGCGGTGCCGCCGCCGATTACCAGGACATCAACTTCAGCAATGATGTTGCTCATGTGCATTCTCCGTAATCAAAGATGGCCGCGCTCGATGCGCAACCGGTATTGGAAGGCATCACCACGGTAGTAAAGGTGTTCGTAATCGATCGGTTGCCCATCGGCGGTGAAAGTGAGGCGCTCGATGCGCAGCACGGGCGAGCCTTCTTCGACTTTCAACAAACGTGCGAGTGACTCGTCCGCCAGCATGGCTTCAATCTGCATTTCGGCCTGGCCCAGCGACAAGCCATAGTCGTTTTCGAGAATCAAGAAAATGTCGCGGTGCGCGAGATCCTCCTTTGCTAGCCGGTCGCCGATGGCTTTGGGCACATAGGTCACGTCAAGCGAAATCGGCTCGCGGTTGAGGAAACGCAGGCGACGCAGTTCGGTGATTTGTTCCCGCTCTTTCACCTTCAGCTTCGGGCCGACTGTCTTACCCGCAACCAGGGTTTTAATGCTGACGACTTGCGAGAAAGTTTCGTAACCCATGCGCGACATGGCTTCACCGAAACCTTGCAGTTGGCCGATGTTCTGGAAGGCTTTGGGCTTGGAGACATAAGTGCCCTTGCCATGAATTTTGAAAACCAGGCCAGCGCGCTGTAAATCCCCGAGCGCCTGGCGTACGGTGATGCGCGAGACGCTGAAAGCCTTGATCATTTCGCTTTCGGAAGGCATCTGCTGATGCGGTTGATACGTTCCATCGAGAATGCGCTGGCGCAAAATCTCGCGGATTTGTGAATACAAGGGCGTCGGCGAGAGCGCCAGCAGGTTATCTGTTTTGGACATGACGGTGCGGGACTCCATAACTTGTAATGACATGTCGCAATAAGCAAGCTGCATGCCAAGCGTTGAGATGCAGGTTAGGGGATTGTTTAAAATGAAAAAAGGGAAATTGAATGCCGCGTTACTCGCTACGCCGCATCTATTTTTCTGCACTAGTTATGTGCGTGAAAGCTGCCTACCGCACCACAACTGTGCCGGCTCATGCTGAAAGAACTAAGGAATGGCGAAGACGAGTCTGAGATTTCTCCAATACTCGGCCGGAGTGGGATTGTTAAAAGATGGGCTGATTATTCGAATCAGCATGGGCTGCTACTGCGGTCCAAGCACCCGCAGTAAATCCTCAACCGTCGTCAGCCCTTCGACCACTTTGGCGATGCCATCTTCGATCAAAGGCGCCGACCCAAGCTCACGCGCCTTACGCGCCACTTCGATGATGGGCGCGCTGTCGGCAATCAGGTGCCGCAACTCGTCATCCGGCGTCAGCACTTCGTACACGCCAAGCCGGCCGCGATAGCCGGTCTTGTTGCATTGCTCGCAGCCGCGCCCTTTGAATGAAGTTGTTATCTGCGCGCCATAGCGCCCGAGTTTATCCAGCAGCTCCGCCGAAGGTATATGCGGTTCCCGGCAATGCGGGCAGATCTTCCGCAGCAAGCGCTGGGCGATAATCCCCTCCAGCGCGGTGGCCACCACATAAGGCTTGAGTCCCAAGTCGAACAGGCGCGACAGCGTCGCCAGCGCGGAATTGGTGTGCAGCGTGGAATACACCAAGTGCCCGGTGAGGGCCGCATGAAATGCCACTTCGGCCGTTTCCAAATCGCGTATTTCACCCAGCAACACCACATCCGGATCCTGACGCAAAATGGAGCGCAGCACGATAGGAAAGGTCAGTCCAATTTTTTCCTTAATCAGCACTTGCCCCGCCATGTCCATGTAGTACTCCACCGGATCTTCGATGGTGACGTAGTTCTTTTCCGATGTCGCATTGTGCTGGAGCAGCGCATACAGCGTGGTGGTTTTACCGCTACCGGTCGGTCCGGTGGCGAGAATAATGCCTTGCGGCTTATCCACCAGGCGCAATACCCGACCCTGATCGTGGCGCGAAAAACCCAGCGATGTCAAATCCACAATAGCTGAGTTGCGGTCGAGGATACGCATCACCACTTTCTCGCCATTGATGGTCGGCAAGGTCGAGATGCGCAAGTCCACGATGCGCAGCGGCGTTTTGACGGAAATGCGGCCATCCTGCGGCCGGCGCCGCTCGGAGATGTCGAGCTCGGCCATCACCTTCAAGCGCGAAACAAACGATTGATAAAGGTGATGTGGAATATGAATTTTGTCGGACAGCACACCATCGATGCGATACCGCACCACCACGCTCTTGGTGCGCGGTTGCACATGGATATCGCTCGCGCCCAGACGGATCGCCTCCAGTATCACCGCATTGACCAGACGGATCGCGGGCGGCTCGTCGGTGCCCTGCAAGAGCTGCTCCAGCGATTCGTTGTCGTCATCTTCGATGATGACTTCGATGCCCTCGTACGGATCGGCGCCGCCAACGATCGATTCCAAGTCTTTAAAATCGACCGACGTATCTTCCCCATAAAGCTCGACGATCTTGGCCTTGATCGCCGCTACATCGGCCATCGCCGTGCGCACGTCGAGTCCGGAGATGAAACGCAGATCTTCCAGCAGCCCGACATCCATTGGATCGGCCACCGCCAACAGCAGTCGCCGGCCTTCCAATTTGAGCGGCACCACCCACTGCTTCTCGCATAGGCTGCGCGGAATCAACTCGCACGCTGCCTGATCCGCCTGGAATTCGGCGAGCGCCACTTCTTCCACCAGCAAATCTTTACGCAGCACCTCACGCAGCTTGCTTTCGGATACCCAATCGCGGTCCAGGATCAGCCGCAGCACCGGCACTTTGTTCGTCTGTTGCAGCCGATACAATTCCTGAACTTGCTGGCTGTTGAGCAGTCCTTTTTTATTGAGCATGATGGCCAACTGACTGCGATTATTAATCGTCAGCCGCGACAAAGCATCGAGCTCCTTCGATTTCTTGCTGTTGTCCTGCTGCAGCACCTTGTTTTTCTGCTTCAAATCGTATTGCTCGAGCGCCAAGGCCACGGTGACCCGCAAATCATCGTCATTCCAGGGCTTGAGAATGAATTTGTAAACCGCACCCTCGTTGATCGCCGCCATCACCGCGCCGGTATCGGCGTGGCCGGTGAGCATGATGCGAATCAAATCCGGCTGGATCGCTTTGGCCTGGCGCAGCAGCTCGGCGCCGTTCATCACCGGCATCATGTAATCCGAAATCATGACGTGATATTGGCCGCGCTGGAGCAGATCGACTGCCTCCTGGCCGTTGCTTGCGGTGTGGATTTCGTAGTTTTCCTGGCGGAATATGCGCTTCAACGCGCTGAGGACATTGGGCTCGTCGTCCACCAACAGCATGCGATAGGCAGCGGGGCGCGCCTGGGTATCGCCAGGATTGATTTCCGGCACAGCGCCGGTGAAAAGTGAAGCGTATCGTGACATATGGTATGCGACGCAGTGAGGTCCGTATGAAAAGGCGTCATTACCTACCAGGACGCTGGTTTATCTCAAACTGAATTAACGGCGTAATCCCGCTTATTCTTTAGCTCAGCTTATCAAGCTGTTATCGGCAGTTTGATGGTGAAAGTCGTGCCTTGCCCAAGCTTACTCTCTACCGAAAGCATTCCACCATGAGCCGCGATGATATCCCGCGCAACGGTGAGCCCCAGGCCAGTGCCCTGGCCTACCTCGCGCGTGGTAAAGAAAGGGTCGAAAATGCGCTTCTGCACCTCGGGTGCCATGCCGCGCCCAGTATCGCTAATCTCGATACCGATTGATTCACGCTCAACGCTGGTAGCGATGCGTATCTGCCCAGGCCGATCCATCGCCTGCGCGGCATTCAATAACAGATTGAGGAATACTTGGTTAAGATGCCCCGGGCGGCAGCGCGTAGGTGGCAAATCCGCCAACGCCAGCACCAGCTCCGCCTGCTTCGAGACTTGCGCCGACGCCACATTGCACACAGCACGAATGCAGGTGTTGATATCCGCTATTTGTTCCTCGGCTTGATCGACCGTGGAGAAATCCTTGAGATCCGCCACGATGCGCGCCACCCGGTCTGACCCGGCGATACTTTCTTCTAATAGGGTAGCGAAATCCTCCAGAATAAAACTCAGGTTCTCCTTGCGCCAAAAAGCGGCTACCTCGGCGTTGCCGCTGGCCTTAGCCAACTGCGCGAGCCGATCGAGTATTCCGATATAGCTTTGCGCCGTGGATAAATTACTGCGGACAAAACCCACCGGATTATTGATTTCATGCGCCATCCCCGCCGCCAACTGGCCCACTGACGCCATTTTTTCCGCCTGAAATAACTGACGTTGGGCCGATTCGATGGTCTTGACCTGCTCCGCCACCCGCTGCTCCAGGTTTTCTGCCAACGCCTTATAGCGTGCTTCCGACGCCGCCAATTCGGCATGCTTGCGTTGCAGCGTAGCGTAATCGTCATGCACCACATCGAGATGCAATTGCGCAGCCATGTGGTAACGCGCGTTGGCCTTGAGCAGCATTTCCAGCAGCCTGGCGGCGGCTTCCACGCGCTGCCGGTCCGGAGTATCGGCATCAAGATAACCCATCGGTTCGAGTTCATGGCGCACCTCAATCCGCGTCGCACAAACCAAACCGGTGTGCGTTGCCAAGAGCGTTGCGCCCTGCATCGTCTCCAAGCGTACCGCGCCCCCCACGATGCGCTTGAGCTGCTCGGCCAGGGCAGCCAGGTTGACCCCGCTCAGCAGCTCCGCCAGCGCGTATTCGCGATCAAAGCTTGCTTCGCTGTGCTTCACGGTTTAAGACGCCTCCGCCAGCAATTGCATGAAGGCAGACTGATCCAGACCATGCCGATCGGTCAAATCACATAGGCGGTCCGCCACCGGATAGAGTTGTTGCAGCAACAGACGGAATGTTTCGAGCACGCCATTGCCGCTCAACGCCGAAGCGAACACCAGCGGCCACGGCATCGCGCCCCAGCGCTCGCGCACTTCGGCCTCAGTCACGATGGCCGGCAAATCGCGCTTATTGAATTGCACCACCAAGGGCAACGCGTCGAAATCCAGCCCGACGCGGCGCGCGTTGTCTTCGAGGTTCTGAAACGATTGCGCGTTATTCTCGCCTTGCGAGCGCTGCGAGTCGGCCACGAACACCACGCCATCCGCGCGCGACAACACCGCCTTGCGCGTCGCATCGTGCGCGACCTGTCCCGGCACAGTGAATAGTTTGAATTTAATCAGCCAACCAGAGGGCGCGCGTAGACCCAGCGGCAGCAAATCGAAAAACAAGGTGCGGTCGTTCTGCGTCTCCAGCGTCATCATCTCCCCCTTCAGGTTTGGGTTGATCTGATCGTGCAAACGCATCAAATTGGTCGTCTTGCCGCTTAGCGCCGGCCCATAGTAAACCAGCTTCAGGGTGATCTTCTTGCCTTGTTCGTCCAGTTCGGCCATCTCTTCTCCAGCTTGGCGCTATTGGTTTACGTCACGTCTTCATCGAGCAGCACTTCCCCATTCGGTCCCCAATTCACCTTGGTGATACCGGGATTCTCATGCTCCAGCCGCCGCAGTTCCATTTCCTGACGCGACAGCTTGCCTTGCTGCTCCCTCACCCGATCTGCCAAGTGCCGGTTCTCGGTCAGCAGCGCGTGATACGCCAATGCCTGCGTCAGCGTGACGCGCAAATCCGCATCGTGCCAAGGCTTGGGAATAAATCGAAAAATCTGCGCCTCGTTGATGGCGCCAATGATCCCCTCTAGATCGGCATAACCGCTGAGCACCAGCCGCGCGGCATCAGGCTGTTTATCGCGGAATTGGCGCAAAAACTGCACGCCATCCATTTCCGGCATCCGGTAATCGGACAGCACTAAATCGAATTTGATTTCATCCGCCCGTTGGAGAGCGGCTTTAGGAGAGGAAAATATTTCCACATTGAATTGATACGCGCTGCCATCATTCACCATCAACGTCCGGCGCAAAGCACGCAGTATATTTTCTTCATCGTCCACTAGCATCAAGCGATACATCATGTCCTCCTAGGCCTTCACGTAAACTTGAAGTGGCTTGCTATCCGTCTTTTCATAGCCGTAAATCTGGCCGATGATATCTTCGGTCAACACATAGCCCTTGGACAGCAGCATGATGCCTTCCGAGGTCGTCACATCCCGCGCCAACACCATGCCCGCCTTGAGCCCCGCCGCCTGCACCAGCACGCCGCCTTCATCGGCAATGACTGCACCCAGCGCAGCAAAGAAGGCTTCGACCACTTGCGGGTCGTAGCGTGTACCACGCGAATCCCGAATATAGGCACGCGCATCCTCTTCCTTCATCGGGATCGAAGTCAGCGAACCGTTTTGCAGCTCGTCGTAGTCGTTCACCACTGCCAGGATGCGCGCACCCAGGGGAATGTTCATTCCGGAGAGCCCGTCCGGATAGCCTTTGCCGTCGAATCGTTCGTGATGACTGCGAATAATCGCTGTCGCCCCTTTCAGATCTTCCAGCTCCATCAGCGCCATTTGTCCCTTAATCGGATGCTTGATATATTCCAGGCGCTCTTCGCTGCTTAAAACCGAAAACGGTTTCTCCAGCACCTTGTCCGACAGTCCCAGCATGCCGATATCGTGCAGCAAGGACGCGTACATCAATTCGTTAAAGTCGTTTGTCTTCAGGTTGAATTGCGCCCCAACGCGCCGGGCCATGTCCGTCACCCGGCGCGAGTGACCTGCCATTTTCTCGGCGCGCATATCGATCATGCTCGCGAATAGCCGCACCGAGGTCATGAAATTCTTTTTCATTTTCTCGTTCGCCAACTCAAGGAAATGCATGGTCTGCTGCACTTCCTCGGTACGTGCCTTCACCCGTTGTTCCAGATTGGCGTTGAGATCTTTCAACTCCTCATTTTGCTTTTGGTTCAACGCTTCCAGGCGGCGCTTGTCGCGCTCCAGATTGAGCCGCTCCAGCGCCTCGCGCACCAGCATCACCATTTCGGTGTCATCCCACGGCTTGGAGATATAACGGTAAATGCCGCCCTTGTTGATGGCGTCCACCGTGGCGGTCATTTCCGCATAGCCGGTGAGCAGCAGGCGCACCGTATCCGGCCAACGGTTTTTCACTTGTTCCAGAAATTGCGCGCCATTCATTTCCGGCATGCGCATATCGGAGATCACCAGATCGACATGCTCGCTTTCCAGTAGCGCCAGCCCTTCCTTCCCGCTGGTGGCGGACAGGATGTGGTAACCCTGAGGACGAAACAAACGCTTCAACGCGGACAAAATATTCGCCTCGTCGTCCACGCACAACAGCGTGGGCGGCGCATCCTCCGTCACTGGGGTCGTTTGCATTTCATCTGCCATCATTTAATCAATCACGTTTGTAAATGGGTTAACCCTGCGCTGCCACTGCTTCTAACGGCTCGCTCTGCCTGATTGGCAACCAAACCTTAAACGCTGTGCCCTTACCCTGGACGCTTTGCACTTCGATGCACCCGCCATGCTTCTGCACGATCCCATACGACAAGGACAAGCCCAGACCCGTGCCCTGACCCACCGGCTTGGTAGTAAAGAATGGGTCAAAAATACGTGTTAAATGTTCTGGCGCGATGCCCTTGCCGTTATCCGCGATTTCTATCCACACTGCTTCGCCTTCCTGCCCGGTGCGGATCGTGATCACACCCTGCTCCTTGATCGCGTGCCCGGCATTCACCAGCAGATTCAGGAATACCTGGTTCAACTGCGAAGGACGGCACTCCACTTCGGGTATATCGGCATATTCCTTGCGTACTTCAGCCTTGTATTTCAATTCGTTCCACACGATGTTGAGGGTGGAATCGAGCCCTGCCTGCAAATCCGCCCAATGCCATTCGTCGCTTGCATCGATGCGCGAGAAATCCTTCAAGTCCTGCACGATCTGCTTCACCCGGGAAATGCCTTCGCGCGTCTCGTCCATCAGCGAGCGCATATCCGCGCGCAAAAATTCGATATCGGCTTCCACCTTGGCGGCCTGGAGCCGGTCCAAAACGGCGCCGTCCGCGATCGCGGCTTCGGCCGCCTCATAAGCCGTCACCAGGCGGAACAGATCCTGCGCATAATTCTCCAGCGTGCCGAGGTTGGAATACACATAACCGATCGGGTTGTTGATCTCATGCGCCACCCCGGCCGCCAACTGGCCCACCGAGGCCATCTTTTCCGATTGCAGTAATTGGTTCTGTGTGTCCTTGAGCTGTTTGTTCAGTTCCCGCACTTCTGCATAGCGCACTTTCAACTCCGATTCCGCCTGCTCGCGTAACGTAACGTCGCGCAAGGTCGCGACATAGCCGGCGCTCGCCTCGCTCAAGGCTTTTGCGATGGAAATCTCCATGAGAAACGCACCGCCGTCCTTGCGTCTGCCACGGCCTAAGCCATTCTCCGGCAGCGCGCCGCAGGCTTCGTCGCCCACCGCCAAATGGGAAATGTGACAGCCGGTCACCTCGTTCGGCTGGTAGCCGAACAGGGTGACAGCCGCTGGATTGAAAGAACGAATGCAGCCGCGTTCATCCAAGGAAACGATCGCATCAGGCGCACTATCGATCACTGCTTTAAGTCGCGCACGCGATTCCACCACATTGCGCACCAGCGGGGCCAGTCGCCAGCGTAGCAGCCACACACCGCCCGCGCTGAGCAATAACAACATGGGCATCGCACCGAAAAAATCCCGGCGCGACATGGCCGTGAGTTCCGCCTGGTCGCGCTTGAGCACCATGCCCAAGCCCACGTAAGGCGCCGCACCGTAAGCCGCTACCACCTGTCGCCCGCGATAATCCGTGGCCTGGATCGTGCCGGTTTCGCCCTCCAGGGCGTGGTGCATCGGCAACGGTTTGCCGTCGCGGAAACGGGATTCCAGTTTGTCGCCGACGTGGGACCAGCGACTCGGATAGCAGCTCATATCCCGCGCGGAGCGCTTGGCGCAAATGATGAACTCGCCGGTCTCGCCCAAGCCCTCCTGGTTGACGAACAGCTCGTCGATATCCGCCAGCGCCAACAGCACCCGCGCTTCCCCGAGCTTGCGCCCGCCCTCGATAATCGGAACGTATTGCACCAGTGCGTAGCTCCGATCCCACAGCAGCATGGCCGGGTAAGGCAGGAGCACAGGTGCGGAAAAACGTGGATTGGCGATAAACTCGCCGCGGCTGCCGAGCACGTTCCCGCGACCGTCCCGCAGTTCAATCGCACGCATATTGGCGCGCTTGGCCATGTTATCGAGTATGCGCGAAAGGTCCACATGGTCTGTCGACGTGGCCTTTCCGTCCATGATGCGCCCCAGCACCGTTTTCAGATGCGGACGATCGGCCGCATTGGAAGCGCCGGCTTCCGAAGCATGCTCCAAGGTCAGTTTGACGATACGCGCGCGGTCGCGCAGAGATTCGCTCAGCGCCTGCTCCAATTGCTTCTGGGTGTTTTTGGCCGTTTGCGCCAGGATCACGGCGCCCGAACCCAACACCGCTACCAGCAGCACGGCCATCGCCGTCAAGCGGATGCGGCGCTCCTCGCGCTCGCGCCCCAACAAGGCACGCAGTACGTGGCACCCGAGGTGTGCAGGTTTATCTTCTAGGCGCTTTGTTTGATCGGTAGCCATACGCTGAAAGTCGTCCCTTTTCCCGGCTCGCTCTTCACCTCGATGCGCCCGCCGTGCTTCTGCACAATGCCATACGATAATGACAGGCCCAGCCCCGTGCCCTGACCCACCGGCTTGGTGGTGAAGAATGGGTCGAAGATGCGCGTTAAGTGTTCCGGCGCGATGCCCTTGCCGCTATCCGCGATTTCTATCCATACTGCTTCGCCTTCCTGTCCGGTGCGGATCGTGATCACGCCCTTTTCTTCAATGGCATGCCCGGCATTGACCAAGAGGTTCATGAATACTTGGTTCAGTTGCGATGGACGGCACTCCACTTCGGGAATATCGGCGTATTCCTTCTTCACTTCAACTTTGTATTTCAATTCATTCCATACAATGTTGAGCGTGGAGTCGATGCCTTTTTGCAAATCGGCCCAATGCCATTCGTCCGTCGCATCGATGCGGGAAAAATCCTTGAGATCCTGCACAATCTTCTTCACCCGCGTGATGCCTTCACGCGTCTCACTCATCAGTGCGCGTGTATCGTCGCGCAAAAATTTTAGGTCTATTTTTTCCCTTGCCGCGCGCACCCGCTCCAGCACCTCGCCATCGGCAATGACCGGTTCCAATTCTTCATAGGAGGCCACCATACTGAAGAGATCCTGCACATATTCTTCCAGCGTGCCCAGATTGGAATACACATAACCGATCGGGTTATTGATCTCATGCGCCACACCCGCCGCCAGTTGGCCCACCGAGGCCATTTTCTCTGATTGCAGCAGTTGGTTTTGCGCTTCCTTGAGCTTGTCGTTCAATTCCCGTACTTCTTCGTAACGCAGTTTCAATTCCACTTCCGCTTGCTTGCGTTCGGTGAAATCGACGATGCTGCCGACGAGCCCCGCCACGCTGCCATCCGCCTTGGTGAAGGTTGCCTTGTTATACAGCGTATCGCGCAACTTTCCATCTGCTACCGGAATCGATATTTCATAAGACTGCATACCGGGATGCCGCCACAATTCCTGGTCCATGGCCGCATGCTTGGCCGCCACCGCTTTCGCCTGTGGGTAGATGACATCCAGCACTTTACCGACAATCGCTTCCCGGCGAATTCCGAAAAATTCTTCCCAAGCCTTGTTCACGCCAAGATAAATCCCATGCTTATCCTTGAAGTAGAGCGGGGTGGGCAATACCTCCATCAACTCGGTCGAAAAATGCAATTGCTCGCTTAGTTCGCCCGTGCGCTCCACCACCAGCCGCTCCAGTTCCTCCTTGCCCCGTTGCAAGGATGCTTGCGCTTCCTTGATCTGGGTGATTTCAGTGCGGATCGACACATATTGATAAGGCAGCCCGGCCTCATCCAAGAAAGGCACGATGGTCGAATCAACCCAATAGAATTGGCCGCTCTGGCTACGGTTGCACACTTCGCCGCGCCATACCCGGCCCGAGGAAATGGTGACCCACATGTCGGTGTAATACGCTTCCGGGTGCTTACCGGATTTGAGCAGCCGGTGATTCTGCCCGAGCAGCGCCTCCCGGCTATAACCGCTCACCGTGCAGAATTTGTCGTTGATGTAAGTAATATTGCCGTACACATCGGCGATGCTGACGATCGCATGCTGGTCTAGTGCAAATTTCTGAAATTCCAACTCGTGCAGCGCGGTTTTGAGCTCATCCGTCAGGCGGCGCTGCTCGGTGATATCGTGCGCCACGCCCAGCACGCCCATGCACCGGCCCTGCTCATCAAATAGCGGCGTGCGGCTGGTATCGAAACGGCGCGCTATGCCCTGGGTGGACAACGTCTTCTCTATCCGCACCATCTGCCCATTTTCTATCGCCTCTTGGTCGTCGGATTTGCACTGTTTGGCCTGCCCCCCCAACCAGATATCCTCGTCGCGCAGCATACCAAGCTTATCTCCTGCCACCTTCGTCAGGCGCATGAACGCTGAATTGGCCCACTGGAAGCGCGATTGACAATCCTTGAACCACACCAGATCGGGGATGTTTTCCAGCAACGCGCGCGCCTCCCGCTCGCGGTGATCGAGTCGCTCGACCAGGTCGTTCACGCGCTGCGTCACGAAAATAGCGATGCCAAAGCCGAGCAGCAAAACCAGGGCGCCCACGCCCACCAGCAAGCGGGTGAAACGGACGCGCTCTTGCTGCGCCGTTTGCACGATTTCCGCCGTTTCCATTTCCTGAAACTCGACGAAACGGCGCAGCGTCTCGATCACCTTCTCCTGCAATGGCATCACCTCGCGCAGCAGCAGCCTTGCGGCTTCCGCATGGCGCTCTTCGGCCATCAGATCGAGCAGTTGCATTTGCAGCGGCAACACTTGGGCCACGCCTTGGCGCTGCTCCTCCAGCAGCGCGCGCTCCTCCTGCACCAAACTAGACATGGCCAGCAATTGCGTACGGGCGGCGCCGAAACGCCGCCCCAGATCGGTAAAACGCAACATCAATTCATCGCGCGCAAAGGGATCTTCCTCCAGCGCGATCCTGCCCAGCAGGATTGCGCGATCGCGCGTCGCCTGGCGCATCTCGCCGGCCAGCTTGCTATGCAAACTATGCCCAGACACGATCCTGTCCAGGCTCAGCGACAAACGCTCGAGGCCGAACATACCCAAGCCAACGACAAGCACTATCAACACCAGCATGGCCAGAAAGCCCAGCGTGAGCGCCCTGAGCCGAAATTTGTTTTGATTCGTTTCCATGTCGCCCTAGGCCGAAGTCGCTGGCGAGGCCTCGTCTTGCGGCGGTGAATGCTTGATGGGTAGCCAAACGCGGAACGTAGTGCCTTTTCCCAGCTCGCTATCCACCTCGATGCGGCCATTGTGCTTATTGATAATGCCCAGCGAGAGTGAAAGCCCCAAGCCGGTCCCCGTTCCCACCGGCTTGGTGGTGAAAAAAGGGTCGAAAATCCGCTGCACGATCTCCGGCGGAATGCCTTTGCCGTTATCGGCAACTTCCACCCACACCATTTCGCCCTCCGTCCCGGTGCGCAGCGTGAGGATGCCCTTTTCCCCGATGGCATGCCCGGCATTGACCATCATGTTCATGAATACCTGATTCAGTTGGGACGGCAAGCACTCGATGTCCGGAAGCTTGGCGTATTCTTTCTTCACTTCGCATTTGTACTTGAGCTCGTTCCAGACGATGTTGAGCGTGCTGTCCAAGCCATGCTGCATACTCGCTTCCTGCCATTCGTCCCCGGCGTCGGCGTGGGAAAAATCCTTGAGATCCTGTACGATTTTTTTGACGCGGCTAATGCCTTCCTTGCTCTCGCTCATCAGCGCCGCCGTGTCCTCGCGTAAGAAGGGCAGGTCCAGACGTTGTTTGATGGCTTGAATATTACCCAGTACTGTCTGATCGCCAAGGTGAGATTCGGCTTGTTCATAGGCATCTACTAATTGAAATACATCCGTCAGGTATTTCTCCAGCGCGCCCAGATTGGAATTGACATAGCCGATCGGGTTGTTGATCTCATGCGCCACCCCCGCCGCCAATTGGCCGATGGACGCCATCTTCTCCGACTGCACCAATTGCGCCTGGGTATCTTCCAGCTTGCGGTTCAGCTCATACAGATTGTTGATGCGCGCATCTTGCTCGGTGTGCAGGCGCATGTTCTCGATCACGATGGTGACCAGGTTGACCATGACCTTGCCGTATTCCTCATCCTGCGGAATGAAAACCGGCTGGCCCGCGTCGCGGTTGACGCACAGCACACCGAGCAATCGCGTGTCATGCTTGAGCGGCCAGCAGATGGCCGAGGTCGGCGTGACTTTGCGCTCGCCGCTATCCAGGGCGCCATGGCGCTTGCCCGCATCCACGCCATCGAGCAGCAGCGACTCACCCGATTGCGCCACGCGTCCGATAATGCCTTCGCCGAATTTGCGCTTTGATCCGAGCACGTTTTCCGGGATGCTGATCCCCGCCACCACGACCAGCGTATCAGTCTCGCCCTCGCGCAAGGATAGCGAGCCGCTCACTGCTTCCATGCCTTTTACGATGTGCATCATGATCTGCTGCTGCACTTTGCGCGGGTTGTCGCGCAACTCGGCCGATTGCCCCATGCGATACAAATCGCAAATCCAGGACAACCTGTCCATGTTTTCGAATGCCATGATCAGTGCACCTCGCTCAGCAGATCCATGGCGCTTTGCGCCTGTATATCAATCGCTTCGAGCACACCAACCAACTCCGGCTCGGTGAAATGCAAAGCCGCCCAACTGGCCGGATCGATCGGGGGTACAAAACCGCCTTCAACGTCGCCGATATCGAGCGCCAATGCGAGCACATTAGCCACATGCACCACGCGCACCAGCGGGGCCGTCTCTGTATTGAGATCATGATGGCCGCGTATGGCTTCCTGAATCGCCGACGGGAACTTCCACTGCGCGGCCAATGCCGCGCCTAAATCATTATGCGTAAAGCCCAGGGTAGCCAATTCCGCTTCCGTAATTGCGCAATCCTGTGCGTGCGCGCATTCGAGCACGGCGCGATATTCTTCCTCCAAGCAACACCCCAAAACGGCAATCCCGATGTCGTGCAGCATCCCGGCAAGAAATGCTGTCTCCGGGTTCACCCGCGCGCGTGGCGCCAGGTAGCGTGACGCGGCCGCGACGCCGAGCGAGTGTTGCCAAAAACCGAGATAATTGAATGTGCCACCATCACGCTTGGGAAAGCGATCAATAACCGCCGCCGCCATCACCAAGGTGCGCGTCGTGGGCAGCCCGATCAAGGTCACTGCCTGACTCAAGGAAGAGACGCGGCCCGACAAACCATAAAACGCCGAGTTCGCCACGCGCAACAGCCGTGCTGCCGCGCCCTGGTCACGCGCGAGCAAGGTGGCCAGGCGGCTGATATCAGCCTCCGGCTTATTCATCTCTTCGAGCGCCTGGGTCAGCACGGCCGATATCGATGGCAGGCGCGCCGCCCGTTCCAGTGCCTGCGCCATGCTTAACATGGCCGATTCCCTCCGCGCCGGTATTGCTCCAACGCCCGGCGCAGGGCGGCGCGTATCGGATCACCTTCCGCTTTGCGGAATAAATATTCAATGCGCTCGGCCTGGGCTGCCGCATCGGAAGCTGCATCTTCTTGTGAATACACCGTCAAGCGCTCGATTCCGCGCTTGCGCAGCCCCTCAATCAGACTCTCGGTTAAAACCATGCCGGTAGCGGCTAAGGTTTGGCCCGTCGCATTCGCCACATCCTGCGCCAACACCATGCCGACTTGGGCTGCGGCGAGGTCAAGTTCCATTGATTTACTCATCACAAAAAACCTTCACTGAAACGCGGCGTACCTGCGTAGGGGTCGGGCATGCCCGACCCGCTGTTGACATCGGGCGAGGCATGCCTCGCCCCTACAGAGTTCATCATTCAGGCGCTCCCGCTGGAATCATCACCAGCACATAGCCCCGGCCTTCCGATGCGAGGCCAATCCGGCTGCCTATGATTTCCCATTGACCTTGCCCCGCGCCGGCCTCCATCACCCCGCGAGCTTCTTGACCGGTGCGCCCCACCTGCTCCAAACAATCCAGCATCTCTCGTGGCAGACGCGCGCTGGCGAATGCGCCGACCAGCGGCAGCGGCGATAGGGTTTCCAACACGCCAACTGCGACCCGGTTGGCGACCGCCACCAAGCCCTCGTCGCCCACGCCCAGTACGCCGAGCGGCAGCGCATCCAATACTTCGTGCGCCACATTCAATACCGTGACCTGCTGTGCGGATTCGAGCGAGGTTTCTTCTACACGCTGCTCTAACCCCTGGTTGGTTGCGGCAAGCCGCGCATTGGCCTCGGTCAATTCGCTTTTTAAGCGCTCGTTTTCATAAGCCATTTCATAGTGTTCGAACGCCTGCTGCACATTTTCCCGTAACAGATCATCTTCCCAGGGTTTGGTGAGGAATCGGTAGATGGCGCCGCGATTGATGGCGTCGGTCACCGACGAGAGATCGGTGTAGCCGGAAAGCATGATGCGCACCGTGTCGGGATAGAGCGCTTTCACCTGACTGAGGAATTCCGAGCCGGACATCTCCGGCATGCGCTGGTCGGAGAGAATCACGCCCACTTTGTTTTGCGCGAGCAGCGCCAAGCCCTCGCTGCCGCCGTTGGCGGTGAGAATGCGATAGCCGTCGCGCCGGAACAACCGGGTCAACGCCGACACGATATTCTGCTCATCATCCACCAAGAGTAAGGTGCGTTCCATTTAAGACTCCAATACGGCGCAGCGCCGATCCGTGCGTATCATCGATTCGATCTCCGGTGCGCTGACCGGGCGACTGAACAAGTAACCTTGCATTTCGTCGCAACCGGCATGGCGCAGATAATCAAGCTGCGCTTCGGTCTCCACGCCTTCGGCGATCACGCTCATTTTGAGACTATGCCCGAGGGATATCACCGCCGCCACGATGGCGGCGTCATCCGGGTTGCGCTCCAAGTCGCGCACGAAGGATTGATCGATCTTCAAGGTACTTATCGGAAAGCGCTTGAGATAACTTAAGCTCGAATAACCGGTGCCGAAGTCGTCGATGGACAACTTAAGCCCCATTTCATGCAAGTGGTTAAGCGTAACGATGGTTTTTTCCACGTCACGCATGATCAGGCTTTCGGTGAGTTCCAGCTCCAGATCCTGGCAAGCCGGATCGATGGCGCTTTCGGTCAAAATGCCCGCCACCATGCCGACCAGATCGGGTTGCTGGAATTGCAAGGCGGACAGGTTTACCGCCATCCTGATCGACGTCATGCCGGCATCCAACCACGCACGGCTTTGCCGGCAGGCGGTGCGCAGCACCCACTCGCCCACCGGCACGATGAGGCCGGTCTCTTCCAGCAGGGGGATAAAATCGGCCGGACTCACCATGCCGCGTTCGGGATGGTTCCAGCGCAGCAGCGCTTCCACCCCGATGATGCGTCCGGTGATGAGATCGAGTTGCGGCTGATAGAGCAAGGCGAATTCTTCCCGCTCCACGGCGCGGCGCAGCGAGCTTTCCAGCGTCAGCCGTTTCAGCGCGCTGGCATTCATGCTGCCTGTGTAATATTGGTAGTTGTTGCGTCCCTCGCTCTTGGCATGGAACAACGCGGCATCGGCATTTTTCGTGAGCGATACCGCATCCACTCCATCGTTGGGATAGATGCTGATGCCGATGCTGCCGGTCATGAATATTTCGCTGCCGGCCAATTGGTAAGCGCCGGACAAGCATTCGAGCAGCTTCTGCGCGATGTCCGCCGCGTCGGACGGGTCGCGCAGATCGTTCAGCACAAACATGAACTCATCGCCGCCGCCGCGCGCCACCGTATCGCCACTGCGCAGCACTTGCTGCAGGCGTTCGCCAATGATGCGCAGCAGCTCGTCGCCCACCGGATGGCCCAAGGAATCGTTGACGTACTTGAATCGATCCAGATCCAGAAGCATCAGCCCCACCAGGCTGGCGTTGCGCTCGCCATGCACCAATGCCTGGTGCAGCCGGTCGCTGAACAGCACGCGATTGGGCAAGCCGGTCACCTCGTCGTAATTGGCGATGCGCGCCAATTGCTCGGCTTTGGCTTCGAGCCCGCGCGCCAATTCGCGATTGAGCTCGGTGAGCTGTTGATTGGCCAGCTCGATCTCGCGCAGCAGACCGGCTTTCTGCTGCTGGAGTTCATAGTGATGAAATGCCTCGTGCACCGTGGCGCGCAGCGCCTCGTTGTCCCACGGCTTGGTCAGGTATTTGTACACCGCGCCGCGATTCACCGCATCGATTACGGAATCCAGATCGGCATGGCCGGAGAGCACCATACGCACCGTATCCGGATGGCGCTCGCGCACTTGGGTGAGCAGCTCCACACCTGACATCCCCGGCATACGCTGGTCGGAAAGCACCACTTGCACCGTTTCACTAGCCAGGATTTCCAAGGCCTGTGCCGGCACGTTGGTGACCAGGATACGGTAGCCATCCTGCCGCAACACGCGGATGATCGCCTCGGTGACGTGATGCTCATCATCCACCAACAAAATCGTGCGTTGCATTTATTCTCCGCTCAGTTCGTGGCAATCAATCCACCCAGAAAAATCAGTTGGTCCACGAAAAACACGAAAAGCACGAAAAATTCAAAGAGATACCAAGCTGTAGATCGCTATCCGAAGGGTGAATGACTTTTCAACGCGAGGTATTGATTTATTTCGTGTCTTTCGTGTTTTTCGTGGATCAATCGCCTTTTCTTTCTTAATTGTTTTTCAAGATCACGGCTCACACCCCTTGCCACTGATCCAGCCAAGGCACGAATTGTTCGGTGGGCATCGGTTTGCTGAAGTAGTAGCCTTGCATGCCTTCACAGTCGTGCGCGCGCAAAAATTCCAATTGCTCGGCGGTTTCCACCCCTTCCGCCACGACACGCAATTTGAGGCTGCGCGCCATGGCGATCACTGCTTTGACGATGGCCGCATCGTCCGGATCGCTGGTGATGTCGCGCACGAACGATTGATCGATTTTTAGCGTGTGGATGGGGAAGCGCTTGAGGTAACTGAGACTGGAATAGCCAGTGCCGAAGTCATCGATGGCGAGCTGGATGCCCATTTGATTCAAATCGTGCAGCGTGCTCGCCGACTCTTCCGGGTTATCCATCAACAAGCTTTCCGTGATTTCCAGTTCCAGATGGCAAGCATCGAGCCCGGTATCGGCGAGCACGCGCTCCACCAGCTTGGTCAGGCTATTGAAGCGGCATTGCCGGGCGGAGATGTTGACGGCCACCCGCAGGCTTTGCATGCCCGCATTCAGCCAGGCTTTGTTTTGAGCGCACGCCGTGCGCAGCACCCATTCGCCGATCGGCACGATCAGGCCCGATTCTTCTGCCAGGGGAATGAACTCGGCGGGGGATACCATGCCGCGCGTGGGCGAATGCCAGCGCAGCAGCGCCTCCATGCCCACCACCGCACCGTTGGCGAGATCGATTTGCGGCTGGTAATGCAGGCTGAATTCTTCGCGCTCCAAGGCATGACGCAACTCGTTTTCCAGCGTCAGGCGATGTACGGCGTTCGCATTCATTGCCTGGGTGAAAAATTGGAACTGATTGCGTCCTGCTTCCTTGGCGCGATACATCGCGGCATCCGCGTTTTTGAGTAGCGTATGGCAGTCGCGGCCGTCGCGCGGATAGAGGCTAATACCGATACTGCCGTTAAGAAATAGTTCCGTGCCATCCACTACTTCCGGCTCGGCCAATACTTCCAGCACTTTGCGCGCGACATTCTCTGCCTGCGTTTCATACTGCAGCTCGGTAATCACGATCACAAACTCGTCACCGCCCACCCGCGCCACGGTATCTCCGCTTCGCACAATGCCGCGCAGGCGCTCGGCCAAGACGATAATCAGCTTATCGCCGACATCGTGGCCCAGGCTATCGTTGATGTTCTTGAACCGATCCAGGTCGAGGAATAACACCGCCATCTGCCGCTCGGCGCGCTCCGCGTGTGCAATGGCTTGCGTGATGCGGTCTTGCAGCAGACTGCGGTTAGGCAGGTGGGTCAAATGATCATGGGTGGCAAGGTGCATCAGTTGTGCCTCGGTCACTTTGCGGCGCGAGATATCCTCGATCACGGAGATGAAGTATTTTGGACTACCGTCCGCCGCGCGCACCAGCGACACGGTGAGATTGATCCACACCAGCGCACCATCCTTGCGGATGTAGCGCTTTTCCATAGTGAAAGTGCGAATCTCACCGGCGAGCATCTGCCGCACATATTCCAAATCTGTGTCCAGATCATCGGGGTAGGTGATGTCCTGAAAAGTCTTGCCCAACAACTCCGCTTCGCTGTAGCCGACAATGTCGCATAAGCGCTGGTTGACCCGCAGCCAGCGCCCATCCGGTGCGACCTGCGCGATACCCACCGCTGCCTGGCTGAAGGTGGCGCGGAAACGCTCTTCGCTTTCCTTCGCTTCGTGCTCAGCGCGACGGCGCACTGCGGCGTCCGCCACCTCGCGTTCGATCGCCGGCAACAAGCGAGCGAGATTCCCCTTCAGCACATAATCGCTGGCGCCCGCCTTCATTGCCGACACCGCCAGCTCCTCGCCGATGGTGCCTGAAACAATAATGAACGGCAGATCCTTGCCCGATGCTTTCAACACCGCTAGCGCCGCCGTGGAGCTGAATCGCGGCATCACGTGATCCGAGATCACGATATCGTATTCCTGATCGTTTAAAGCACGCTGCATGGCCTGGGCCGTTTCGACTCGATCCATGCTGAACTCATAAACGTGGCGCAATTCGAGCCGCAATAGCTCGGCATCGTCCTCCGAATCCTCTACCAGGAGCACGCGCAGGGGGGGTAAAGATTTATTACTTTCCATTTACACGCTCACCGCCGGCGGGGCTTCGTTCAATTCCAGCCAATAGGCCCCCAGCTGGCGCATGTATTCCTTGAACTGCGTAAACTCGACCGGCTTGCGGATATAGCTGTTGGAACGCAGCCGGTAACTGCTGAGAATGTCTTGCTGCTCGCCAGAAGAAGTCAGGATGATGACGGGCAGCAGCGCTGTGAGCGGATGCGCGCGCACTTGGGCCAGTACTTCCAAGCCATCGATCTTGGGCAACTTGAGATCGAGTAGAATCATGGCCGGCATCACGCTCAGATCGCGGCCCGCATGAGGCCCGGCGCCGAACAGATAATCCAATGCCTCCCTACCATCGCGCGCGATCACCACTTCCGAGCGGATGTTGTTCTTCTCCAGCGCCTCCAATGCCAGAAACAAATCATCCGGATTGTCCTCTACCAGCAAGATGATTTTGGCTTTTGCTATTGCTTTTGCTTTTGCTTGTGCTCGCACGCTTTTTCCTTTGTGTTATTGCTGAGCGGGGTGCTTTGCCCCGCTCAAAGTAAAATAAAATGTGGCGCCGGCGCCTTCTTGGCTTTCTGCCCAGGTTTTTCCGCCATGCCGGTGAATGATGCGCTGCACGATGCTGAGCCCAATGCCGGTACCGGGAAACTCTTCCTGTGCATGCAGGCGCTGAAACGCACCGAATAATTTATCGGCGTAGGCCATGTCGAAGCCCGCGCCGTTGTCGCGCACGAAATACACCAGCCCCGCTTCGCCCGTTTCAGTGCCAAACTCGACCTGCGCCTCGGGCTGCTGCCCGGTAAATTTCCAGGCGTTGCCGAGCAGGTTATCCAGCACGATCCGCAGCAGGCGCGGATCGGCCTGGGCGGGTGCCTGATCGACTGCGATGAAGACCACTGAGCGTCCCGGCTCAGCATGAACCAAATCACGCACGACGAGACGTGCGATCGCGGCGAGATTGACGGGTGCTAACTTCATTTCGCTACGCGTGATTTGGGAGAGCAGCAGCATATCGTCGATCAATTCGCCCATGCGCCCTGCTGCTGCGCGCACGCGGTGCAGATGGCTGCGCCCTTTGTCATCCAACTTGTCGGCGTAGTCGTCCTCCAGCATGCGCGTAAAGCCATCGATGCCACGCAGCGGCGCGCGCAAATCGTGCGACACCGAGTAGCTGAAGGATTCCAACTCCTTGTTGGCCGTTTCCAATTGCGCGGTGCGGCGTTGAACCCGTTGCTCCAACTCTTCATTGAGCTTGTGAATGGCGGCTTCGGCTTCATAGCGCTCGGTCACGTCGCGCACGATGGCGGTGAACATCGTCTTGCCACCTTGGGTCATGCGCGAGATGGAAGCTTCGGCTGGGAACTCGCTGCCGTCCTTGCGCCGCCCAAACACCTCAGAGCGCTCGCCCATGCGCCGGGCGGTGGCCGCTGCGGAGGCGAAATTTTTCAGGTGTTGGTGATGTGCGGCGGCGTAGCGCGCCGGCAACAACATATCCAGCGGCTGGCCCGCCACTTCTTTTGCCGTATAGCCGAACATGCGCTCCGCGCCTTGGTTGAAAATGACGATGCGCTGCTGCTCGTCCACGGCAAGAATGGCATCGGCGGCGATGTTGAGAATCTCGGCATAGCGCGCTTCCGCCAAGTGTCGCTCGGTAATGTCCTGCACCATGACCAGCAGCAAATGCTGCTCACCGACCACGGTGCTGGAAATATCCAACTGGTAATGGCGCCCATTGGCCAGGGAACAATGCAAGTCATACAGATGTTCGCTGCTTTCCAGCACATGGCGCGCCGCTTCCGCCACGACCGGACACGGCAGCAGTGCAGCTAGTGGTTTGTCTATGGCCTGCTGCTCGGTAATGCCGAACATTTTTTGCGCGGCACGGTTGGCCGAGCGCAGCGTGAGTTGGTCTGTCACCACCAGCAAGCCGGTGGGCATATAGCTCACGATTTGTTCTGAGTAATATTTGAGTTGGTTCAATTCCTCGCGGTCTGCCGCGGCATAGGTGTCCAAGGCGATCGACATGTCGAAAAACACGATCTTGAGCAGGGAATCAAAGTTATCGAGGAAGCGCTGCGGCTGGCCTTGCGCCAAGTACCACACGCGCGGCAATAACTCGGCGAGATATTTGCGATAGGCCCCGAGATACCACTTGGATGAGAGGCCGATGCGTTGATGCACCACGCCCACCCGCAGCCGATTGGCGTAATAATCTTCGCCGTATTCGCCTGCGGTCAGCTCGTTGAAGTAAGCGCTCTGCGACTGCTGCAAACGCGCGAAAGTGGCGGGGTCCGACAACATCTCGCGCAACTCGGGGAAAGCGCGCAGGTGCTCGTAAAAAGTATTGATGAAGCCAGATTGCGTTGCGGTCAACGCATCGTGCATCGCCTGCAGGGAGGCCGCATCGTCTGGCGTGAATTCCAGGTAGGCTTTGCGGGCCGCCATCTCCTCGGGAGAGAGGCCCGCTTCGATCCGGATTTGATTGACTTGCTCGTTGAGATTCCGCAATTGTTTCCCCATTAGCCAGCTTCCAGATCGGGTACCTGCCCGGTCTGGTACGGCGCACGCAACGGGGTTTGGGTTGCGGACTTTGTTAGCTCACAGAAAGCAGTAAAACCAAAACAATACTGTGAAAAAGGGGATAGTAAAGCGATTTACTCGGGTATGCAACCTGCTAATTATGGAATGCTAATGGTCGCTTGAGTCAGGAAACGGCACGCTGGGGTCACCCGCAATGAGACGGGTGGCTAATTCTCCTATCCGCACCCGATTGCTGCGGGCACAGACGCGCAAACTTTCGAACGCCGCTTCGGCGCTAAGACCCTGCCGTGCCATGATCAAGCCGACTGCAGTGCTGATTTCGCGGCTGTTTTGCAGCGCCTCGCACAATTGCGTTTCCGTTTGGCGCAGCGCTTTGATCTCCGCCGCCCGCTCCAACGCGGCGCGAATGGAGGGGATGATTTGCGCCACATCGAGCGGTTTCACCAGATAGCCGAGCGCGCCGGCCTGCACCGCCCGGTCTACCGTTTTGGCATCGTTGTAGGCGGTCAGAAACAGAAACGGAACGTTGACTTGGCTATGCAACCATTGCCCCAGATCGAGACCGGATAGCTTACCCATTTTGATGTCGAGCAAAGCTAAATCCGGCAGCGGTTCCTGGCACAGCGTCATGGCCTCTTCCGCCGATTCTGCTTCGACGGTTTCAAACCCCGCCTGGCGCAAGCCGGTGGCGACCGCGTACAGGGCGAGGCGGTCGTCTTCGGCGATCAATATGCGCGGCATGTCATGCTCCCAAGGCGACTGCAATCTTCGCCTCCCCCTTTAACAAAGGGGGAATGAGGGGGATTTGAAAAACGTTGGGTTGGCACACCACCATCCGCAAATCCCCCCTTGCCCCCCTTTTGCAAAGGGGGGATAAAAAGCCCAGCGCATTTAGGTGATTCATACCCCCTCCACGCGGCCGTCGAGCACGACGACTGGCGCCTCCAGGTGCATGGTGGCGATGATCCGATCATCCTCCTGCCGCAACGATAGCGTGGCCCCTTTGCGCGGCATTAAGGCCTTGACCAGGCCGAGTCCGACACCCAAGCCACGCCCTTTATCGTAATCGAATCCTGGGGGCAGCCCAGGTCCGTGATTCGTGATCTCAATGTACGCTTTTCCCCCGCCGCCATGCAATGCAACCAAGGGCGTGGCATCGGCCGCGCCATGCTTGATGGCATTGAGCAGCAGCTCATTCAAGACCAAGGCGATGGCGACAACTTCATGCGCCGCGATCAAAACGGGTCCGGGCAAGGTATTGCGCAGTTCCGGATGCTGGCCGGTGCCGATTGTTGAGCGCGCCAGCTTGATGATTTCGCGCAACAAATTTTGTAGCGAGATGTTGTCCCCGGTGTGGCTGCCTTGCAAGCCATGCACGGCCGCAACTGCGCCGATTTGATTGATGGCCTCCTCAATCACCGCTGCGGTTTCCGGATGCCGTGCCGTATGTTGACGCAGCAAGCCCAGCACGCCGTGCAAGTTGTTCTTGATGCGATGGTGTACCTCGCGCACCAGGGCGTCACGCTGAGCGGCCTCGTGCGCCAGCCGTTCCCGCTCTGCCCGTTTGCGCGCGGAGATGTCTTCGATCATGCCCAGGCCACACATCGGTTGGCCTTCACTATCTTGAATCACGGTGACGGTCAGGTTGACCCAGACGGGGCTACCGTCGCGCTTCAAGAGACGCTGCTCCAAAGTATAAAAGGGAATTTCCCCGGCAAACAATAAGCCCGCCAGCGTCACGTCCGCTTCGATATCTCTCGGATGGGTGATTTCGACAAAGGTTTTAGTAGTGAGCTCAGCCGGTGAATAATCCAACAAGCGACACAGGGCACGATTGACCTCGGCAAACTTGTAATCTTTGCCGGCGATAGCAAGGCCGATCGGCGCGCGCTCGAACAGCATACGGAATTTTTCCTCGCTCAGGCGCAGGCGCTCTTCGTGCTGTTTGTGCGCCGATATGTCGCGCAGGAAAACGTACATGCGGCCGCCCTCGGCGGTATCGACGAATTTGGCGCTCACTTCCACATCAATGAGATTGCCGTTGCGGTGGCGGTGCCGGGTTTCGAACCGGTCATGGCCGAGTTCGATCACATGCCGAATGTGCGCCTCGGTTTGCTCCGGGGTCTCGGCTGCTTCGATATCGCTGATGGTCATGCCCAGGAGTGCTTCGCGGGTATAGCCGGTCAGTTGACAATATGCATCATTAACATCAAGAAACCTCCCACCAGCGTCGGTAGCCCAGAAACCGTCCATGGAGCCTTGCACAATGGTGCGATACTGCTCTGCGGATTCGCGGCGTTGGGTCACCTCCTCCGACACGCCGGCAATGCGATAGATTTTTCCGTTCTCGTCCGTCACCGGAAACGCGTGCGCCCATATCCAGCGTACCCGTCCATCCTTGCCGATAATCCGGTATTCCAACGCATCCACGGCGGGCTTGGTATACAGGCGCTCCACAAACGCCGAAACGCGCTCGCGATCATCCGCATGCACCATGCCGACGAAAGAGCGCGGATGGGCATATAGGCTCTCCAGGCTGCGCTCGAAGATTTTTTCGTAGGCCGGGCTGGCATAAAGAATGTTCCCGGACGCGACATCGCGAATCCAAAATGCCTCGTTGATGTTGTCCGCCAGTTGCCGAAAGCGCTGCTCACTTTCGCGCAGGGTTCGCTCGGCCTCGACACGATCGCTAATATCGCGCGCAATGGCCACCATCAGGCGCCGACCGACCGCTTCGTTCACGCGCAGTTTCACTTCCACCGGAAAGCGCGAACCGTCACGACGCTGGTGTTCGGTCTGAACCACGCCGTCCTGTCCGCTGGCAATGATTTCGTCGAAGCGCGCCGCCAGCATGTCGCGGTTAAAAAAGGGCTTGAT
>ERZ1292630.902-Hain-H41-02um-R3-902-length-29974-cov-20_pt1 | contig 29974 bp, 25 predicted proteins | sample MGYA00564408_ERZ1292630 | MGnify/ENA primary metagenome ERZ1292630 (study PRJEB36523, sample SAMEA6512641) | groundwater metagenome | collected 2019-01-08 | study: AquaDiva: Metagenomics assemblies of 32 groundwater samples
ATTTTTTGCAGAGTGCTTTAACGAGCGAAAATGTTTGTGCAACAGGCTCTTTAACACTGAAAATCGTTTCGCTGCTTAGTTTGCAGCGAAATACTTTTTACGAGGGTATCAATAATGAGCAACATTTAACCGCAAAGACGCCGAGCCTGGCGGTGACAAAAAGAGTTTTTACGACTTTGTCACAACTGACCGAATTAATTGGTAGTCCCAACGGGATTCGAAAACTAATTGATAAATCAGAGGAATTAAATAAACTTCAACAATTTAAATTACCTACTCACTTTATTCCACTGGTCAAAGTCCATTATAGTCTATCTTAATCAATCAATAATTAGGTTGTTTGGTGAAAGTCAAGTGAAAGGCACGTCCCAGCTTGCCAGGCATCAGCCATGATTCATCTTGCCTGGAAGTTCCCGATACTATAAAGAGGCTTAAGGCATTGGAGGTCTGTTATAATCATAAAGCGATATAGTTATTGTTACAGCGCAACACCTGACAACCGCCTCTTCTTAAAATATCAGTTGCAAGTCATCGGAGGACTCTCATATAACGTATCTTACATGAGACCTATATTGATAAGTCTATATTGCATTGCTTCTTCACTTACATTATATTTTTCGGATAGCTGGCATACAGAAGGCATTTTAAGAAAATCTTGTTCAACAGATTTTCGAGGCATTAATAATGCAGCTGCGAAATGGTTTGCTTCGACCTCATCTAAACTTATTATATCTTCTGCCCTATAAAATATTTGCCTTTCTTGCTTAATTGACTTGTCATAAATCAATTTATCATAATGGAATATCGATGCTTCATGCATAATATGATGCCCTATTTCGTGAGCGATAGAAAACCGTTGCCGATGTTCATTATGTCCGTCATTTACAGCTATATAAAGATTTTCACCTTCTTTAAAATAAGCACCAGATAAACTACTTGGGAACTTCTCATATTTTATTTGAATTTTTAAATAATTTGCAATGAGGTTAAGGTCATTAGTTTGTACTTTTTCTATCAGTTGTTCAGCGGCTCTTTCAGCTTTAACTCTTCTACTCATAATTTCACTCTCCTTTCTTCACTTCTTCGCGTATTTTTTTTATAAACGCACCAAGAGAGGCTTTTTCGTTTTTATTTAAGTCTTCAGCAGCAGGAATCTTATAGTCAGGATCCATTTTTTTTATTTCGTCTATTGTTGGCAGGAATTCTTTAATTTCGATACCTAAATTGAATGCAATTTTATAAAGATCTGAAATATATATTGCTTGGTCACCCTTCTCATAGTTTGCAACGGATGCCTTAGAGCTCCCTATTATTTGAGCAATGAAGTCCTGTGTTAGGTCTTTTTCAATCCTCACTTTTTTTAACTTACTACCAATAAGCTTGTAAACACTATTTTCTAATGATGTGGGAAAAGCCATAACTCTGCTCCAATGAATGAACTAAAGAAGTTTAATACATATTATTGTGTTTGTCAAGAAGCATAACTACACTAAACTTTTCTAAATAAAAAATATGGCTTGTTTTTTTTGTAAGCTCGTGTTATACTCTATTCCATAATAAAAAAGCTGAAAGAGTAATTATCTCTTCCAGCTATATAATGTTCAGCATAACCATCTCACATTGTGTGACATGGTACTTATATTATAAATAACTCCAAGAGGTTGTGGCGCAACATCTTGGAGTTTCCCCTCATGGTAAGGAGGGGATGTTTGGCACAGGGCCATCGCAATGAAACTATACTATATCAATTCCCTGCCTGTCAAGCCCAAATCTGTTTCCAAAAAGGAGAATACCCTATGGAATCAAATCAATTAACACCTCTTAGTTGGTAGCCTCGCCTGTATTTAAGATGTATGCCATGGGCTGCGTAAATGCGGTCTGGGCGCAGTTGTATCTATTGCCACCAAAATTTATTAAAAAGGAGACAGATTATGAAACACATTGAAATATTTTTGCAAGGAGAGGGTATAAAAGATATTGTATTATTAAAGGTGCCGCAGGATGGAATCGTGCAAGATATTGTGAATGTGGCAAAAGCGGACGGGCATATATATGGAGATGAAGCTTCCTATATAGTCTACCTTGAAGACGCCGAAAATATCTTAGACACAAAAGCAACTCTTTCGGCTGCCGGAATCAGTCACCGGACACATGTCCACATCAGTCGTTGCCTCAAAGTTAAAGTAACCGTGAACTTCAATGGAGGATCGAAGACCATAGATTTTCCACCACCAACAACAATTAGACATGTAAAGAAATGGGCTACCAGCAAAAGTGTTTTTGATCTGACTGAAACAGATGCCGGTACTCATGTACTACAAATATGCGGCTCAAATACAAGACCCGCTGAGGACATACACATTGGAGCACTAGTAACTTGTCCAGATTGCTTGATATGCTTTGACCTTGCCCCTGTAATACGTGTGGAAGGGTAACAATGACGGGAGAAATGACTGTTTCTGAAAAGGTCTTCCGGGCGCATCTTGAAAACGGGCCATTCCAAAGCGGAGTGGCCCGCAAGAGCTGGCGTTTTATTTCTATCAATTGGCCACATGCCATTATTGCAGTCAGTGCGGCAACACTCAAGGAAGTGGCAACGGAGTTTTATCTACGGTTTGAATTAACAGACTATCCGCAAACGGTACCAACAGCGCAGTCATGGGATAACGAAAAAAACATGTTACTAGAACCCAATAATAGACCATGTGGTGGAAGGGCTGCAATGGCGTTCAGAACTGACTGGGAGGGTGGGCAAGCTCTTTATCTGCCATGCGATAGACGGGCAATAACGACTCATCCAGACTGGAGGGATAAGCATCCATCAATGATCTGGTCCCCTGCTGGCGATATCACTCAATATTTAAGGATCGTATATGACCTTCTCAATTCGCAAGATTATTCAGGAATACAAGGCTCCTAATCATAGATTAAGTTGTTCGAGTAGTTTATGGAAAAATGGCCTTACAGAACTCAAGCGGCGTAGCGGCGACTACCGAGAAAGTGGGGCATTCCTTCTTGGCACGGTTGATCACCATCGCAGGCGTATAGCCAGATTCGTCTTTTACGATGATCTCGACCCTAACTGTCTCGATTCCGGGATAGTCGTATTTGATGGATCTGGTTATGGACCATTGTGGGAGCTATGCCGCAAGGAAGGCCTCTCTGTCGTTGCAGATATCCATACTCATCCTGGCGTCGCCTTGCAAAGTGGCACTGATAAGGAAAACCCAATGGTGGCAACTAAGGGACATATTGCCATTATAATCCCTAGCTTTGCGAATAGGATTATTGCACCGGATGAACTTGGTATATATGAGTATTTGGGGGCATATCAATGGAATGTTTATAGTGGATCAAAGGCAAAAGAATTCTTTTACATTGGTACTTGGGGGTAATCTATGCATAAGTGGAATAATGTGGATAGTCTTCACCGTACGGGGAAACTCGCTATGGATAGTGGTGAGGCCAGCAGTATTGAGGAGGCCGAAAAGATTTTTAAGGGCTATAAATTAATAATCGAGGTCGGCCCTGATATTGCAGATTCACCAACACGTCAGGCTATGCTTTTGACAGCAGTAAACACGGGTCGTCGTTGTTTCTTGGGGGGTGTTGAAGTAACGGGGAATCTCAACATACCTTTACTTGTCCGGTGGAGGGACTGTCGGACCCTTGCAGAAGGCATTCTAAATTTACATGGTCAAATTGTAACAACCGTGACACCGGAAAAACCGCGCATACTAATTGGAAATGTGAATCATCCTATCGGCATTGGGGAATTTGCCATAAGAGCTACTTTTGATGGCTGGTCGGGTGGCGTGATTCCTTTCGAAGACGCGGACAGATTACCGGAGAAGCAAGAATTTATTCCTGCCGGCATATTGGCAGGGGCGGTTGCTGTGTCGGAAGCGTTCCAATATATAAGGCAAGGAAATGCGATGGCTGGGCGACGTGATATGGGTCTTTCACTCTGGCAACCTGAAGTTGGCTCAGATTGGCAAAGTGCTTCTAATGGCCCTGAAATTAATGAGTTACCTTCCAAGCTATGGTTAATTGGCCTTGGACACTTAGGACAAGCCTTTCTATGGACACTAGGGTTATTACCATACAAAAAGCCAGAAGATGTATTACTTGTACTGCAAGATTATGATGTCCTTACTGAAGCAAATGACAGTACATCTCTCCTGACATTTCCGTCATCCATGTCCAAAATGAAAACACGGGCAATGGCCGAATGGAGTGAATCACGAGGGTTTCGTACAATAATTCATGAACGTAGATTCGAAAGTAACTTTAAGATTGCCGAAGAGGAGCCTATGGTCGCCTTTTGTGGAGTTGATAATGCACCGGCGCGGGCGGTTCTTGAAGAAGTAGGTTTTAGCCGCCTCATTGAAGCCGGATTAGGAAAGGGACTTGAGGAATATTTAGCATTTCAAATTAATACTTTTCCAGGCCACAGAAAAGCTCTTGATATATGGGGCAAGGAGAGTTTATCCAAACCTAAAACTCAGGATTATAGTAACCAGCCTGCTTATCAGGGTATTGAAGACAAATGTGGCTTAACTACGTTGGCAGGGCGCTCTGTTGGTGCTTCATTTGTTGGAGCCACAGTTGCGGCTTTGGCTGTCAGTGAACTGATAAGAATGTGCCATGGAAAACATCAATATTCATTGATTGATGGTTCCTTAAGGTCACTTAAGGATCGGCAGGCCATTATTAATAATCGCCTTACTGAACCGTTCAATCCAGGGACAACAAAGCTGAAATAGAAATCATAAAGAGATTAACTGGATTTACTATCAAAGATCCAAGGCCATCTACACTATCAAAAGCGGAACAGACTGCTTTACGGAAGAAGTGGAGCGGATGGAGTGAGGCAGTCTTTAAGGCGTATGAGATGCCTTTCTATCGCCTATCCTGAACTGCCTCCTATGTTCGTCAGGTCGCGGATTTGCCCCACGCTTCCTTCAGACAACACCTCACAGCATTGCCCTTGCGCTTCGCTAACACTTCACCTCCATCAGGTTGTGTAGGGGACTTTTACCCCCAAGTTGTTGGACATGCATAGCAGATGGACTTAAAAAGCTGATAGGACTAATACCTGAATAAAAAAGCCCCTGCCATCCAGGGGGCACCTTCTCCGGTGATGACACCTGTAATGTCTCCCTTGGGGTAATGTTTCACTCAAAAGTCCTGAGCTACTGAAAAGACTGAACTTTATTCCAAGTCTTCGCAGTCTTCAACAGAAAGTTCCTCAATCTCAATGAGATCTATTAAGCGGTTATAGGCTTTTTCATCCGTTCCAAAAAACTTCTCAGCTACTTTACTGAACTCAATGAAGCATGAAGGGCAGAGGTGTGCCGGGCTTTCAACCTGCCACCCACCGCATAATTCACAACCATCCAGTCGGGTGTTATCATGGATCAAGTCGCCGTCTTTTTTGATGTCTATCATTTTAATTACTCCTCATCTAACCTTAGTCTTACTTCCCTTCTTTTGACTGTTTGTAAACCTTCTTTATCGTTGTCCTAGTTATGAAATCGCCTGAATTAACTCCTTGCCGGTCGAAAAAGGAATCATCTACAACCTTAATCTTCTTTATAGCCTCTCCCTCCACTCAGTCAGACACCCTAAGCAAAATACCTAAAAACCTCTTCTTTGTGTCCTCTCCAAGACCACTTATCAGGGTTTGAAGATACTTAAAGTCATAGCTTTTGATAAACATATATCCTCCTTATCTAAGACTTTGAAGATACTTAATTTCTGCGAGACTATAAACTGGCAGTGTTATCTTTTTCCTGGGGTAAACAATCAGCCCCTGGACCGCAAACGCTGAGCTTTCATGAGGTGAAAAATACTTGTAGCTGTGAGCGTCACAACTCTTAAATGTACCAGTCTGAATATAGATCACTTTTTTTAGGGCATCGTTCTGCGGATAGGTTCTGACCTGTATGGCCGGGGTATGCGTGTGTGACGTAATTATTACATCTGCCTCGGGATAATGTAAATGCAGTTCTCTCTGATTCGCATGGTTGGGATTGAGGGAGCTGTTAAAACGCGCCTTATGAATAGCCGCTAATTTGACTTTATACTCACAACGTAAAAGGTCATCATCTACAGTAACCCACAGATGTTTGAATGTCAGGTTCAGTCTGATTCTATTGAGCCCCAGAGGGATCTTGTTAGCGTGTGAAGAATTTAGGAACGTGTCTATGGCACTGAATTCTTCATGGTTCCCCAAATTAATGGCTATGATTTTTTCCCGAAGCTCTTCTATTAGCATCCTATAGATTTCCCTCTGTTCGCTTGGTGCCACCAGTTGACTATCAAGCCCTACCTTTTGGAGTTTACCGCTACCGGAATCAAAGTTATCTATTATATCGCCGTTGATGATCACGTACACGTTGGTCTCTGCCTTGACGAAATCGATAAACTCTTTGACAGCCTGGTAATTGGTAAATTTGGAACCAAGGTGTAAATCTCCAATACACAGGATAACCGTTGGTAAACCGGCATATTCACATATTTCCTTTTCGACAACAGTCTGAGTTGTCTTTCTAAATTTCTCGGTGAATTCCTGGTTCAGTTCGAGGTAAGCAAACGCATCACCCAGGCTCAGTTCCCTTTCTTCTGCAATATTTTCCATTTTATTTCTTCACCCCCTTTTGTGACTTTAAGACGCTATTACGTGCTGTGAAGCCTGTTTGTGATCGATAATACCCGTATAAACGAAATCTCTGGCTGCTCTGGGTAGTAAAATAAATCCGGCATCAAATTAAAAGTGATAATATCCCCTGGATCAAGAGCCACTTGGGAATGGGTATCGTACTGCTTATCTCCCATGGTAATTCTAAGGAAATCCATTCCCTCGCCGTATGTGATCGGCCTTATAGTCTCAACTACCCCATGTAATGTAGCCATAATTTATGACCTCCTGGTTACCATAGTTCTTGCTAATGGTTCACTTAAATCGCTCGGCTGTCATAGGCCGCCGGAAATACGCCCTTAATTTTACGTATCCATATAATCTCATCTTTCTATCTTTCTGTCAAGATATATTTTTATCGTGACAATTTTCTATGTGATTGGTAATATAAAAGGCGTCTAAAAACAGGGAAGGGGTGAGTTACGTGCAGAAAAAGAACGAAGTGGAAGAAGAAAGAATCGTGTACAGTAACCGCTTAAAGGCCCACTTAATTAAGGAAATTCAGCATCTAGCCATAGACCAAGGTAAGAATCAGCGTGATCTCATTGAAGAGGCATTGGACGAGTATTTAAAGAGATGTTTAAAAAAACAGGAGTAGTTATCCGGTTTAACCAGGCCTCGAAGCTGAAACAAGAGCGCCCCTTCGCAGCGAGTTCAGAAATAAAATCCGTAATCATACAGTCTCCAGCTATATGTATCGTTTGCAAAAACTAACACTTTTCGTTACTTTTCGCAAATGATACATACTGAAAGAACTACTCTTCTCCACCTGTCACCGCCTTTACCTCTGCAAAAGATTCCCGAACTTCCCATAGTTGACCTTCACTCCGTCATCCAGGTCCAGGCTGATCCGCTGGTCGGCATAGTGCAGCAATGGGACTTCGGGGGGCCTTACTTAATTCCATAATTGCGTATGGATGTCCCCTTAATCCCGTTAAGGTGTGCGTGAGGTAAGCTGAAAAAAGTGGACACGAAAGTTTGGTAAAGCTTCGAGAGTTGTTAATGAATTTAAGTCCGATAAAGCTTTACACTTAAACATGCATTTATTAATTCTGCTCGTATGCCCGCACAAAATAGCTAAAACTCATATTCCCCTGAACTGCATTATGTGGAATCAATATGTACTTCCAGGGCTTGCCGCCGCTTTGCGTTGTAAATTTGGTTGCATGTTTGCAGTATTGAATTGCCGCCGTCGATTTTTCCTGAACGTCCACATCCTCAATGGCGCCTTCCTTCTTGGTCTCGATCATATAAATACCCTCTTCGGTCTCAGCTACAAAATCAGGATAGTATTGTTTTGAATTGTGCCTCCAGTAAATATGAAACTGCCGCTGTGCCGGTCTCAGCCATTTTAAGATTGCCTTGTCATTTTCCAGGATTATTGCAAGGTCCTTTTCTGTCTTGGAGGCGAATTTATACAGGTCATGGCAGGCCTTCCTAAAGCCGCTGAATACCTTGGTCGGGATGGCGTTTGTCGGCGTTATCGTCTCGGTGAAGTGATGGATGCTGTCCTTTGTATACTTGGAGAAGTTATGCTCTTCAATTCTCGTGAACGGTTTTATGATCGGTTTTTCAAAGCTTGGGGCCTCACAGTAGAAATTTTCCATCAACTGTGAATAGATGTACCGCCCTATTTCTTTTTTGTTGTATTGGACAACATTCATGACACCATCTGGATCAAGGTATGACCTGAACTTCTCTATTGCCTGCCCGGAAAGCTTAAACAGCAAGTCAGCCTGTTCATCGTAATCTATCTCCGAAAAATTGATCAGCTCGTTCACAATGAGCTTTTCCGGCGTATCGAGAACGATCCTGCCCTTGCCGATGATAATGTCGATGTTGTTTTCCTGCTCCCTCAGCTTCTTGACAAGGATCTCCTCTGAAACAGACTGGTAGTTCAGGTTTTTAGTATCCAGATTAAAGTCTCTAAAACCAGATTTCACTTCATTGGATTGCTGTATGGTTATTCTCGGAATCTCGATGGTATTACTGGCAAACTCTTCCACAACAGCTTCATAGGCCGCCTCAGCTTCCTTGACCATCTCGGCTGCAAACAGTGTCTGTTGCGGCGTGCCTGCAATCTTTTCCCTTATCTTTTCAACAGCTATTTCCTTGATTTCCTCTCTTTTCAATTCATTAATCCCTGTCACCTTGCTGCTCATCTCCGGGATAGTGGAAAGGATGGCTTTGCGGACTTCAAGGGAAATCTGGGCCTTCTGTTTTTCTTCAGGCTCGGCAATCGCATCAATCACCTTCTGCCGCTCCTCTGTTGCCTTTTCAATGTTTGAAACCGCAGTGATAACCTCTTTCGGTTGGCTCAAATCCTGTTCGTCAATGGTGATGATATTTTCCATCCTGATAATCGAATTCGGTTTGTTGGCCTCGTCTATTATCTCCTGAAACCTGTCATGTGCTACGATGGTGAGCTTATCTACCTTGTCATTTCCTGTCCTCTTCCCATAAGGAAGACGCAGGCCCCTTCCGATAGTCTGCTCCCTTAAAGTGGTAGAGGCAGCGGTCCTCAGTGGGATTATTGTATAAAGGTTAGTAACATCCCATCCCTCTTTGAGCATATTCACATGGATAACGATCTCCATCCTGTTAGCCGGGTTTTCGAGTGATAAAAGCCGGTCTATATTCTCGTCCTTCTCTTCCCCTGTCTGGTTTGAGTGTATCTCCATCACCTTGTCAGCATAATACCCCTCAAAAAAAGCGCTGGAGGTAATCAGTTCCCTAAGCCTTCCGGCATGATCGGTATCTTTCGCAACAACCAGCACAAAAGGCTTGACCGCAGGCATTTTATTGTCCCTTGCAAAGATGTCCAATGCGACCTTGGTATCTTCATGGATGCGGATGCCGTCTTCCAGCTTTACCCTGTCCAGGTCCTCAAGCGTATATTGTGACGGGTCAAAGTTTCTCCGGGTTGCCACAGCAGGCTCTTTTACAAAGCCGTCCTGAATGGCTTTAGCCAAAGAGTATTCATAAACGACGTTCTTGAACTTGATCGCCCCACCGCTCCGTTCAATCTGAGGCGTGGCGGTCACCTCCAGCCCCATGAGCGGCTTTAATTCATTTATAACCTCCATTCCCCTGTCTGCCCGGTAATGGTGGGATTCATCCATGAGCAGAACGAGGTCGTCCAGATTGGAGAGGTAATTGAAGTATGAATCGCCAAGATATTCCGAAAGCCTCTTTATACGAGGGAGCTTGCCGCCTCTCACCTCTGCGTTGATCTTTGAGATATTGAAGACATTGATCCTGACTTCCTGCTCCCTGAAAAGGTCTCCAATGGAGTTATAATTATCACCTGTAACTATTACAGGGTTGTTGTGAACAAACTCTCCGATCCCCTGAAATACATATTTCGGGCTTGTGGTATTGGAAAAGTCCTCGATAAGTTTGTTGTAGATGGTAAGGTTAGGGGCTAGGACAAAGAAGTTTTTGATGCCTTTTGCAAGGTAGAGATAAGTAACGAAGGCGCCCATCAGGCGTGTCTTCCCGACACCTGTCGCCAGAGAGAAACATATTGAAGGAAAGCTCCTCTCAAAATCTGCACAGGTAGGATAGGCAGCTTTGACCTTCTCCAATTCGGCGGGCAGGTCGCTATTCTTCTGAAAGGTCAGTTTATCCGTCAGCTCTGCCAGGATATTCAGGCTTTCAGCCTGCGGAGGACGCAGGCTCAAGCGGTTCTTAATGGAATTGGCTATCCGGTTCATGTAGTATCCTCTCCCGATTTATTCTTCAGAAACTTCTTCCTCACTAAAAAGGTCTGTCTGCATCTTTTTTTTCTTTTTGCGTGTCGTCTTCTCCTGAACCTTCACAGGCTCATCTTCCTGATCGTTCTCCCCAACAGGCATATTTACGATATTCAGGCTGTAGTCCTCCTTCCCGAATTCGCACCGCCCAAGGAGCATCCTGGGTATCTTTTTGACAGTGATATTTGTATAGCGGTTCTCGCAGGCCACATGAAAAGACTTGCAGCAGATAAGCAGGCTTTCTTCAGGCTGCATCTCGTCATGGATTTTGTCAAGGAACTCGATTGTAACAAAATTTGTGGTTGTGAAGATGCAATCCTTTTCTGTAGATTTACCCTGCTTCCAGTAAACCTCCTCATCCGGGCTGTATTTGAACCCCTCGTGCTTTGCCATTGCAGCGGCAAGCATGTCGGCATTGTAATGCTCATCAATAATCCAGTTGCCGTATTTGTCCTCTTTAAGCAGGCTTGGCGCAAGATAGTAATACTTAAACCCACCGCCGCCCTGCCAGTCTACTGCCTTTGAAATCCCGCCCTGGTCGGAGCCGTCACAGACCTTCTGCATACGCGGGATTATGTGGGTATGGCAATGCTCCCCCAGTTCCACCATGATCCACTTGCGCCCCATCTTGTGGGCAACCGCGCCAGTGGTTCCAGAGCCGCCGAAGGAGTCGAGGACGAGGTCGCCGGGGTTGGTGGATATTTGTAAAACTCTTTGCATCAGGCGTTCTGGTTTTGGAGTTGCAAAAGGGTCAGCTTCTTGAAATTGGAGTGATTCTTTTCTAGCATCTTGATTATTACCAACATCTTGATGAAGCCACACAGTTGACGGAACTTGCCCCTCGCTAAGTATTGCTTTGAAATTCTTGTAACGAGGGACACGATTTTTCCCATCCTTTCCCCAATAAACGAGCCCATTTTGCATGTTTTGCGAATGTCTATCTTCAGAGAATCGCCAAACTGCGGTTTCTTTTGGCCAAATTATTTCTCCAGTATTAGGATTTGTGATTGCATAGTATAAATTTGGTCTCTCTAACTTGTTTTTGTTGCATGTATAGTCAACTGACACCCATACACCACGCGGATCATTATCAATATTCTTTCTATTCGCACTTGTTTTACTTTCTTCTGGAATTCTGTTTGGCCTCCAACCGACCTTATTTTTCGCAAAAACAAGTACATGGTCATGCATATCACTCAACCATTTGGCATCATTTTGAGGAGAGAATTTTTTCTGCCAGATCACATTTGCCACAAAATTTCCTCGTCCAAAAACCTCATCACACAACACCTTCAGGTAATGCGCCTCATTATCGTCAATCGTGATCCAAAGAGAACCATCATCCGCCAAGAGCCGCCGGAGAATCTCCAACCTGTCCCGCATCAGCGTGAGCCAAAGCGAATGCTCCAGCCCGTCATCATAGTGGGTAAAGGCGCTGCCGGTGTTGTACGGCGGGTCAATGAATATGCACTTTACCTTCCCGGCAAAATCCTGCTCCAGCGCCTTCAGCGCAAGCAGGTTGTCCCCGAAAATAAGCATGCTCCCACCTCCCCTTTTGTCCCCTCCTTGGTAAGGAGGGGGTAGGGGGTGGTAAGACCTCTCCGGGTCCTCAATAAGAATCCTCGGCTCCAGCTTCGGCTGCTTGTCCTTGCCGATCCAGGTTAGTTCGAGTTTTTGGTTTTTAGTCATTAAGCAAACATCCTTTCAGGTTTCAATGGGTGAAATCCCGGCGCTAATAATACGACCTGCTTGACGCTCGGCCAATTACTTGAGTCTTTCTGTTCTTTTTGCCAGCCTAAGATATAAAGCCGCCCGTTGGTCGCACGAGTGGCGTCCAATGCCCGCTCTTCCTGATGTAGCGCAACAATCAACGTAAAAGGACGCCCCTTCTTCTGGTGAAGGCGGAGGAGGGTTTCCCACAGTCTCACAAGCTCCCTAAAACTGGGCTGGTCCATTTCCTGTGCTGGGTCATCAAGCAGCATCCAGGCTTCTTCAAAGCGTCTTTTGGCAAGGTAATACGTGAAGAACCAGGCCAGCCCCAAAACATGACGCTCGGCCGCATTGTAGATATAGCGAATATATCGACCGCTCTCATCAGCCTGAACCGATAAGGATTTTCCGCGTTGCTCAAGCTTCAGGTTTGGTTGAGCCGGTAGCAACCACGACGCCGTGGTCAGGGTCATAGTGATTTCCTTCCAGACCTTCCCCAAAGTCGAGGGCAAGTGATCTTTTAATACGTTTTCCAATCGCTGTTCGAAGGCTTTCTTCACTTCTCCAATTGACTGCGGGGCCTCCAGCGCCCTATCGGCCTCTTGCGTCAGGGCAATAAAATCACTTGCCAGACGCTCAGCCTCCAGCGTGGCGTCGGCATAGGGTTTGGGTGCTTCTGGGAGAACCCTCATCCGTGAAAGGTCGCCCTTTAGTTGTTCCCGACGTTGCGCATTGACAAGCCAGTCCTCCAATGCCGCTTCCTCAGGCAAGAATGGCTTGAGCCAGTCTTTCAGACGGGCTTGGTCTTCTGCGGCCAGTGGACATGTGGACATCCCGACCGCTTTAAGTTTGGCATCTATGTCCTTCTGTCGGCTCTGTATCTCAACGTGACGGGCGCGTAACGTCTGAATCGTTGTATTGGTTTCTTCCTGTAGCGTCGAGACAACCGTCTCAATTCCATGGCGCTCCGCCACGTCGCTGTTGCAAATGGGGCAGGTATCCGGATGCTGGGCGGCCCAATGGCTTGAGAGAAACTGTTTGGCTTGATCCAGCAAGTCAAGGCGGGCGCGAAGCACCTTTCCATTTCTCTCCAACTCGGTTCGCTCTTTGGCGAGACTCTCGATTTCGACCTGCAATGCCTGACTATCTGATTCCGGCACCGCTGAGGCAGTAGTCTGTAAGGCCAGCCACACGCCCCAGCTTTCCATCTGGGTTAGCGCAACATCGAGCCGCTCACGTAGTGTGACAATCCGGCTCTCCAGGCGTTGACGCAAGTCACTGGATTGCTTAGCGAGTCTGTCGAACTCATCGAGTTTTTCGCGTACCGCCTGGACGACGTGTGACTGGGAAGCACCTTTTTCTTGGAGCTTTGCCACTGTCTCGGCCAAGCGGCCCACAACATTGGTCTGCTGGTTTGTCCAGTCTGAAACAAGTTTGGAAGAGTACCCTCCATCCTCGTCTGATAGCCGGCCCAAGAAGCGCAGCCAGTCAAGGAATTCTGGTGATGGGCGTTGGAGTTGTTCTGATAAGAGCGTCTCTGCAAGACCTTTGTAAGCGGTTGCGCTAAGCTTCGTAGCACCACTCAATCCGTGTTTGCGGGTAAAAGCCAGTTTTATTTCGTTGGTGCGCTTCTCTTCCTGTGCCAACCATGCTGAAAGATAGTCAGCAAGAACTGAATAGCCCTTGAGTACCTGTGCAGCGAGTTTCTCGCGAGGCATCTCGGAAAAGTTTATCGAATCCTCCTGGTTCAGTACCACACCCTCAAACCGCCGTTTGCTTTCTTCATCAGTATTCAAGGTAAATGGGGTTTCTTCGCCCTTGCCCCAGGCAAAGCATGGCTTTGCAGCTGAGTTATTGAATAGGCTCAGTGGCGTCAGGTAATCATTTAAATAAGTTTGCGCTGTCGAGCGCGCCAAGTCCTTGTCGTCCAAAAATTTCTCTAGCCGGGGGGATGTACCAAATGCGGCTAACGAGAGTGCCTCGGCGAAGCTGGACTTTCCCGTTCCGTTAGGACCGAACAAAACGATAGCCTGCGCCTTCATATCCTCGGCATGATCCGCAACAATTTCCAGGGTGTCGAGATTGCGGAAATGTTTGACGCTGAAGCGCAGAAACTGACGAGCTTCGGATGAGAACTGACGCGACTCCACAGGTTGAATAGACTTCGCTTTTTCTTCCAAATCGCGCGCAAAGGAACGAGCGCTCGGGGTGTCGAACCGTTGCGAAAAGTTTTCCAGCTCGGTAGAGACCTGGTCATCGGCGGAAAGCCATTTTTCTGCCTTTGTTGCCGATTGTGACAATAACGCGCGGGTATGCAACAATAATCTGGGCAAACCGTGTGCGTCCAGAGCTGCGTGAATATTATTCCGCTCGACTTTAACGGCATCGACAGAAATCTCTTCGGCCGCTCCAGATTCACGTCGCAGTTTCAAGATGAGGCGTTGCCAGTCTGCCCATTTGTTGTCCTCGACCAGCCAGATGAGGCCCACCCGCCAAGTGCTGTCTTGGTCTTCCTTTTCCCCTGCCTTTGCATTTCCGGTGTAGTTGGACTCCCTGAGCAATCGTGAGCGCAGGCCGAGCGCCTGATTAACCTGTGGTTCAAGTCGATTCGGCTCATAGGGTAGCAAGAACAGGAGCCAACCTATGTCTGCGTCTTCGATGGCTAACCCGTGCGCATTTGCTGCAACTGCCTCACTCGTCAGGGAGTTTTCTGGTAACCAGCGCAATTTCACTGGACCGCCTATAAGATCCAGTCCTAAGACATTTTGATATTTGCGCATCAACCAACTTTCGCAGTGCTCAAGCCACGGCTTCATGAGTGCCTCCCTTTAACGTTTCAAGATCGACCCAAGTCAGGGCATCTACAGTAGCGAAATTTGCAAGCGGCATTAGCTGTCCCACTTGGGCGGCGAGTTGATTGTAGTATGCTTGATCGGGTAGTGCGGCCTCAGTATCAAGCCTGACCAAATGGATATTCCGAACAAAGCCAAGACCTCGAAGCGCTTCAATCAATGGTTGAAGTGCAGCAAGATCGGCGGGTTGTGCAGTTCCTCGCCATCCTGGGAGAAGTATGTAAAGGCTGCGGGTGGCTGCATCCCAAAAGCCACCGGGAAACTTCTCAAAATCGAATCGGCTCAGGTCGTTGCCTAGTACGACCAAGAGTTTGGCCGCGGCTTGCAACTCGCGGCGCTCAACCGACATACTGCCCAAAGGCACATGCACATCTCGCGGCATGACTGGTATGTCCCAAGACTCGATCTTCTGGTTGGTATGAGGATCGATGCCCTGCATCACGCCCGCCCTCCAGCACAGTCGTACCCATGTGTGTAGCCAACTATCAACCCAACGCAGGACGAAATGGCCGTGAACAGGCTGATCGAGCTGTTGAAGAAGTAGCTGCAATGTAACTTGATTGGCTGGTGAAGATGCCATTAACTTGGTGAGGGCATACCTAGCCTGGAGCCACTGGAACAGGCAATCCAACGATGGCTGCCCATTGCCGACTTCAGCGAATGCCTCAAATTTAGTCTTGCCGTAGGCCGTGGCGATATCATCATGAAACGTGTCATTGCTCCTTATATTTGGGTACCAAGAACGGGATGCCAATGTGAAGGCATCGAGCTCTGTACGGTGCACAGTTTGAGCGGTTCTGATAACGGTGTCGCGCAAGTAACCTTCGCTTGCCTTCCATCCAACAGCAATCAACGGACACTCGGACAAATAGCATTCAACCTTCTTGTCTACCCGCGTTTGTCCAGCCGGAAGGTTGTCTAACTCTGATTGAGTTAATTTGAAGATGACTGGTGGAGTTGTTCCTGTAGATCGAGACTGACGTCTTGCTTGTTCAAGATTGCGCACACAGCCATGCGGTTTGACGACAGGGAAAACATGGGCACTTGCCAAGTGAGGCATATGGGTGTCGTCAATTACGCTGGCGCGCGACGTGATTTCCCATGGGCGTGGTGGCCTGTCGCCATCGGCCAGACCTACGCTGTCCAGTGCAGCTTCCAACAATGTGTCCCAATTGAGGCTGACTATCGCCCTCAAGCGCTTCTCAACCGAAAAGCGCGCGATAGCCCGATGCCGGGGCGTGTTCCCAGAGAGAGGCAAACCGATTTCCCCGAACCAGCGCCGGTCATCGAGCATGCCAAGCTCTTCAGCAAGACACAACCGACTTTCCGCATCTGACTTTCCACCATTAACAAGATTATTTAGCACGGCTTCCGCTAAATCATAGAAATCACCATTGGGGCTAACTCCCAAGCCCAGTGCGACTTTGTCCAATCCACCCTTGAGCTCCTCGATGGTCGGTGCATTGGGCGTTGAAAGTCCCGTTCCGGCTATAAGTACAGCCTGAGCAGGCCCTTCAATCAGTGATGGAAAATGATGCGGAATTGTCATGCCTACACCACCGTCCACTTGATCTGGATTTCACAGTATCTATCCACCGTTTTCATTCCTCCCGGGGGATATCTGGAGCTGCCAATGCCTTAAATTCTAACCCCTCAATCTCCTGCAACGACTTCCCCGCAATCCCCTGCAAATCCCCATACATTCCCACGGTTGCCTGCATGACGCGGTCAATCTGCTCTTCGCGCTTGGCCCATTGTTTCATGATGACTTTTCTTTCCTTGTCAAGGTCCTCCTGCATTGTGGAAAACGCCTCAACGATGGCTTCCACCCGTTGGCGAAAGCGAGGGCCTGTGAGATACTGGTAAATCATTTCCGTTTTGGTTTGCTGACCTTCTGAGGCCTGCCGCGCCACGGCAACTTCCAAGAGCGACTGGCGCAGGATCGCGGCCACCGGCAACGCGGCACGGGGGTGCGTTACCCATATCCCCTCTACCATCTCGAAGGTTTCAACCCCTTTCGGCAATACCTGGCTCACTATCACGGCTATCTCCGCTTTTGCGGCGCGTTGATCTTCCCTCAATTTGGTCAACCATGTATCACTCCAGTTTTTAGTACGTTTAGACTCCCATAGAATATTGCCGATGGCCTGCCCGCCTGTGCCGACAACACGCTGCAACACATCCCCGCCATGTTCACCCTTTGGTACGGGCTCGATGGCATCGAAAGGGAATTTGATCCGTAACAGGTTCTCAAGCTCCAATTCTTGCACTTCACCCTGTAGCTGCTGAGAGCCCTGTTCGGCCTTGCGTCTTAGTTCCTCGATCTGCTTCTGCATGGAGCTTATGGTCTGCTCTTTCTCCTTTACCTTGAGATTCAGCTCGTCTTCCGCTTCTTTTTTGGCTTCTTGGCGGGTCACAGCAAGACCCTCCTGTATGCGCTTTTGAACCGTCAGCTCCAGTTCCCGCTTGGCATCATCCAGTTCGCGCTGTTTCTTTATCAGTTCCGCCTGTGCGTTTTGAGCCTCGGCAAGCTTTTCCTCCCGATGTTTCAGGACTTCTTGAAGATCGGTAATTTCCTTGGTTTTAAGTTCGAGGTCCGTCCCTATGGCAAGCTTGGCCTTCCTGGCTTCCTCGGCAACTATTTTCCCACGTTCCTGTCGCAGCTTCTCTGCAACCTGGTCATCAATGGCATCTTTTGCCTTAGAGAGGGATTCTTCAAGTTTCCGGAGAGATGCTTCGCGTTTAGCAAAGTCAGCATCTTTTTGAGCCAGACGCTGCTCGAACTCCCGACGGGTTGACTCGATTAGCGGGGCTGCAAGCGATTCAGTGAGTTTGATTTCTGTTTTGCAGTTTGGACAGATGATTGTCGGCTCTGTCATGTGTTTCTCCTTTAGGGTATCAAACTCGGTTTCCGGCGGCGCAATATTATCCGAAGCTGCTTCTCATCGCCAATCCATGTAAGTTCCAATCGTTGTGATTTAGAAATCCACTATCTCCCAATGCCCACCCTTATCGGGGCCGATGCGCTTGATTAATCCTTTTTCTTTTAACCAGGAAAGGTTTTCCTCTATCTTTCTTTGAGAGATTCCTACTAATTCAGATAGTTCTTTTGCAGATATAGATTTATTTTTCAGTATGTAATCTATTATTTTTTGTCTGTTTGCGGTCAATTTTTCACCGACCTTTTCACCGACCTTTTCACCGACCTTTTTCACCGACCTTTCGACTGCTTTTTCACCCAACTTTCCACCCAACCTATCACCCAATCCTTCAGAAATCGGCCTCTTAAATATAATCGTATAAAAGCCGGACTGCCTGATGCCGGGTGCAGGGAGTTCTGCCAGTGTCATCGCTTCTTTCATTCTCCTTATCCCTGTTCCTGCCCTTTCCACTTTGTCCATCCTGAAAAACATATCTGCAATCCGCTCATTTCTCCTGACAGAAATCTTGCCGAAGTCGCTCTTTTTTGCGCCTGGGAATATACCGGGGTTTACTATCTCGACCCTGTCGTCATAAACCTCCACCATAAGGCTTGTCCCCCTCATACTGTAATCCCGGTGGATTATCGCATTTGCCAGAGCCTCACGCAGAGCCTCGAAGGGAATCTCATAGATATCTTTACGGTTCACACCTTTTATCTCGCTCCGGCGGTTCAGATGTTTTTTCAGAAACAGTACTGCTGAATTGAACTGGATCAAAAGATCGTCCTGGACGTCTTGCCTGTCGTAGATATGGACACGGTCTTTGCCCTTGAAAGCAATGAGTGTCATCTGCGACTGTAGAATAAACTTACGCGGGTCTTTGGCAAAGAATAGCACGCCTGCATTGGTGATATTGTTGTCGCGGGCAAGGCTCAGGCTTGTCAATAGGTCTCGTGGCGCTATCCTTTTTATTCCAACATTCGACTCTTTAAGGAAGGCTTGGATTTTATCTTTTGATAGGTCATCCCATGAAACGTCCTTATTGACCTTCTCTTCAAAGGGGGCTGCTTCATGCTCCTGAAACATTATCCTGAGTTCATGGTTGCTCATCTTCTGCGTTGTTCCATCAAGCCTTCTGAAATACCCTGAACCGCAAGCATAGGGTTTTTCATCACCTTGCGGCACTTCTATTGAGATTATGTTTTGTATCTGTTTCAGCTTTACCTGTATAGGAGGGGTGCAGTTTCTTGCAATGGAGTTGATCCGGGCCTTTAGGTCGTTGGTCAGCTCTTCTCCGGCAATAGTGCGGTCATCGCGCACACCGAGGAGAATAGTCCCGCCCTTTGTATTGGCAAAGGCAACCATATCCTCATCAATCCGGGAAGTAAAACGTTCCTTGAATTCGATGGTAAGGCCCTCGCCTTCCTGGACAAGAATCTTTATTTTGTCTGCGTCTGTCATACCTCAGCCTTAAATTACGCTCCATTTTACTAAAAACAGCTCTTTGCTTTCTACTCTCTGTTTCAATCTTGCCTCAACTTCTTCAATCAATCGCTCTTTTCTGCCGTCCACCTCATCCTGCGCCTGATAAAGGTTCATCCTCAATTCATTCCGTCGCTTTTCCATTTCCTTGATCTGCCTCTGAACCTTCACCTTTTCCTCAAGGTTAAGAATCTTTTTAGCCTCTGTCTTTCTGGTTTTTATCTCCTTGTCCAACTCCTTCAATTCAATCTCAAGGCTGTTTTTGACATCCTCTGCCCATTTATCAAGCTTCTCCATCTCGGAATCAAAAAAGCCTGCATTGCGTTCCGCATTGGCTTGCAAGATATCTGCCTGTTGTCTATGGGCAACCTTATCCAATCCCTCTATGATACCGCTTTTGGCCTCTGCTCGAAGAGGTTTAATAGTCGCAGGCAAAGAAAAAAGCCTTCGGCACTCTTCAACGTCCAACTCGATATCGTCGTTAGTTATACCACAAAACAAGATGTGGTCCTCAGACTCAAAAGAGTTTATAGTGAGGTTGCTAAGGCGCAGCCATCCGTTCTTTTTAATCAGAGGTTCTAAGATGCTTATCTTTTTGGCTATACCGGAATAATCAAAAACCAGTTCCTGATCCTCCAAAGACAAAGCCTTGCACTTCTCAATAATCCGCTGAGCAAGGGGGTGACCAACCCTGTAGATGTTGGCATCCTCAATGTTTTTTCCTATCCTGTAAGGGCCGGAGTGAATCGGCTCCTTCGGGAAGGGATTTTGCCTTAATGTAAAAGCATGGTCATTCGTCGCAAAATCGGCGTAAGGCTCAAGGTAGTATTTTGTGATCTCCCATAGCCAGTTTTCGTACTTTGAAAGGTACTCCCTGCTTTCCTGCAGATTTATCCTCAGCTTTTCATGCACCTCCTCGTCAAAGTTCTCAAGGAGTTTACGGCGCGTAAGTTTTATGCTTTCGTCAATCTGTGGTTCCAGTTCTTTTTGAAGGGCATCGAATGCAGTCTGTATCTCTTCCACTGTCCGGCACTGCTGATAAATCTCTGCAATGCGCTTCTCAAAATCAATACCTGATTCAATGCTTCCAAGTACCTCATCGCTCGCCCCGAATACGCCTTCAAAGAGCTTAAACTTTTCAGAAAGAAGCTGATAAACCCTCTGGTCTGCCGCATTGCTCCTGTTCAGGAAGTTTACGACTACTACATCGTACCTTTGTCCGTAACGGTGACACCTGCCGATCCTCTGTTCAATCCTTTGAGGGTTCCACGGCAGGTCGTAATTGACAACCAGTGAGCAGAATTGCAGGTTGATACCCTCCGCAGCAGCTTCGGTTGCAATCATTATTACTCCCTCATCCCTGAAGTAGTCCACCAGGGCGGCCCTCATATCTGCGCTTTTTGAGCCTGAAATCCTGTCAGTGTCTTTATGCCTTTCGAGCCATCTTCTGTATATCCACTGGGATTTTGGATCGCTGTTGGTGCCGTTGAAGAGAACTATCCTGTCATTGTACTCAGTATTTTCGAGGATATTTTCAAGGTATTTCTGGGTCCTGGTTGACTCGGTAAAGATAATGGCCTTTTTGCTCCCGCCTCTTTTTCCCGCCTCGGCAAAACCGGCCTTCAGAGCTGTCAGCAAGACCTCTCCCTTGGAGTTCTTTTTTATTGATTTAGCCAATTCAGAGAAGTCTTTAAGAGAAATGCTTTCCTCCCTGATAGACCTTAGCTCATCAGCCGTGTAGGTTTTCTTTTCTTCGGCGTCTTCATCTTCCTCCGTCCATTCGTCCTTTACTTCGTCATACTCTTCAAAGTCTTCAGAAATAGCGGCTTCAAAAACCGGAAGAGCCTGATTTTCAATGATCGCATCAAGTTTACTTCCAAGGGCTTCAAGTGTCCCTGAAATTGCGTATGTGGAAGAGGCAAGGAGTTTACGCAAAATAAGCGTCATCAACTGCCTCTGGCTTGCCGGAAGTGCATAAAGGTTGGGTTTTTGCAGGTATTCAGATACCAGGTCATAAAGCCGCTGTTCTGCCTCCGTCGGATAAAACTCCTGCGTTATTGGGATACGATTGGTATAATTGACATATTCTTTAACCTGCCTTCTCAAGGTCCTTTTACAGACAGGCTTGAGCCGTTCCTTCAAGTCATCAAAATTATCTTCATTTGTCAGCCTGGCAAACTTGCTTTTAAAACTCGTTAAATCCCCGAATGTATAGTCATCAATTATGCTTACCAGCCCGTAAAGCTCCATGAGACTATTTTGAAGGGGGGTAGCGGTCAACAAAAGCTTGGGGGCATGGGCAACCGAATTTTTAATGGCAATTGCAATTTTATTGGTATTCTTATAAACATTCCTTAGCCGGTGGGCCTCGTCAATAACCACGAGGTCCCAATTCACCTGTCTGATATAAACATCCTTTGACCTTGCGAAGTGATAGGAGCAGATAACAATTTCATTCTGGTTAAACGGGTTCAGGTTCCCTTTTTTAACCGCCTCATTGAAGGATTTTGTTTCTAGGATTAACGAGGACAGGAAGAACTTGTCCAGCATCTCCTGATTCCATTGTTTGCGGAGGCTGGACGGCACAATAATAAGAATCTTTCTCCTGCGCTCCGCCCATTTCTGGGAAATGACAATCCCGGCCTCTATGGTCTTCCCAAGTCCAACCTCATCCGCAAGAAGCGCCCCTTTGGATAATGGTGACCGGAAGGCAAACAATGCCGCCTCAACCTGATGGGGATTAAGATCTACCTGCGCATCAACAAGGGTAGAGGCCAGTTTTTGGATGCTGTCCGAAGAGCTTCTTTTTGTCAGCTCATAGGCAAAATATTTAGCGTGGTATGGGGTAAAGTTCATATCTGCGAGTATCAAAATTTAAGTAAAAAAATAGCACATATTGATACAACAAAACAATCTCAAAATATCGACACAGGAAGGGACAGATTGAGCTTGGCGAGGCTAAGCGATAAATATTGGCGTCTTCTCCGTCTTCTTCACAAAGCCGTGCAGCAGACAATCCTCTTTCCGGTATGTATGAAGTATATGATCTGGACTGCACCTTTCTTTGGCTAAGGTCCCAGAATAAACTGATACTAAAACAAAAAAACCCCGCAGCCTAATCCTGCGGGGTATATATTGGATAAATCTTCCTCATCGTAGCCAAGCGCAAGTCAGCCCTGCAAATCTGAATGTTGTGCCTTCTCGCTTCTTGGATCGTATATCTGGCAAGGGCCTTTTTCTGACTGATTATTCCATGCCAAGCTGGAAGCCCATTGAGTTTATTGAACTCCACCCTTACCCGCTCTCTATTAAGCTTGCATGCATTATCGAGAACCGCCTTGAAACCTCGATAACTCTCATTCGATAACTTTGTCGAAAACTTACATGTTTCTTCATCGAAGTAAACGAGCATGGCTATATTGTCTGAGACCTTGATTGGGATCGGCTCCTTTTTTACTAAGCGGAACTCTTCACATCCAAGGCTTTCTGGGACAGCCCCAAGAGTATGCATGATAATAACAGTCCCATTCCATCGAAGATACTTGTAGTTTGCAATTTTCTTAACCTTTTGGCGGGCCCGCTGGAACTTACTGAGGTCCGCCCTAAATTTATGGATCAGCTTGTTATCGATATCGCGCCAGCTGTCCTTCTTTTGAACTGGCAGTTGTTGCAACCGATAGAAGTGATACCCTTTCCCTGATAACTGCACGATCTGCTGAAGCAGTCCTTGCCATGATTGGCATTCATAATTCATATCAATCCTCCTTATTTAACGTAAATAAATGGTTCATTATTTAACCTTCCGGCAAATCGAACGAACCGGCCTTCCGGCCAGTGGCGCCTCCCCTCTCATATATAAAAGGAATGAAGCCGCCGCTTCAATACAGATTAAGTCGGATGTAAACTTTCCCGTGTGCTTATTCTCCTACCAATGCCAACTTGGAGCACGTTAAACCACCACTGCCTGCAGCGGTCTTCAGACGGTACTTGTCTACGCTCCCAGGCCTCGCGCATGGATGACCATGCCGGTCGGCCTTTCCCTGATTAGATCGGCTTGTCAAAGCAAAAGTCAGATCGCTCCTCTCAACGGTTGTGCTAATGCGGGGCAGAATATGAAAGAACCCCCTTACTTGCCACATGAGGTTTTCAGTGGCCGTTGAGGTTCATAGCAGTATGGCCTCTCTCTTTTGCTTCTTACTCGGTTGCACCCTACTATAAGGGTGCTTTACCACGGAGCATCATCCGTGGGCTTTAGAGGTTGAGCTATTCACGGTCTTAAGTTACCTTAAGACCGCTCCCCTCCCGAGCGCGGCGTTATAGCATTTCTACTATCCCGCGCGATGGATTTTCACCATTTCAAGCCTATCTGGCTCCCTTGCTGATTGCCGCAAGGGAACCTTTTTTCAGTCGCCCATATTCAAAATTTCCAGTGGGTAGAAGGATTTTAATCCAGCCCCCGTTGCCACCGCGCCAGCGCCTCGCGACGCACGCAGCGACGTCCCCAACAGCTGCTTACCGGTCAGGCGTGACCGGCATTGGCGCTGATGGACCCGCCTTCCCCTCATAAAGGTGGAAGGCGAGATACCTAATCTGTTCTCGATGATATTTACGTGATGATGGATTTTAGGTTTATTCTTGCTGAATTGAGGAGGGTATTTCCCTGCAACATAATGTCCCCTTAGAAGCTGGGTAATTCTTTGGCTGCAATTGAGCCCTTTACGGCAGGCCACAAAATCAGCAAACAGGAGTCTGCGTCTTATGTGGCCAAATTTGATAGACCCGCTCTTAGTAGTCCAGGTATGAATTTATAGAAATTGTCTGCGGGTCAAGACGGACAATATATCATACCAGGTCCAAATGTTTCTACTCAGTCTCCCATATTCTATATGGGTGTTGCGGTAAACATTTTTCCTAAACATAACACGCGCTTATGTTTAGGCCAATTTTAGTGGGGGCGAAATAATCCCCACTGATGTTGTGACAAATCGGCTGCCGTACATACGACGGAATATGGAATACGGCATACCTTTTTATCTATTCGGTCAGAGACCTACGAAAAAAACTACTGGTAATTTGTTAGCAATTTATATGCCATATTATCTGCTTCTTCGCAAGCCAGTCTTTTCAAGGGAGTTGTGTTTATTTAGTGTAAACTGAAGCAGAAAATTGTCCGTATTTTGGCAAGAAGTGCCGCTAAATGGCAGATTTGAGAGTAATGGCGTGTCGGCTATGCAATCTATCGTTATTGTTAGTGGCGCTCCAAAGTAAGCCAAATCTGGCGGAGCCGGATTTGGCGACACTGGTTCTTTTTTAATTTAGTTGGATTTACACTTTTATGACATTGGCTTTCCTCTTTTCCGCTTCACCTACATATGACCCCTGCGACAGGGTGAAGTCATCCCATATTAGGTTTCTTTATCGCAGTAGCCTTGATGTATTCATTCAGCCAATATGTTTCTTGTTTTTTATGTTCCTCTATTTTCTCATTAAGTTTTTTTATTTCTCGCTCCAACTCTCTGATCCGCTTATTGGCCGCTGATACGGTATAAGGTTTTCTTCTCGGCCAACTCCGTTTATTGAGAAAATAATTTGAAATAATGTTTCCCATTTGTCGAGATATCGTGGCACCATTAGAGGTTAGCTTTGCCAATATCATCAACTCAGTGCCACCCAATTTTATACCAACCCTTGCTGTTTTCTTTGCCTTTCTGCCCCTCCCCCTCTTTTCACCAGGGATGTCATCAGCATTGGGCTTGTGATGCAACATTGCATGGATAATCTCTGCCTTGCTTAATCTCTTTGATTTAGACAAATCATTTAGCTCAGACTTAATGGACTCCTCTAACCTGCAATACACCATTTTCTGATTCATTTTTTTGTCTCATTTATAAGAAACTATTTAAATAAAAACTTTATTTATTATCATATGTTATCAGTTTTTTGTCAAACAAATCATGAAAACATCTATCCCAGAAGTAATACCTCTATAAGTACAACAAAGGAGGTTAGCATGGAAGTCTCACCTAATGGAACATCACAAGCTGTTTATGAGCGGAGCGGATCAAAGGAGGGGGTGGCGATGAGCGTAGATAGTTCTCATGCTGCTATTCCACTCTCTTCCTGCGAGTTCTTGACCGTAGAGCAGCTCGGCCAGCGACTACATATCTCCCGAGCAACTGTATTCGCCTGGATGCAGCGGGGAATCATCGTGCAAGGTCGGCACTACTTCAAGAGGGGTCACGTTCTCAGGTTTATTTGGTCAGACGATTTGATCCGGCAACTTCTGGTAGATTCCAACGAAGATGCGGGGGAGAGTCCAACTGTCAAGCCTGATGTTGAGCCACTTCAGCACATAAAATCGAATCTGATTAATTGGGACTACTGAAATGAACAATGAAATATGTTATGCTGATAACCGGATTTTGACCGGTGGGATGTGGAGAGCAGACTGGAGGCATCCATGAAGCGCACAAACCACCAAGAGGTATCGATCTTTGACAACATAGAGAAGAAACAGGGGACTATCATCAGAAAACCCGGCTCAAAGAAGCTCTACATTCTTTTCTACTACTTCAAGCGAAGAGTGGAGAAAACTACTGGGCTGAACGATACTACGGCAAACCGTAAAAGGATACGGGCCTGGCTGGACCGGATCATCGAAAGAAAGGATGAAGGCAAGTTGATCTTTGCCGAGGCTTTCCCTGGCGCACCCGAAGAAGAGAAGGCGCATTTTGCAAAGCTGGAGGGGTGGCAGTACGCCCCAGAACCTCGCGATATCCTTTTCAGCACCTATGTTCAAGAATGGTATCAGAATGTCTGGAGCCACTTCCCGCAAGGGACGAAAAGGGACGACTACAAGCAGATTATTGACTATTGGCTCCTTCCCTATTTCCAGGACAAGACCTTCTACCAGATCAGCGGGGTAGAAATCCAAAAGTTTATCAGCATTTTGAAATGGAAAAAAGGAAAGCACAAGGGAAAGCCGCTTTCCAGGTCGCGGGTAAAAAACATCCTGATACCGCTCAGAACTGTGTGGAACGATGCCTGCGATCAATACCGCTGGCTGCTACACAATCCTTTCAGCAACATGAGGAAGCATCTCCCCAAAACTCAGGCAAAGCGGCGGGAAGGTTTTCGCTTCGATGAATGGCTGGAATTTCTCAAGCACTTCGATCCCTGGTATCAACCGGTTGCAGAGCTTATGATCCTTACCGGGATGATAAACTCGGAGATTGCCGGACTGAAAAAGAACGATATCAACCCTGACTACATCCAAGTGCAACACACCATTGTCAGGGATCGAGAGCAGGACACCCCCAAGACCCGTCATCGGATAAGAAAGATACCTATTACCAAGGCCATCAGAAAGCGGCTTGACATTCTTATGGAGAGAAGCAATAGCAATGGGGAACGACTCGTCAGCACTAAGGCCGGAACCGTCTTCCGCCCCGCTGACTTCATGCATGATGTCTGGGAAAAGGCACAAAAAGCCAGCGGCATCACTGATAAAGTGCCCTATTCTCTGAGGCATTCCTTCGCTGCTTGGTCCTTAACCCTCGGGATCGACATGAACAAGCTGGTCAGGCTCATGGGGCACGGTTCGAAGAAAATGGTCTATGAAGTCTATGGGGAGTATATCGAGGGGCTGGAGGAGGACGCTTGCAATATTCTGGAGTATTTCGGGAGGGATTTTTTGCAACTAAAAAGGAAAGCCCCTGCTCTCCTCCAAACCTTTGGTGAAAGTATTGGTGAAAGTCAGGGGCTTATCTCATCTATCCCTCTGGAATGATTATGCTTTTTTGGTAGTCCCAACGGGATTCGAACCCGTGTTGCCGCCGTGAGAGGGCGGCGTCCTAGGCCTCTAGACGATGGGACCATTGTGGCTGGGGGACGAGGATTCGAACCTCGGTAGACAGAGTCAGAGTCTGTCGTCCTGCCGCTAGACGATCCCCCAATAAGCCGGCAAGCAAAAAAGCAAAGTAGTAAGATACAGCAACAACGCTCCTCAGTCAAGAGGAAAATCCCACAACTATGCTTTATGACTTACGAAATCAATTGCCTTTTGAAGCCTCTTCAGGCTCCTTCCCTTTCCAAGAACCTCAATAACCTCAAATATCCCAGGGGAGATGATGCTGCCGGTCAAGGCCACCCTTACAGGCTGAGCAATATCCTTTAACTTCAACCCTTTCTCTTCGGTTATATCTCTAAATACCTTTTCAATTCCATCATGATTAAACTCCGCATCACTAATACCCTGAAGCCTTGCTACAAGGGCTTCAAGTATACTTGAAGATTCCGGTTTCAGAAACTTTGCAGCGGCGCTTTCATCATATATCAGATCCTCCCTGTAATAGAACTCGGCAAAGTCTGCCATCTCAAGTACCGTCTTGGCGCGCTCCTTTAATGTGACGACAACCTTTTCAATATCCGGCCCTTTGGAAATATCAAACCCCTTGGCTTCAAGGAACGGCGCAACCAGGCTGTCGAGCTTCCGGTTATCAGACTCCTTTATGTAATGGGCATTTAACCAGAGGAGCTTTTCAGGATTGAAGACACCTGCTGACTTCCCGACGTTTTCAAGGTCAAAGGCTTCTATAAGCTGGTCCCTGCTGAATATCTCCTGGTCCCCATGAGACCAGCCGAGCCGCACAAGGTAGTTGAACAACGCCTCCGGCAGGTAACCCATCTCCCTGTATGCCATGACGGAGGTGGCCCCGTGCCTCTTGGACAGGCGCGTCTTGTCAGGACCCAGGATCATTGGGACATGTCCAAACTTCGGGACAGGGTATCCGAATGCCTCATACATCTGTATCTGCCTTGGGGTGTTGTTCAGGTGGTCGTCGCCCCTTATTACATGGGTCATCTTCATGGTGGCATCATCTATCACAACGCAGAAGTTGTATGTAGGCCACCCGTCAGAGCGGCGGATAACCAGGTCATCAAGCTCTGCGTTTTCAACAACAACCCTCCCCTTGACAAGGTCATCCACAACAGTGAAACCCTCATTCGGCGAAAGGAAGCGGACGGCAGCTGGAACATCCGGTTTCTTTGTATTTCCCCTGCACTTCCCGTCGTACTTGGGTTTTTTCCCTTCGCTTAAGGCCTTCTGCCTTTTGGACTCCAACTCCTCCGGCGAACAAGTGCAGTAAAAGGCCTTTCCTTCATTTAATAGCCTCTCTACATGATCATTGTATATGTCAACCCTCTTGGCCTGGAAGAAAGGCCCCTCGTCCCAGTCCATCCCCAGCCAGCTCATACCTTCAAGGATCGCATTGGTTGACTCATCCGTTGACCTCTCCTGGTCGGTGTCCTCAATCCGAAGAATAAACTTACCCTTATGGTGCCTGGCAAAAAGCCAGTTGAATATAGCAGTCCTTGCACCGCCTACGTGAAGATATCCTGTAGGACTTGGCGCAAATCTTGTTCTTACTTCTGACATCCTATTTCCCCTTTCTTTATTTCGAGATATAGCTTAAAGCTTTATACTTAATCTTAGGCCTCTTTTCAAGCCCATTCAGCAGCCGTCCTATCTCGGACACAAGACAACAGGGCATCAGCCTCTCCACTCCACAACCCCAATCTCCTCCTCCATCAGTCCATAAAGCCCATAAACCAGCCGGTTAATTTCTGTCTTTAAGGCATGACAGACATTACTCTCTATTGACGAAGGTGTTGAATAATCAACTGTTTATAAAAAGCTTTGACCAGACCAAGATTTCCTTTTATAAACATGTTCGACTATTACTGATATGAACCTCTTTGCTATAGCGTTTGCGCCGGACGCAAATAAGGCGCAAATTATTATCTTGAGATGAGGTGCCATAGTGCGCTTTTACCATGCCCTTTCAAAAATCTGAAGGTTCTTTTCTTCCAAGTTCGGTACGGTCGAAATCCCTGTCAAAACTCACAATTTGCATGTCCCTACTTGATGCCACGGCATATTGATAAGCGTCATCAAAATCAAGGTTGAATTTTTGAGCAGAGTCAATAACAGATTCGGTATCCTCCGGTGGAATGGAAACAATCTTTACTCCGGCAGTAAAGATCATGTCATTGAGAAACTGGCGGTATGTGTCGTATTGCTTGCGGCGGAAAAGGAGGAGACCTATTGAATGGAAGGTAAAGTCCGAGATAAAAAAGTCGTGCAGCGCTCCTTTGTTCAGCAGCTCTCTCGCCCCTTCAGAGTTTTCCTGATCTAATAAGACTTCAAGAAATATATTTGTGTCTAATAGAAGCCTCATTTCTTTTCTATCCTCCACTCGGAAATCTTATGCTGAAGCTCCACGGAGGTATAATCTTTTTTCAAGTCCTTGAGAGCACCGGCCCATCCAAAGTTCGGCTTTCCCGGCATTTTCTTGAGTCGCCTCTCCCTTAGGAATTCCACAAAATCCTCTACCTCAACCTTAAGTTCCTGCGGCAGTTCATCTATTTTCTGTGCAAGGTTATCTAACATTTTGACCTCCTGTAGTGCATAGAATTATACCACAAAATAATGATCTGAGGTATGCTGAAAAAAGTGGACACGAAAGTTTGGTAAAATACAAACTGGAG
>ERZ1292630.907-Hain-H41-02um-R3-907-length-29883-cov-5_pt1 | contig 29883 bp, 22 predicted proteins | sample MGYA00564408_ERZ1292630 | MGnify/ENA primary metagenome ERZ1292630 (study PRJEB36523, sample SAMEA6512641) | groundwater metagenome | collected 2019-01-08 | study: AquaDiva: Metagenomics assemblies of 32 groundwater samples
ATCAACGATTCAATCTCGAAAAAAACGTAGATTTTTCCAAACTGGCCAACTTGGGTTAGCGTTGTGGTATCAATCAGATGCATCCAGGCTGCGGGCGGGCCGAATCCGTCGTGATATTGACGCGCGTCCCGGCGTCATGACCGATCGTCAGAGGGAAGAAGCCCGCGGCCCCAGTCCTGCTCGCGGATGGATTGGGTGATTCGTTCGGCGAGTTCGACGGCGGCGAGACCGTCCTCGGCGCTGACGCCGGTGCTTTGGCCGGTGCGAACAGCGTCGACGAAGGTTTCGATTTCCGCGCGGAGCGGTTCGACATCGTCTACGACGAGCGGATCGATCTTCATCATCGAGCCGAAGTCGAGGTTGGCCATCTGCGAGAGGTCCTCGAAGTTGCGCTCGCGGGCCATGCGGATGAGGTCGAGGTTGTCCGCGAGCTTGATCGCGATGCCCGACTTTTTTTGGTAGTCCATGGTGATATAAGCGGTCGGACAGAACACGCGAATGCGTCGATCGGTCTTGAGCGCCAGCCGCGACGCGGTGAGGTTGGCGACGGCGCCGCCGGCGAATCGGATTCGGGCATTGGCGACGTCCTCGTGCGGACCGAGCACGTTGACGCCGACGGCTTCCACCGAATGCACCGGTTCGCGGACAAGGTGGAGCATGATGTCAATGTCGTGGATCATCATGTCGAACACGACGCCGATATCCGCGCTGCGGAAGGTGAAGGGACTGACCCGCTGGGCCTCGATGAACCGCGGCGTCACTTCCATGCGGAGCATCGCGCGCACCACGGGGTTGAAGCGCTCCGAGTGTCCCACCTGTAGAACGCGATGGAACCTTCGCGCGGCTTCGACGAGCCGCCGGGCCGTGGACGCATCGTGCGCCAGAGGCTTTTCGACCAACACCGCGATCCCGCGCTCCATGAGCGGAATGGCCACGTCGGCGTGGTAGACGGTGGGCACGGCGACGCTGGCGGCCTGAACGTCGTCGGGGATGTCGGAAACAGAGGCGACCGCCGCACCGCCGAATTCGCCGGCGATTTCACCGGCCCGGTCGATATCACGATCGACGATCGCGACGAGCCGACACCCGGGAAGCTGGGCGTAGATGCGTGCATGGTGTTTGCCCATGCGTCCCGCGCCGACGACGGCTACGCCGAGCGGTTTCGACGAATTCCGCGCGCTCATCAGTTCCCCTTCCGCCAAAACTTATTGGTGCAGAACAAACGTCGCGGCCACGGTCATGTTGCGATCGAGAACCACCGATTCGGGGTTGTTGCGACCGGAGAGGGAGCCGTTCCATCCGGAGAAGGCCCACCCCGGTTCGGCCTTCGCGGTCAGCTCCAACACTTCGTGGACTTTGTCCGGGGCCGGACTCGCGGCTTTGTACACAATACCCTTGCCCTCGACTTCGACGATGAGCGAGAAACGATTCTGCGGCTTCCATGTGTTGCGGTGCACGGGATCGGCGCGAAGCGATTCGAGGTAACGTCCGTGCCGCCCGTGGGCGAACGAACGCATGAGCGAATCGCATAGTTCCTTGACGTGCGGATTGATGCTCGGCGCGGCGAGCAGCGTCTGCACCCGATCGCTGATCGCCGTCCCGCTCTGTCGCGCGCGACGAGAGAACAACTTCATGAAGGCGTCCTTGAGCGCGGCGATGTCCTCTTCGCTGTAGCCGCTGCGCTGCAACCCGACGCCGTTGATCATCCGCACCTCGGAGCGCGTGCCGCGCGCGGCGACCAGCACGACGAACGGCGGAACGTCGGCGGCCACCCGGGTCATGCCGCCGATGAAGGCGTGTTTGCCGATGGTGACGAAGTGGTGGACCGCGCTGTGCCCGCCCATGTTGACGTTGTTTTCGACGTGGATGTGGCCCGCGAGCTGGACGTAGTTGGCGAAGATGCAGTGGTTGCCGATGATGCAGTCGTGGGCGATGTGCACGCCGATGAGGAACAGGTTGCGGTCGCCGATCCGCGTCACGCCGCCGCCGTTGCCCGTCCCCGGATGGACCGTGACCATCTCGCGGAAGATGTTGTAGCTGCCGATTTCGAGGGTGGTCCGTTCGCCGCCGTACTTGAGGTCCTGCGGCCTGGTGCCGAGCACGGCCTGCGGGTAGACCTCGCACCCCTCGCCGAGCGTGGTGTAGCCTTCGATGGTTACGAGGTGGTGGATTCGGCAGCCGTCGGCGATGCGGACGTGTGGTCCGATAACCGAATAGGGACCGATCTCGACATTGCGGCCGATCTCGGCGCCCTTGGCGATAATCGCTGTCGGATGAACATTCACGCCAACCACCTCTTGCCCGCGCGGACAGGGTACACGGACTCCTGATGCTACAGCAAGAGGGCGTGGCGGCCAAGGCGGCGGCGCTTGCGATTTTGGGCGTGCACGCCGCTACGATGCCGATCCGTCTGCTTTTGCCCGCAGTTCCGATTCCGTGCAAGAGGCAGCGCGTTAACAAAGCGCCGCGTAAATGACCAGCGCAAGGAAAACGATTCTCGCTTTCCGTCGAAAAAACCAAATGACCGCCGCCCAGGACACCGGTTTCCCCTCCACGGTGAACTTTCCGTCCCGCGAACGCGAAATCGCGGCGACAATAAGACGTCTGCAAGCGCGGCGCCAACGTCCGCGAACCGTCACGCAGGCCGGCGGCAGCCGATAAGATCGCCTCGCCGCGCACCCAGGCCGCCATTAATAGCCGGCGCGCGTTTGGCGCGACTTGTACCGATCGTAGCGGTTAGGTTGTCAGACTTCAGCGCCGCGTCGTCGTGCATCAACTTCCGCACGCCGTCGTATCGCGACGGCGGGGTCGCGCGGCCCCCGTGAAATCACGGCGCGGCCGACGGCGTGATGACGACCTCGCTCGACGGGTCACTTAGTCCGGCGTCATTCTCGGCGGTGCAGGTGAATTGGAACGAAATGCTCAGGTCAGTCTCGGTCACGATGAAGGTCGCCCGGCCGGTGTTCGCGTTGACGATCAATCGCCCGGAGGTCGGTTGGAAGGCGAACCGGGCCGATCCGTTTCCCCCGGAGACTATGGAACATTGCAGCACGACTTGCTCGTTGAGTTGCGGCGTGGTGTTGGAGGCCTGTAGCGATACGACAGGGACCCGATCGCCGCCGTCGTCGCCGCCTCCGCCGGGCGGCGAACCGTCGCCACCGCCGTTGGGGAGCGGCGGCAAGGGAATCGTGATCCGGCAGCCGAGCAGGCCGAGCGCGGTCCAACTCACCACCAGAACACTGACCAGACAGCGTACTCGCATGATGCTCTTCGCCACGTTGCCGCTCGCCCGCCGAATCCGAATCCGGTTGTTGATTCTATCCAAGCCGACGGGGCGACGCACGAGCCAATGCGGATCGTTCCGCCGACGTCGTGCCGCCTGCCAGTACTGCCCGGTCGGATTCGCACCCGTTTTCGCCCGGCTTGCGTACTGTGTAAGAGGTGTGTTACCCTCGGCCCGCGTCGGACGGCGTTCGCTTCGAGCTTGGACGGCTTAAACCGCCTCGCGCCGTTGAACCGATAACTCCGTTACGGTCCGTAGCGGCGCGGTCCGAAGTCATTGTGACGCCGGTTCTTACGACAGTCGCGTGTCCGAGGTCGCGAGACCGACGCCCGCGGCGTAACGTGTCAGGGATGAACGGGTTGGCGATTCGCGCGCGCAAAAAACCGGCGTGGTCTGCAAGGGGGCTTGTCGCGGTTCTTTCCGCCGCGCCCGCACTCCTCTCGACCGGATGTTACTCACTCCTCAATGGTTGGTTGGATCCGACCACGGTCGGCAATTACAGTCAGCAGACCACCACCGAGATTCGCAGCTCACTCACGCTGGAGGACACGCCGAAGGGCATTCCCGGCGCGGTGAACCCATCGCCGAACGACCTCCAGCCCATGACGGTCGAGTACTCGATTACCGCCGGCGACACGCTGTCGATCGAGATCAACGAGCTTCGACAGCGGCAGGTCGCCTATCAAACGCAGTCCCAGGTTTCGGCCGCGGGCTACGTCAATCTGCCGGTCGTCGGAAAAGTTCCGGCGGCGGACTTGACCGTGCCGGAGTTCGAACAAGCCATAGTCGATGCGCTTCGCGCGCGGAACGTCCTGGTCGACCCCGAAGTGACGGTCAATCCGCTCTTTCTGCAGAAGGCGACGTATTCGATTTTCGGGATCGGAGTCAGCGCCGCCAACGATGCGCCGCTGCGTGCGGGCACGTTTCCGATCCGCCGCCCCGATCTGCGGCTACTCGAAGCGATCAACCAGGTCGGCGGACTCAACGAATTCGTCACTGAAATTTACATCTTCCGCGACGACGCGGTCCTGAACGACGAACGATCCGGGACGCCATCGCCGTTACCTGATTCGCCTCCTTCTCCTCCGCAGTCCGAAAACGGCGGCGCACCGCGCAATCACAAAAACGGTAACGGCCGCGACGCCGGCAACGAGGCGCTTCAGTCGCCGGTCGCGCCTCAACAGGCGGCGAGGCAGGAGCTTCTCGAAGCGGTCGAAGGCGGCATCCAACCGACCCGCCCCGAACAACAACCGGAGGAGAAACCCCCGGCGGTTCCGGAATCGCTCGAACCCGAAAAGCCCGACCCGTTCATCTACGTCAACAAGGAATTCGTCCCCAATCCGAGTTACCACGGGCAGCCGCCGGCCTCGTCCGCGCAGAACGGGTCGGCGTTTGACACGGTAATGCCCGCGGTGAACTGGGCGCGGCTGGCGGGCGAAAGCACGTTTCGGATTCTGATCGTACCCGCCGACGCGCTGCGCAGCGGCGACCCGAGCGTCAACATCTATGTCCGTGCGGGCGACGTGATTCGCGTGGTGAGCGGCGAGATCGGCATCTATTATGTCATGGGCCAGGTAAACCGCGTCGGGCCGTTCGCTTTTAATTCCGAGCAGATCACGCTCAAAGCCGCGATTGCGGCCGCCGGCGGTTTGTCGGGGCTTGCGTGGCCTGATCGGTGCACGGTGTATCGTCGCCTGGGTCAGCGTGAGCAGATGATTCAGGTGAACCTCGATCGGATATTCGCGGGCGCCGATCCGGACTTCATGATCCGCCGCAGCGACATCATCAACGTGGGGACGCATCCGTTCGCCCCGTTCCTGCAACGGATTCGCGCGTTGTCGCTGCCCAACCCGGTCACCAACGTCGGCTATAGTTTTACGTACGCCCGGAACTTCGCCGACATCGACTCGTTCGCGGTCCGCCAAAACCCGCACAACCAACCGGGCCGCTTTGAAAACCTCTTTCCCTAGGAGCGCCTCTTGAGCGTCGCGGAAACGCACATGGTGATGCCGTCGTGCTCCTGGCGCGAGCTGATGCCGCCCGCTTCGCGCGTTCGGCTTGCCGTCGTCGCCGTGCTGGTGCTCTTCATCTATTGGGAGCCCATCCGCCACACGCTGATCTCCCGCTGGATCTCGGACGGCAACTGGTCGCACGGCTGGCTGATCCCGCTCTTCAGCGTGTACTTTCTCGCGACGCGGCGCGAGGAGTTGCTTCGTTGCCGGCCCGGCCACAGTTACGTCGGCGCGGTCATTCTGGCGATTTCGCTGGGAGCATTCTTCTTCAGCGCATGGTGGGCGCGAATGGCGTATCCGCAGGCGCTCACGCTGATCGGAACCTTGATCGGACTCGTGCTGCTGCTCGGCGGGTGGAGCATTCTTCGCGTCGTCTGGTTTCCGATCGTGTTCCTCGCGCTGGCGATCCCCTTCCCGCACCGCCTCTATTTTCAGGTGACCACGCCGCTGCGAATCATGGCGTCGAAGGCGGCTGCGGCGCTCCTGCCGCTGCTGGTGCCCGGACTGCACACCGAAGCGCAGGCGGTGGTGATCGACTACATCCGCCCCGGATCGCCGCCGGGACAGCTCAACGTGGAGGAGGCGTGCAGCGGGATGCGCCTGTTGATGGCGTTCGTGACGCTGGGCATCGCCATGGCGTATCTCGGCGATCGCCCCGCGTGGCAGCGCGGCGTGATGATCGCCGCGTGCCTGCCGATCGCCGTCTTATGCAACGTCGTCCGCGTGACGACGACGGGCTATCTGACGATCACGGGTCATGCGGATTTGGCCCAGGGAACGGCTCACCAGCTTCTGGGCCTGTTGATGCTGCTTATCGCCCTGGGGTTGTTTTCGCTGCTGGGATACGTATTGAATCATTTGTTCGTCGAGTCGCCGGAGTAAAGCGTCGCGAGCGCAAGGTAACGCCCGAACGGTAGAGCAACATGACCACGCTTCCGTCAACGGTTCAAGAGCGGATTTCGCTGCCGGCCCGCGCTCGCGTGTTGCCGGGCGAGGGGGGGTTCGGGGGTGGACTGACCCCGGGCGACGTCGTTTCCATGCTGCGGCGGCGGATGGTGCTGATCGTCCTGCTGTTCATCCTGTTCTCGGCGATGACCGTCGGCGGGTTTCTCCTTTGGTGGTTCGTATTCCCCGGATTCCGCTCCGAGTGCCTGATCGAGTGCATTTCGAACATTCCCGAAACGGAGCTGACGCTCGATCAGCAGCGGCTGAAGGAGGATGAGCACGAGCGTTTTGTTCAGACGCAGGCGCTGCTGCTCAAGAGCCCGAACATTCTCAGCGAAGCGCTCAAGGTCAACGCCGTCCGCGAGACGGATTGGTACAAGTCGGTCACGAAGCGGAAGTTGGAACATCTCCTCGAGCTGACCGACGATCTCAGCGCCGCAGCGGTCCGCGGCACGAACTTCCTGCGGGTCTCGATCGAATGCCGCAAAACCAAGGATCCGGCCATCATCGTCAACGAGGTCGTGCGCCGCTGGTACGACGAGGTGAAGAAGCGATCGGCGGAGGAGTTCGCCACCGACGCCCTCGAAGCGGCCAAGAAAGAGGAGTCCGACGCGGAACGCGAGATCGCCTCGAAGCGTGACCGACTGAAGGCCATCGCCGCGCGACTTCCCGCCGGCGCCCGCGAAAACCCCGGCAACAACATCACGGCGCAGAACGTGCGACAGTACGCCGAACAGGTCGCGCAGATTGAGCTTGAACTGTCGCAACTCGAACAGTACCGCTCGATCTACAGCAGTCCGGAGGGCGTGGCGGTCACGGCCGAGGACCGCGCCATTGTCGAGCAGGACCCGCAGGTCGCCGAACTCTCGCGGATGCTCTTCCTGCTCCAACAACAGCGGGCCGCCGACGAAAAGGTCTACGGCGCGGGACACAACGTGCTCAAGCAGCTCGACGCCCAGATCGAAGCCGCCGAAGCGAAGCTCGCCGCGCTTCGCCTCGAACGACTCAACCAGCGGCGGGCCGACATTCGCGAGGCGGCCAACACGGCCTACGACAACTCCCGCCATTCGCTCTTCGTCGCGCAGGAGAGTCTCGCCAAGGCCGAGGCGGAATTGCAGGATCAGGATCGCCTTCTGTTTGAATACAGCGACCTCGACGCGCAGATTCAGAAGGACATCGAGTATCAGCTTCAGGTCAGCAACTACATCAAGGGCCTGTCCCGCGTGAAGACGCAGCGGACGGCGATTCGCGTGAACGTCGCCCAGCCCGCGATCGATCCGCTCGAACGCAGCAGCCCCAACCTGCTCCTGCTTCCGTTCGGCGTCGTCGTGGCCCTGGCGATGTCTCTGGGCATCGGCCTCGCACTCGAACTGCTCGACAAGTCCGTCCGAACCTCGCAGGATATCGTGCGGCACCTCGACATCGCCATGCTCGGCGCTATTCCCGATACCGACGACGAAGAAGTGGCGATCAAGCGGGTCGAGACAGCCGTCCGCGACGCCCCGCGTTCCATGGTGGCCGAGGCTTTCCGGAGCATCCGCACCAACCTCCAATTCGCGGCGCCGGCCGATTGCCAGCGGACGATCATCATCACCAGTCCCGGACCGGAGGACGGCAAGACGACGGTGGCGTGCAACCTCGCGATGGTTCTCGCGCAGGGCGGTCGTCGAGTGCTTCTGGTGGACGCCAATCTCAGCCGGCCTGCGCTTCACAAGGTGTTCGAGGGCGTCAAGCCGCACGGACTCAGCAACATTCTGGTCGGCGACGGCGCGCTTCCGGGTTGCGTCTGCAAGACCAACCTCCCGCAGCTTGACCTGATCGGCAGCGGCCCGATCCCGCCGAATCCGGTCGATCTGCTCACCGGTCAATACTGGCGTGACTTCTTGCGGGATGCCATCGCCCAATATGACCAGGTGCTCATCGACACGCCCCCCGTCCTGCTCACCAGCGACGCGGGCGTGCTGGCGACGACCGTCGACGGCGTGATCCTCGTGGTCCGCGCCAACCGCAACTCGCGCGGCGTTGCCCGGCGTGCTTGCAACCTGCTCGCCGACGTGAACGCGCACCTGTTCGGCGCGGTGCTCAACGCCGCCCGCGTCACCCGCGGCGGATACTTCCGCAAGCAACTCCGGGCCTACTACGAATATCAACCCGAACCCGGAGACGGCGGCAAACCCCTCGTGCATTCGTAATCAGAGCGTGGAGCGGAAGCGACACGATTGAACCGACCCCCCTGTATCCCCCCTTGGCAAGGGGGGAGGCTCAGATCCGCTCGCTCCTGCTCACGGCTCCGATTGGATCAATCGCCATATCAACACATCGCCACATCACCAAATCGACAATTGGCAATCCCGTCGCTCTCAGCATATGATCCCCGCGTCGATTTGATTGGGGATTCTCATGCGTTCGGTCGGCATGCTCGATCTAAAAGCCGAATACGCCCTGTTTCGCGACGAGGTTCGCTCAGCCATCGAGGCCGTGCTGGAGAGTCAGCAATTCATCGGCGGGCCGTCCGTCGTCGAGCTGGAGCGCGCCTTCGCCGCCCAATACGGCATCACCCACGCCGTCGCCGTCAGCAACGGCACCGACGCCCTGCTCTGCGCGATGATGGCCCTTGAAATCGGCGGCGACGACGAGGTCGTCCTTCCGTCGTTCACGTTTTTCGCCACCGCCGGGGCTGTGTCGCGCCTCGGCGCAAGACCCATATTTGTGGACATCGACCCGCGGACGTTTAACCTCGACCCCGCGAAAATCGAAGCTGCGATCACGCCGAAAACCAGGGCGATCGTCGTCGTCCACCTCTTCGGCCAGTGCGCCGACATGGACGCGATCAACACCATCGCCAAACGACACAAATTGCAGGTGATCGAGGACGCCGCGCAGGCGATCGACGCGAAGTACCAGGGCCGCCCTGCGGGCGCGCTCGGCGACATTGCGTGCTTCTCGTTCTATCCGACGAAGAATCTCGGCGGATTCGGCGAGGGCGGGATGATCTTCACCGGCGACGAGCGCCTGGCAACGCTCTGCCGCCAGCTTCGCAACCACGGCGAGTCGCAGCGTTATTACCACGATCGCGTCGGGGGCAACTTCCGCCTCGACACGATGAAGGCCGCCATTCTGCTGGTGAAGCTGCCCCGCCTCGACGACTTCACCCGCCGCCGCCGCCGCAACGCAGACCGATACGACAGACTATTGGCCGGCTCGCCGGTCACTACCCCATTCGTCGCGGACGGATGCGAACACGTTTACCACCAGTATTCAATCCTGTGCGACCGCCGCGACGAATTGATGGCGTATCTGCGCGATCGCGGAGTTGCGTCGGGCGTCTACTATCCCGTGCCGCTACACTTGCAGAAGTGTTTCGCCGATCTTGGATACAAAGCAGGTTCGCTGCCCGTGACCGAGCAGACGTGCAAGCGGGTCTTGTCGATACCGTGTCATCCGATGCTGGGAGATGACGATGCGAAATACGTCGCGAAGTGCATCGAGGAGTTCTTCGAACATTCGTAGGGTGCGTCCCGGACGCACCTTTTTCCCATAGGTTTCATTCGCCATTCATAATTGATGACCATGCGTATTCTCGTCACCGGCGGCGCGGGTTTCCTCGGCAGTCACCTCTGTGACAGACTGCTGTCACTGGGCCACGAGACCATCGCGCTCGACAACCTCTACACCGGCGCCAAACGTAACATCGTTCACTTACTCGGCCGGCCCGACTTCGAGTTTATCCGCCACGACGTGGTGAATCCGATCCTGTTGGAAGTCGATTGGATATTCAACCTCGCCTGCCCGGCCTCGCCGGTGCATTACCAGTCCAATCCGGTCAAGACCGTCAAGACCTCGGTGATGGGCACGCTCAACATGCTCGGCCTGGCCAAGCGTGTAAAGGCCCGCATTCTCCAGGCCTCCACCAGTGAAGTCTACGGTGACCCGCTGCAACATCCGCAGCGCGAGGACTACTGGGGCAACGTCAACCCCGTCGGACCGCGAAGCTGCTACGACGAGGGCAAGCGCGTGGCCGAAACGCTGATGATGGACTACCACCGCCAGAACAAGGTGGACACGCGCATCCTGCGAATCTTCAACACCTACGGCCCGCGAATGGCCGTCGGCGACGGGCGGGTCGTCTCCAATTTCATCGTGCAGGCCCTTCGCGGCCAAGAGCTTACCGTCTACGGCGACGGCTCGCAGACGCGGTGTTTTTGCTACGTGGACGATCTGATCGACGCGATGATCGCGCTGATGAACTACGCAGGCGAGGACGCCCACGAACCCATCAACGTGGGCAGCACCGACGAACGCCCCATAAACGAAATCGTCGCCGCACTCGCCGAAATCCTAGGCCGCAAGCTCGCCGTCGAATACCACCCCCGCCCCGGCGACGATCCGCAGCGCCGCAAGCCCGATTGCACCCGCGCCGAGCAGCGTCTCCACTGGCGTCCGCGCACCTCCCTCCCCGACGGCCTGCGAAAGACCGTCGACTACTTCCGAAGCAGCCTTGGATGACGGCGAATTGAAGATGGATCGTCTTTGTGTATAATGCTGAAGCATGAAGAGGATCAGAAAATCAATTCGCTATCACTTTCCGGTCGTCGTCGAGCAAGACGAAGACGGCGCCTTCATCGTCTCCATCCCCACGCTTCAGGGTTGCCGCTCCTACGGCCACACGCTGGAGGAAGCGATGCAGAACATCGCCGAAGCCGCACAACTGTGCCTCGAAGATGAAACCCCGACGCACACCGGAACCTTCGTCGGCATTCGCGATCTCGAAATCGTCGCATGACGCCCACGCCGATCATTACCGCAAGACAACTTATGAAGGCGTTGCGAAAGCTCGGCTTTGTCGAGGTTCGGTCGCGGGGTTCGCATCGTCGTTGGGTTCATCCCGACGGCCGAAAAACCACCGTGCCGGTCCATCGTGGCCGCGACGTTCCCAGGGGTCTGCTTCGTCAGGTCATCACCATCGACGTCGGAATCGACATGGATGAGTTTGTGGGCCTGCTGTAGCTCGCGTCGGGTGCGGCGTCGGGGGCTTGTCCCCGGCGCACTTTTGCACCCTGAGATACGGCGTCACGCACAAGGAGTGACGCTACAACGACTTGCGTGATATGAATCGTTTGCATGAATAATCCGGAGTAAGGAACTACAGGTCGCCGGATGACGGGTCAAAACCCGGATTCGTAACTTTCGCGATGGCGGTGTTGCAATACGCTCCGCTCGCTTACAATGGACACGCTGGCGCAAGTTTCGCCCGTCGATGGTCGATATTCGCGCCGCGTGAGTGTTTGAAACCCGGTGGCAACCTTCGGAACATCCGATATGACCAAGCACAGCCCGCATGTTAAGCGTCTGGTACGCATCGCCTTGTTCTCGGCCTACCCTCTATTGCTCTGCGGCTGCCAACTCGTCCAAAACCCCTTCACCGACGAACTCGCCGGCCAGCGGAGCGTCACAACGCCCTCCGTCGACGCCGTCCGCGCCGCTTCGGTGCAACCGAGCGCTGTCGTGGCGCATGGCGAAGCGAAAACGCTCCCCATGACGGACGGATCGGTCACGCACGGCCCGCTCTACTTTGAAGACCCCTTCGAAGACAAGGGCAGCGACGACGGGAAGTTCGCCTGGAGCGGCGAGGACTACCTCTGGATGTTCTACTGGCGAGGCCGATACCTCGTGAACGCCGTCGCTTTCCCGGTCAGCGCGGTGGTGACGCCGCCGTGGACCGTCATGGTCAGCGACGGTCGTCCGTCACCGCGGGCCTTCGGCGAGCAGCACGACGCCGTGCGCCGAAAAGGGCCCGTCGCAACCGCCGAACCGGCCCCGGACGCGACCGGCGGATCGTGACCCTTCTCCACCACGACGATTGCCTGTAGGATACCGGTCGGCGTTTGACGCCGGTTTGGCGCGCCGGTTGTCCGTATCCAATTTCGGTCCCCTTGCGTATGCAAGCTTCCGTCGAGGATGATTCTACAATCTCGCGTTGTCCCGCTTGCGGGCAGCGCCTCGAAAAGGAAGACGCCGCACGGTGTCCGCTCTGCAACTTCGAGTTCGCCGTCGACGCCAGCGCAACCGGCGGCGACGTGACCCCCTTCGCCCAGGCTTACGCCCGCGAGGAGTCCGGTCGCCGCCGCATGTGCGAGTGGGTCTGGTTCGCGGGTGCGGGCCGCCTTAAGCACCTCGCCCTGATGCGCGCCTCCGCCGCAGCCCGATCGTTCGCCCGACTCAATCTCCTGCTGTTTGCCGCGGGCCTCTCTCTCATCCAGGCTACGCACCACGGCTGGCGAGCCGTCACCGCCTCTGCCGCCCTCGAACCCACCGGCTCGGTCTGGCCGCTCGGGCAGGGTTGGCTGCATGTCGCGGCGACGCCCAACCCGTATCGTTTAACGCAGCCGCCGGGCGCCCCGGTCGATCTATGGTGGAATCCGCCTCAGGCGGTCATCGCCGGCGTGTGCGGTTTCCTCGCCGCGCTCCTGCTGCTTTGGCTGCTGCCCGTCCTCATGCGAGCCGGCATCACGCTTGCCCATCATGCTCGCTATCGCCGCGGACAACGCCTGACCGCAGCCCTCCTCTACAGCACCGCCTGGGGGTTGCCGCTCCTGTTCTCCGCGATCCTGCTCGCTCTGCGTCCCGTCGGCCGGATCGGCGCAATCGAACGCTGGTCGTGGTATCCCTCCGAGTATGGCTTCGAGTTGGCGGCGGGGCTGATCGCCGCGCTCGACGTCGCGTTCTGGTGGTTTTGGCTGGTCCGCCTCGGTGCGACCACCCCCGCCGACACGCGTGGCCGCGTCTGCGCGTTCTTCGCCGTCGGCGCGCCGCTGATCACAGCCGCCGCGTCCGCCGCCTGGTGGTTCGGACTCGACGCCGCCTTGCAGGCTTTGTTCACTTCGTGGAAACTGCACTTTTAGGGCGACTCTCCGGACTAGCGCCGACTCCCAGGAAAACCGCCCCCCCTCTCAGGGGGGACCACAGGGGGGTGCGATTCTCGGCGTTGGGGAGTTTCAGAAGGAGCACCCATGCCCCACCCGACAATCGCGATTCTCGACTTCGGCGGTCAATACGCACAACTCATCGCGCGGCGAGTCCGCGAGAATCACGTCTATAGCGTGATTTTCCGCGCCGACGTTTCCGTCGAGGAGCTGCGCGCGAATAACGTCGTCGGCATGATCTTTTCCGGCGGACCGGCCAGCGTCTACGACGACGGTGCGCCCGTGTGCCGCCGCGAAATCCTCGACATGAACCTGCCGATCCTCGGCATCTGCTACGGCATGCAGCTTGCCTGCCAAATGCTCGGCGGCGACGTGAAACCCGGCGACGCCCGCGAGTTCGGACGAACGCCCCTGACGATTCGTGACGCCGGCGTACTGCTCGCCCATGTGCCCGAATCGACGACCGTTTGGATGAGCCACGGCGACATCGTCAACGCCGTCTCATCGGACTTCGTCGCGCTGGCCGCGACCCCAAACTGCCCGATCGCCGCCGTCCGCCATCACACGCGACCCGTCTTCGGCGTCCAGTTTCACCCGGAGGTCACGCACACGCCCTGCGGTTCGCGGATTTTCCGCAACTTCCTCTACGATGTCTGCCGTTGCACCGGCGATTGGCAGGTCGGCAGCGTCGTCCGCGATTCGATCGAAAAGATTCGGAGACAGGTCGGCGAATCCGCCCGCGTCATCTGCGGTTTGTCCGGCGGGGTGGACAGCAGCGTCACCGCCGCTCTGATCCATCAGGCGATCGGCGACCGCCTGAGCTGCATCTACGTCGACAACGGTCTCATGCGTTCCGGTGAAAACGACGTCGTCGAGGCCGCCTTCCGCCAGCATTTCAAGGTCGATCTGCACGTCATCGATGCCGCCGAACAATTCCTCAAAAAGCTCGACGGCGTGACCGACCCGCAACAAAAGCGGATCATCATCGGCCATGAGTTCATCGAGGTCTTCAAGGCCGAGGCGAAGAAAATCAAGGACGCCCGTTTCCTCGCCCAGGGCACGCTCTACCCGGACGTGATCGAGTCGGGGCACAGCGTCGGCGGAAAGGCCGCCAACATCAAGCTGCATCACAACGTCGGCGGCCTGCCGGCGGAGCTCGGCTTTGAGCTGGTCGAACCGCTCCGCGATTTGTTTAAGGACGAAGTGCGCCGCGTCGGCGAGCACCTCGGTTTGCCCGAGGAAATCGTCTGGCGGCATCCGTTTCCGGGACCGGGGCTGGCGGTGCGGATCATGGGCGCGATCACCCGCGAGCGTCTTACGCTGCTGCGCGCCGCCGACAAGATCATCATCGAGGAAATTCGCGTCGCGGGTTGGTACAACAAGATCGCCCAGGCCTTCGGCGTGTTGCTGCCGGTGAGCACCGTCGGCGTCATGGGCGACGACCGCAGCTACGCCGGCCAGCATGTCGTCGCGGTGCGCTTCGTCGAATCCGCCGACTTCATGACCGCCGACTGGGTGCACATCGAGTATGAGGTTTTGGCCCGCATTTCCAACCGCATCATCAACGAAGTCAAAGGCGTCAACCGCGTCGTGTACGACATCTCCTCGAAACCCCCGGCGACGATTGAGTGGGAGTAGCCACGCAGGGTCCGCTGTGCGTACCAATCAGTACCGCGACAGGTCATGGAGCGGACAATCAGAACCGCGACCGTGAGGCAGCGGGTAATCCGAACCCGGAGCGCAAACGACGGGCGGTTCATCCGAACCGAGCTGATCTGGTTCGTTTAATCGTCGCGATCAATTACGCGGGCGTTGCGAAATTGCGCCGCCCACAAGGGGCGACGCTACGGGGGCCGGTCGCTGACGCTCTCGGCTCAGATGGGAACCGCACGGCAGGCGACCTGCAAATGCGACGTACGGCCTATTGCGGCTGAGTCGCGGCAGAGCGACTTTTCGACTTTCGCCCACGCATGGCGCGACTCCGAGTCGGCCAACAGTTGCCGGTAGTGCCGCATCGGCAGCACCGTCTTGCCCACCATGTCCAGCACCTCAAACCCCACGGCCTCCACCAGCCGCCGAAGCTCATCCGGCGCGAAGGTCGTGATCTCGAACTGCTCGGCCGCGTCTTTCGTCAACCAGTGCGTCCGCCCGTCACGCAAAAACTTCGACAACTCTCGCGGGTCGCCCTGCTCCAGGTAGAACTCGATAGCCGACAACTTGTTGTCCAGCGTCGCGACGAGCACGCCGCCGTCCACGAGCACCCGCCGAATCTCCTTCATCGCCCGCATCGGCGAACTCGCACACCCGATCGGATCGCCGAGCGCCACCGCCATCGCCGCCGAGCCGTCCGCGAGCGCCGACAAGTCGCACAAGTCCGCATGCACGAAGCTCGCCCGCGACGACGCCCCCATCGCCTCGATCTTCGCCCGCGCCTGATCGAGCATCTTGGCCGATATGTCCACGCACACCACGCGAAACCCGCTCTTGACGAGCCTGGCCGCCCACTTCCCCGTCCCGCAACCCAGATCGAGGATCGTGGCCGACAGGTCTCTGGGCAGAAAGGGCTTGAGGTAGTCCCACGTCAGCGCGTCGTGCCACTGCCAGTACTCGTCGTCGTAACTGGCGTCGTAACGCCCGGCCACGCGGTCATGATATTTTTGAACCGGGGATCGGCGAGATCGAGCCATTGGCGCGTCATTGTAAGGCGCGCGCGAGGGGTCGCAATCATCGTGTCGAGTGGCCGCGCGCGGGGCACCTGTTCATAGAACTTAACGGATGATCGGTGCAAGGGGCTCGCGGAGCGATCGGGGGGTGTCGGGTCGATGACCCGACCTACGGGCTCTGCCCCGACGCCCTGCGCGCACGCCTCATCTCTTCCTCCAAACGCAGGACCCGAACGCGAAAACCCGCCCGCGTATAAAAGCCGCGCGGTCGCCGCACCGACTCCATGAATAGAACTTGCAGGCTGATCGGTGACCGGGGCTGGGCGAGCGCGCCCCCCGCCGAGGTATACGGAAGACCAAATGCACGTGATCCAAGCCGCGACCGGAAGCAACCGGATAATTGCGGTTCTGTAAACGCGTACTGCCATTGTGGGAGGTCGTGAAATTCCACTTCTCCATCCAGGTCGGATTCGGCCCGGGAAAAATAGGCGACCCTCCCCCTCGCCATCGCGTTGTTTATCGCGACTCGGCGGCCCGAATGCGTCTATTAAAGAAACATGAATCTTCGATAGTCGACATGCTGGTCAATACACCGATCCCGAACGGTCGCCGGATTCAGGCCCAGCCAAGCCCGCCGCAACTCGTTCGCTGATCCACTATACCGACAACGGGAGGCGGGTAGAACCCGCCCTACCCCATCTCGGAGTACGTCGGCCGGGTGGCCTTGGGCGGGCAACCGCCCAGGACCACCCGGCCAGATTGTTGAGTCTGCATTACAGCAGCGGGTCCGGGTCGCCTTGTCCCCCGGGTGCGTCAGAACGGTGCGGCGCAGGATTTGCGTCTGCCCGATAACTTCATCGGGATCGCGCAACACCCGATGGAATAGAGGACGGCGCCGAATGCGTGCCAGATGCGTACGCCGCGAGATGCCCGCGCGCAGCGTAGGGAGGTCGGTTCTGATTGTCGGCATGGCCCTTCCCTGCCGGTCGGGGTTCTGATTGCCGAAAGCTCGAGGTGCCCAGACGATGTATACCGCTTTTTTCGGACTTCGCTGTCTGCCGTTTGAAGATCGCGCGGATGCGCAGTTTTTCTTTCCCGCCGCGGAGCATGAGGAGACGCTCGCGGCGATGGAGTACGAAGCCCACTACGGCACGGGCATCGGACTCGTGCTCGGCGAGGCCGGGACGGGAAAGACGCTGCTGATTCGCGCGCTGCTCTCGCGACTGCACGCCACGGATCACGTGGCGGTGATCACGACCCCGGACAACGGGGAGGGCGAAATCCTGCGCGAATGCTGCAAGGGATTCGGGGTTTCGCTTCCGTCATCGCCGAACGATTCGCGACGACTCAACCGGTTGCGGCGACATCTGGTCCGGACGATCGACGCCGGACATCGTGCGATCCTCGTCGTCGATCAGGCGGAACACCTGACGCCGGCCAACATGGGCGAGATCGAGACGCTGGCCGAGCAGCAGGCGGAACAGGGACGTTTGCTGCATGTCATGCTGGCCGGGCATCCGCGATTGCGGTTGCTTCTGAATCAACCCGATTTTGTGCGTGTTCGCCAGCAGGCATTCAAAGAGCGCGTGCTGTCGCCGCTCACGGAATCGGAGACGAAGGACTACATTCGGCACCGGTTGCAGGTGGCGGGCGCGGGAGAGGCGGACCTCTTCGACCCCGGCGCACTGGCGCTGGTCCATGCGTCGTCGGGCGGCGTTCCACGGCTTATCAATCAGATGTGCAACGCGTCAATGCTGGCGGCCTACGGGGCGGGCGAATCGCGCATTTCAGCTTCGATTGTGGTCGAGGTTACTGGGATGGCGAGCCTCCCGGCGAGCAAACGGGTTCGGCAGGAGCCTCACCGTCCCATCATGGCTGCGCATGACGCGACGGATCGACCGGAAAACTCGGCTGCGGCGGGGATTTTCCGCGAAGCAGCCGCAGAATCGCGGCTGCGGTCGCTGATCGAACGGGCGGAACGTGTCGGAGAGGTGCTGGCGCGAAGCATTCCGCAGGCCGCCGACACAGCCGCGCAGGTGCAGCGGCGGGTTGAGCGTATCATCGGTGACGCGGATGAGCGGATGCGTGCGATGGAGTCGCGTCTGACCGAGGTGGGTAAGATTCACGAAAAGACGCTCAAGATCGTATCCGCGGTCGAGCGAACGATCGGCGGCGCGAACGAAGCGATCGAGCGGCTCAACGGGTTGCAGATCGACACGAACGTGCTGGCGGCGCGGCTGGATTCGGATCGGGCGGCGGCGCGTCAGATGGGCGATGCGCTCACCGGGCTGGTCGCGGCGGCGGATCAGAAGATCGGTCAGTTGTCCTCGAGTCACGCGGCGGCGAGTCAGGTGCAAGGGCGACTCGCGAAGACGGTGGTTTCGGGACATCAGCTTGTCGAGCGTGCGGACGAATCCGTGCGTCGGGTGGAAGAGTGGATGACCCTTCTAAAAAAGACGATGGAGACCGGCGAGTCTCTGTTGAATGAGTATCTATCGCGAATCGGCGCCGTTGACGTGAGACTCTCGCATTTCAGCGATCGCTCGGCGACCCTCGAACGAAAAATCGCGGAAGGGATGGTCTCGGCGAAGGCCGTCGTCGCGAATGCCCAAGCGCAGGCGGAACATCTGGACCGGGTGTGCACGGCTGTGCGAAAAGTCTTTGCCGGATTGTCGCAGGCGAGCCTGCAGGCGAATGAGCAGACGGAGGGATTGCATCGGGCCGGTGCGGAAGCCAAGCGTCAGTTGCTCCATCTGACGACGGAGTCGGAGCGGGCGGCGAAGACGCTGCACGAGTGGTTGGAGGAGGCGCTGCGCGTCCAGGCGCGACTCGAACAGGTGCTGCAGCAAAGTCCGTCCGTATCGCAAACACATCCGATCGAACCGCTGCGCAGCGCCGTTCGCAGGCTCGGATCGGTGGAGCGGTCCGCGACGATCAACATCGAGGACGAACCCGGAGCAGCCAAGGCGCGCGAACTGGATGTCGGGCTTGATCGCATGGCCATCCGAGAACCCGCGGCGCGCGCCGATGAAATCGCACGACTGATCGCGGAAGCCAGGGCGGCCAAGGCCGAAGCCGCAGCGCCGGTCTGACTGAACAATCACATTCGCCGTCCGCTGGAAACGCCCGATTTCGTGGCGCGTTCAGTCACGGACACAGGGTGCACGGGCCGTTCGCCCCACAATCCGCGTCCGTGTTGCATGCCATGCTCAGAGCGCCCGTGTAGCTGAAGCCTTGGGCTTCTCCCGACTGAGTTGTCCGTTTTCTTACCGAAAATCCGCATGAATCGTGCTGCAAAGGCAATCGCCCAGCAAGCCCAATGCTGTGCGCGTGCAGCCGGGAGATGGTGATTTGACGGATTCACGGAATTACGCGATTCTCTCGGATGTACTCTTGAAACTCACGAACGCGATTGAGTGCCGACGCCGAATCGCGGCGTTGTCAAGGAAAAGAGATCATGCAGGAACGTTTTTCAGATCGGGCGCGGCACGCGATGGCCCTCGCCAACCTCGAGGCCGGCAAGCTCAACCACAACTACCTCGCGCCCGAGCATATTCTGCTGGGGCTGATCGCCGAGGGCGAGTGCGTGGCGACGGAGGCTTTGCGGCTGCTCGACGTGGACCTCGACAATGTTCGCGACGGCGTGGCCAAACAGGTCACGCGCGGCCACGAGAATGATTTCGTTGGCAGACGCCCGCAGACGAACGAAACGAAAGAGGTGATGTCGCTGGCGATCGCCGAGGCGCGGCGGTTCGGGCACCGGTATGTCGGCACCGAACACCTCGTGCTGGCGCTTCTGCAACTTAAGGAGGGGTTGCCGGCGAAGGTGCTCCGCGATCAAGGGGTGGAGCTTGAGCGACTGCGCGAAAAGGTTTTGGCGATGCTGCGCAGCAGCGTCGATCCGGCCCACGACCTCGCCCATTCGCGGCACGGCGATTTCGAATGGGTGCATCAGCAGGAGCTGGCCAAGGCGTTCCGCTCGCCGACGTTCTGGCACACGATGATTCTGGCGGTGGATTCGGCCAACCGCCTCGGGGCGGGTGAGATCGAACCGCATCATCTGCTTCTGGCGCTGCTTCGTGACGAATCATCGGGCGTGACCAAGCTCCTGCAGGAGAAGGGCGTCACCCTCGATTGGGTCCGCGAACAAATCACCCACCACCGCGATCAATAGTGATTGTCGGACTCATCCGCGCCATGCGTCCGGGCAGGTCAAGAGGCCTGCCCTACGTGCTCACCCTCGTTTTGCTACTTTCCTGCCCGGGAAGCGCGTTTGCGGTCGTTTTCGGATAGGAGTCGCTTGCGGAGACGGACGGCGTCGGGGGTGACTTCGACCAATTCGTTGTCCTCGATGAATTCGAGGGCCATTTCGAGCGTGAGGATGCGCGGCGGTTTCAGGACGACGGTCTTGTCCGCGCCGGCGGCGCGCATGTTGGTGAGCTTTTTCGCCCGGCAAACGTTGACGTCGAGGTCGTTCTCGCGGTTGTGCTCGCCGACGATCTGTCCGGCGTAGACGTGTTCGGGCGGCGCGACAAAAAGCACGCCGCGGTCAGTCAGGCCTTCGAGCGCGTAGGCCGTCACCTGTCCCGTTTCCATGGCGATCAGGACGCCGTTCGTCCGGCCCGGAATCGGTCCGCGAAGGAATTCGTATTCGTAGAAGTTGTGGTGCATGATCGCGGTGCCGTTGGTGGCGTTGAGCAGCCGGTTGCGCACGCCGATGAGTCCTCGCGCGGGCACGGTGAATTCCAGATGCGTGGTTTCGCTGCGCGTCTCCATCGTCGTGCAAATGGCGCGGCGCTGGCCGAGAAGCTCCATGACCGCGCCGACGTTGGCCGTCGGTACGTCGATGACGCACTGTTCGATCGGTTCGGTCTTTCTGTTGTCCAGTTCGCGATAGATGACCTTGGGCTTGCCGACGGCGAGTTCGTAACCTTCGCGGCGCATGTTCTCGATGAGGACCGAGAGGTGGAGCATTCCGCGGCCGGAAACGTGGAATTCCTCGGGCGTGTGGCCCGGATCGACGCGCAACGCGACGTTTTTCTGCAGTTCCTTTTCGAGGCGGTCGCGGATGTGGCGGCTGGTGAGGAACTTGCCCAAACGCCCGCAGAAGGGCGAGTCGTTGACGCGGAAGGTCATGTGCAGCGTGGGCTCGTCGATGCGGATGAGGGGGAGCGGTTCGGGATGCTCGGGGTCGGCGATGGTGTTGCCGATATCGACGGATTCGAGCCCGACGACGGCGCAGATGTCACCGGCTGTCACCTCCTCGACCTTTTTTCGGCCCAGTCCGTCGAACACCAGGAGCTCGGCGATCTGCTCGTTTTTCTTCGTACCGTCGCGATGGATCACAGTGATGGGCCGACCTGAGCGAAGCGTGCCGCGGACGACCCGCCCGATGCCGATCCTTCCGACGTAGTCGCTGTAGTCGAGCGTGGTGATGAGCATCTGCACGGGGGCATCGGGATCGCTTTCGGGCGGCGTCACGTGCGACAAGATCATCTCGAAGAGCGGCTGCACGGAGTCGGTGTGCTTGTCCGGATCGAGCGACGCGTAGCCGAGCGTGGCCGAGCTGTAGACGACGGGGAAGTCGAGCGCCTCGTCGCTGGCGTTGAGCTCGATGAACAGGTCGAGCACCTCATCGACGACCTCGTGAGGGCGGGCGTCGTGGCGGTCGATCTTGTTGATGACCACCACCGGACGCAGACCGCACTCGAAGGCCTTTCGCAAAACGAACCGCGTCTGCGGCATCGGACCTTCGAAGGCATCGACAAGCAGTAGGCACCCGTCGGCCATCATCAGGACGCGCTCGACCTCGCCGCCGAAGTCAGCGTGGCCCGGCGTGTCGATCAGGTTGATCTTGATGCCGCGATATTCGATGGCGATGTTCTTGGCCAGGATGGTGATGCCGCGTTCGCGTTCGAGGTCGTTGGAGTCGAGGATGCGTTCGCCCTTGAGCTGGGATTCGCGGAATTGCCCGCACTGGCGCAGCATCTGATCGACCAGCGTCGTCTTGCCGTGATCGACGTGGGCGATGATGGCTACGTTACGAATTCGTTCGTTCTTCACCTGTCGGTCGTCCTTGTCCGTCGCGGGTCGCGCGGGCGTTCGTTTGGTCCGGTCGTCCTCAATCGAGCCGCGTATTGTAGCACACCATCGCGAATCGTGCGCCTGGGCGGGCAAGAGGGTCGCCGAGCGCGGGTGCATCCCAAAAAGGGTGGCGATTTCGGCGTCGGGTGGCATGGCCGCGCGTCGCGGCCATGTGTTTCCGTGCTTCGAGAACGCCCAAGCGTACAACATGCCCGTCTGTGGGGCGGGCATGCCACCCAAAATGGGATGCACCCAACGACTACGGGTATGGCCGGCGATTTGGGCATCGGGCAATTCGTCGAGTTTCCCAGTACGCGGCCCCTTGGCGGCGCTCGCCGGAGGGCGGGCGGCGCGATATGATCGCACGCCGGGATTCAGCCGGAGGCGCCGATCATGATCTATCTGGATTACAACGCCTCGACGCCGGTGGATGAGGCCGTGTACGAGGCCATGCTTCCGTTTCTGCGTCGGATGCACGGCAATCCCTCGAGTTCGCATGCGCTGGGTCGCCCGCTACGCGAGGCGATCGAGAAGGCGCGGGGGCAGACGGCGTCGCTGATCGGCGCGCGGCCGGACGAGATCGTCTTCACCGCGAGCGGGACGGAGGCGAACAACCACGTCCTCAAGGGCGTGGCGCACGCGTTGCGGAAGCGCGGGAATCACATAATCACGTCGAAGATCGAGCATCCGGCGGTAACAAATCCGTGTCTTTTTCTGGAGTCGGTCGGATGCGAAGTGAGTTACGTCGGAGTGGATTCGACGGGGCGGGTCGATCCGCGGGAAGTCGCGGACGAGGTTCGCGGGACGACGGTGCTCATCTCGATCATGCACGCGAACAACGAGGTGGGGACGATTCAGAACATCGCGGAGATCGCGGCCGTCGCGCACGAAGGCGGCGTGCTGATGCACACGGACGCGGCGCAGTCGTGCGGGAAGATTGCGACGGATGTGCGCGAGCTGGGCGTCGATTTCCTGTCGATGGCCGGGCACAAGCTGTATGCGCCACAGGGGATCGGGGCGTTGTACATCCGCGACGGCGTCGCGTTGGAGCCGTTGTTGCACGGGGCCGGGCACCAGAAGGGTCGGCGGGCGGGGACGGAACCGACGGCGCTGATCGTGGGGCTCGGCGCGGCGTGCGAACTGGCGAAGCGACCCCCCCGAGTCCACCCTTTGCGAGGGGGGGGAGCTTCCGACGACGTGCGAATGGTTGCGCTACGCGATCGACTGTTCGAGGGATTGAAGCGGCGGCTTGGCGACAGGGTCGTGTTGCTGGGTCATCCCACGGCGCGGCTGCCGAACACGCTTTGCGTGGGATTTCGGGGGCGGATCGGCGGCGAGGTGCTGGAGGCGTGTCCGGAGATCTGCGCGAGCACGGGGGCGGCGTGTCATTCGGGTCGGCGGGAGCGGTCGGCGACGCTGGCGGCGATGGACGTGCCGGAGGAGGTCGCGTCCGGGGCGGTACGATTCAGCGTCGGGCGACTGACCACGGAGACTGAAATCGACGCGGCTGTGGAGCAATTGGCTCGTGCACTATAATACGTTCGTGGATCGAATGGGATTAGGAAAGGGTTCAGCGTGAGACATTCTGCCTGGTTTTCATTGGTGCCGAGGGCGACGGCGTTCGCGCTGTTGTTGGGTGTATCACGAGCGGCGCTCGCGGGGCCGAACATCATCGCGATCGGGAACTACGACGCGATTCCGTTCAAGCGCGCGGAAGGTCGCGACAGTTTTTCGGGCAAGGAGATCGTTTACAGCTTCGACGATCCGCAGTTCGATTTCGGACGGGTCGTCGTTCGCTCGAAGCAACCGAATTCGATCGTCCGCCGGGACTTGTTCGTGGGTTTTAGCGGCGGCGATCTTCGGGTGAGCACGAAGCCGAGCGGCCAGAGCGGCACCGCGGTTCAGATCGACGAGGTCGAAATCTGGTTGAAGATTGCGGGCGCACTGCGCTCCGGGGGAACGTATGAGTGGGAGACGAACTTCGTTGAAGGCGAGCGGCGGGTGATCGAAGGCGGCGTTCCCGCGATCATTCCGGCGTTCTGGGCGGACGGTCAGCCGATCGGGGTGGATGTGTCGATCACGGAACCGGAGCCGGAGGACACGGACCGAATCCAGCGACTTCTGCTTCCCCGCGGGACGGTGAAGATTCCGAACTTCGAACGGCAGACGGGGGCGGCGTGGGTCGTGCTCAAGCCGCGAAACTTCGGTTCGGACTTTGGAATCCCGCGTTTCTCGTTTCGGGAGGCGGACCAGGTTCTAACCACCGAGGCGGCGGCAACCATGCCGACCCCGGTGCGTTACGTTTCGATCCGCAACCAGGTGGAGGATCAGATCGCGGAGGTGCTGGATCGCGGTGAAAAGGCGTTGAAGCAGTTGCAGAACCCGGAGCACTTTTGGGGTTCGGGAAACGAACTCGAGGGCAACGTGGCCGCCACGGCGGCGATCGCCAACGCGCTGGCCGAACTTGACCCGAAGGATGAGGCCGTGCGCGAGGCGATGAAGTGGCTCGCGGCGCAGGAGCCGCCTCGCGGTAGTGCATTCAGCGTGGCCACGGTTTCGAGCAGGCTCACCTGTCTGGGGCGGCACGGGAGCATGACGGATTTCGGGCCGACGATTCAGAGGGATGCGCAATTTCTCGTTGACGCGCAGCTTGAGGATGTGGGATGGGCGGATCGTTCGCCGAAGTCGTCGGCGGGCGATGTAACGGCGGTGAACTCGGAGCACAATTCGTCGCTCGCAGCGCTGGTCGCGCTTCGGGAGGCGCGGTTTGCCGGGGCGGTCATCGACAATCGGGTGTGGCGAAACGCGATGCGCTACTGGACGGACGCGCAGACCTACGACGGGGGTTTCAGCCATCGGTTGGCGCGGTACGGGTCGATCAGTCAGCCGACGGTGGCGTTCACGGCGACGGGCGCGGCGGGGCTGCTGATTTCGCTGGACATGGCGTCGGGGATTGGGAGCAAGCGGTGCTCGACGTATTTGGCGAGCAAGGAGCAGTTGCGGGCGATCGACAAGGCGTTGAAGTGGCTTGACGAGCGCTACAAGAAGGAACTCCGGAGCTTCGGATCGTTTCTGGCACAGGAGGATCCGTATGTGGAGCCGGATCGGCTCGAGACGCTGGGAGAGGTATCGGGGCTTTCGCACTTCAACGAGAAGAATCATTTCATCGAGTCGGCGGAGGCGCTGCTGGCGAATTACGATCAGAACACGGGGATGTTCGGGATACGCGGACAAGCGGGCGGATTGGGCATTCAGCCCGGCGCTTTCGCCGAGGCGCCGTCGCCCCGGCGGACGGCGTGGGCGCTCTCGACGCTCGGGGCGGGCAATGCGCCGACGGTGGTGCAGCGGATCATCGCGGGCGACGACGAGAACGGATGGGCGCAGTATCGCGGAGACGTGCCGCACCTTGTGCGGTATCTGGCGGCCAAGAGCGGCCGGCCGTTCAACTGGCGGCGGACATCGATCGATCGCGAAGTACGGGAACTGGTTGAGGTTCCGATCCTGCTGTTGAGCGTGGTGGGGGCGTTCAACTGGTCGGAGACGGAATGGAGCAAGATTCGCGAGTATTGTCTGGCGGGCGGGACGCTGGTGGTGGATATCGGGGAGGAGGCCGAGGGGCAGCGGGCGGTCGTTGAAACCGGTCTGCAGCGCGCGTTTCCGGAGTACAAGCTGGCGGAACTGCCGGCGGATGCGGCGGTGTTCGCGGTGGACAAGTCCCGGCGCGCCGGGATCGCGGGGATCAAGGCGATGGGGAACGGGTTTCGGCACTTCGCGTTCTTGCCGCCCAGGAGCTGGTCGTGTGCGTGGCACACGTATGACACGAAGGAGCACGAGAACGCGTTCACGTTTATGCAGGACTTGCTGAACTGCGCGACGGACGACACGCCGCCGCGAAGCTCATTCGCGCGTTCGACGTATGCGGCGGCGGCGGCTTCGTCGCGGTCGATGAAGGCGACGCGGATTCAGGTGGGCGGTGCGTTGCCGGCGTATCCAAACCTGATCGCGACGATGGATCGTTTGATGGAGTCGAACTACCGCACGCGGATCGAGGAAGCGAAGTCGCCGTCGGAGGCTGATCTGGTGTGGGTGAACGTGGCCGGAGCGGATGCGCCTTCGGAGGAGGTTCGCAAGCAGTTGCTGGAGGTGATGCGCGGTGGGGGATCGCCCGACCAAGGCGGGAGGGCGATCGTGTTGATCGACGTGGTGGGCGGGAATACGGACTGGGACGAGGGGTTCCGTGCGGTGCTGGCGGGGTTGGATTCGGGCATTGTGATCGAAAAGCTTCGCCGCAACGACGCGGTGTTCACGGGGGAGATCGCGGGCACGCAGGGATTCGACGTGGTGGACGTGCCGCTGCGAAAGGCGTTGCACACGCGGTTCGCCAAGTCGGGGCGGTGCGATTTGTACGCGATTTATCTGAAAGGCCGTCCGGTCGGAATCTACAGCGCATATGATCTTTCCTCGGGCATCGGATACCATTATTTTCCGGGCTGCCGGGGGGTGATGCCGGAGCAGGCAAGGGAGATCGCGATGAATGTTTTTCTGTCGGCCTACGCCGGAAAGGCCGCCGCGGAGTCGCGCGCCGATGCACGATCGAAAGGGTAGACGGATGCGTCTTGCGGGATGGATGCTTGCGGTTCTTCTTGTCGGCGGCGCGGTGCGGGCCGAGACGATCGTGCTGAAGGACGGCACGTTCATCGAGGGGAAGATCACGCTCCAGACGAGCACGAGCGTGCGCGTGGACACACGGTTCGGCGTGCGGACCTTTGCCCGCAAGGAGATCGATCAGATCGTCGAGTCGATCGACGATTCAAGTACCGCATCAGGAAAGACGTTTGCCGATCTGCCGGCGGTGATGAAGGCCGTCTTGAACGCGCAGGCGGACTACGACTTGCTGCATTATGAAAAGGCGCTTTCGCGTCTGGAACCGTTCAGGGATTACGCCGAAAACAAGGCGATCCGGATGCGGATCGAGTGGCTGACCGTCGAGATCAACGAGCGCTTGGGGCGGTGGGACGTTGCGAAGCGGTTGTTGAAGGAGAAGCAGGAGGGCGGTACGCCGCCGGAGAAGACGCGGGCGAAGGCGCATCTGGGCCTGTTCGAGGTCAACCCGGACTATGACTTGCGGTTTGTCGGGAAGAAGCACGCGAGGAATTTCATTTTCGACGAGGACCTGCGGAACCGCGCGCGTGAGCCGGGTTCGCTTCGAGACGCGGAGGTGATGCGGGCCGCGCTCGAGGAGTATTGCGAGCAACTGCTCGTGGAAGACAAGCTGAGCGTGAAGGCGTTCGCGGACAAGCTCGACGAGCGCAAGACGCTGGAAGCGGTGAAGAACGCGACGGGGAGCGGAGACCTCTCGCCGCACCTGCCGTACATCGAGGACTTGAAGAAAGCGGAGGCTTCGCTGCTCAAGGCGCAGTCGATCCTCGGCGACTACAGCAGCGCGTTCGAGCTGGACCTGGCCCGGGCCGAACTCAACCACCTGTGGGTCGTGACGCTGAACCTCGGCGAGGAGGCGCTGCGATTGAGTCCGGAAACGTTCACGCCGGCGTCCGACCGGGCGAACGGGATGCTGACGGCTGAGGGACGACGCCAATGGCAGCAGCGTTGCGACCAGTTTCTGGACGCCGCCAAGCCGGTGACGCGCTTGCTGGACTACATGATCGCCAAGACGGACCGGTATCCGGAGATGCTGCGCGACATGCGCACGACGTTGATCGATATCAATGAGCGACTGAAGGAAAATATCCGCGCGGTGAAGAAGGCGAGGGATCGGACTCGTGCGTAGGCAGCAGGCGGACATCGGCGGTCCCGGCGCGCCGGGATAGGCTGATCAACCGGGTGAAACCCTCGGTGGGAGATTTGGCGATGTGGCGAATTGGTGATTGGGTGATTGGATCCGCCCGGCGGAGGAGGGTCGGATCTTGCTTCGTCGCGGCGGCGGGCGCGTTGTTTGTCGGCGTGTCGGCGGCGCGGGGAGTGACGATTGATGACGCTCGAACGCTGGTCGATGAAGGTAAGTTTCAGCAGGCGATCGACTTGTTGACCAAAGAGGTGTCGGAGAATCCGGCCTATGAGTCGGCGCGGGTTCTGCTGGCGAGCGCGTATGAGAAGGCCGGTCTGTCGGACGACGCCGTTTCGACATGGAAGGATATCCTCTCGTTGTCGAAGAACGAGGAAACGCTGCGGAAGGCGCGGATGGCCGTCGCTCGACTTCGGAGACTGGAGCTGGACAAGCTCGAAGCGAAGAGCGAAGCGGTCGAGCGGCCGAAGGATCCCTTCAAGCTGGACATGCCGGAGATCGACTGGGCGGGGCTGGAGGTGGTGGAGGACAACAAATACAAGCCGCCGATTCTGCCGCCGCCGTTCAACTGGGAGGTCCCTCCGTTTGCGCACGAGACGCAGCACTTCACGGTGTATACGGCGAATGAGCGGTTGTCGAAAGTGATCGGCGAACGGGCGGAAATCTATCTGGCGTTCATGAACAAGGCTTTGTTCGGCGGTCGCTCGTGGGCGGTTCGGGTTCCGATCCTGGTCTATTCGACGGTGGACGATTACAACAAGCACGGCGGCCCGGTCGGTTCGGGTGGAGTGACGTACGGACACATCACGGGCAAGACGCAGGCGGTGGTGATCTTCCAGCTCAAGCCGGATTTCAGCCAGGGGAAAGGGCGCGGCGGCGGGCGCGCCAGCAGCAGCGGGAAAGAGGTGTGGAAGTACGGGATTGAGAGCGTCCTGCCGCACGAACTGACGCATGCGGTGATGAACGAGTTCTTTTCGAGCCGGAAAATTCCGCAATGGATGAACGAAGCCGTTGCGGGTCGCTTCGAGCAGACCCGCGATCATTACGGCGAGGCGGCGCGACTGGCGCGTTCGGTCGTCGCGGGCGAGTACTTTCGGATGCGCGACCTGTTCGATCAGGAGGGGTATCCGGAGCGGATCGGGCTTTTTTATGAGCAATCGGCGATCGTGGTGCTGTATTTATTTGAGGCCGGTCCGGAGGCGATGCACGCTTTCCTGAGCGAACTGGCGGCGGGAAACGGGCACGACGCGGCGTGCGCGGCGGCGCTGGGCATTCCGGAGGAAGGGGCGGTCGAGGAGTTTGAACGGCGCTGGGTGGAATGGATGCGTCAGCGGTACGCGAAGGACCTCGGCAAGTCGAGCGACAACCCGGACGCGCTCGCGGCGGGGAAGAGCGACAACGCGGTGTTTCAGCCGTGGATCAACGAACTTGACACGGTGGAGAGCATCTCGTCGTGGCGTGAGGTCGATCTGACTTCGCTCGATTCGTTCAAGGGCGTGGGAGCGGCAAAGAAGGACTGGTCGGTCGAAAACGGGATGCTGCGTTGCAAGGCGGAGGGAACCGAGGGGGCAAGCCTGCTGGCGATTCGCATGAACGAGACGACGCCGATGGCTATTACCTGCGACGTGAAGTTCCTCGGATCGCCCGGCGAGCGGAACCACCTGTTCGGTTTCGCACAGCTCGATGCGGAAGGAAACGATACGCGGATCGAAGCGGTCGGACCGCTGCGCGACAACGCCTCGCACAAGGTGGTGTGCGTGTGGTCGAATGATCTGACCGTTTACATCGACGGCACGTGCACGGGGCGGTTTCCGGCGTGGCAGATTTCGGGCGACGCCCGGGACGTGGATTTTCCGATCGCGCTGGTGGCGTACGGTCCGGTAGAGGTGCAGAACCTGCGCGTGGCGAAGATTGAGCGATTTTCGGACAAGCCGGTAGTGGCGGCGGCGGACACGCAGAAGGATCAACGTCAAGACCAGCCGGGTCGTAGTCGTTCGCGGGAGGATCGACGTCGCCGGCGCGGAGAAGAAAAGAAGGGGCCATAGCCAAATCACCGCGCATCAGGGTGGACTCGTTTGTATCGAGGTGGTCGCAGGCGCGATTATCGGGCGTGCGACGTCTTCCGGCGCGTCTTCAGCCTTCGAGGACAAGGGGGAGCGAGGACCCACTG
>ERZ1292630.908-Hain-H41-02um-R3-908-length-29880-cov-6_pt1 | contig 29880 bp, 7 predicted proteins | sample MGYA00564408_ERZ1292630 | MGnify/ENA primary metagenome ERZ1292630 (study PRJEB36523, sample SAMEA6512641) | groundwater metagenome | collected 2019-01-08 | study: AquaDiva: Metagenomics assemblies of 32 groundwater samples
TGGGCGTGACCGCGGTGCCGATCGACTCCAAGGAGTGCGGCGAGGATTGCCAGCGAGCGCCCAAGTCGCCCGCGGTGTTCCCATCGCAATTCATTGTCAACACGGGGACCACCGTTCCTTTTGCGGATATCGACCCGATCGCCCAGAGCGGGGCCATCTACTACGACCAACCTAACGGAAAAGTTCGGCTGGACAACTTCTGGATGGGCAACCACCGGTCGTTCATCGCCGACTTGCATCGCCAGCGTGGCTACCTGGTCAGCAACGGGCAGTGCGTGGTGTCCAAAATTACGGGAAAGTTGCTGCCCTTCCGCGTGCCAGAGGGGTCCATCGCCGATGCCGACCTCAACCTGGTCCGCGGGGTGCCCGTCGCTCGCTTCGTCAACCTCCAGCAAGGCCTGCACGACGTGCAATCCGTGGAGTTCTTCGTCCGTCGAATGAACTTTTCGTACACGGACGAGGTGTCCGGCGCCGTGAAGCACACCACGTATGTTATTCCCTGGCGGCTGATGAGCCGCAAGTCAGACCGAAAGGAGATCATGTCGTCACCGTACCCACGCCCCAACTGGCGCTTCTTCGGCGAGCCGTTGTTGGACGAGGTCGTCGCGCATTACGACGAGGGCCGATCCGGCCCTTCCAGAGTGGCCGAAGATGTCACCGTTACCGTCGACTTTTACAACTTCGTCCCCATCGTGCCCGACCAGGCCGTTTTCGACCACCCCGCAGCCTGCGTCGAGCCGCCACGGGAGTCGTTCCACCACGATGTCGACGTGTCCGAAGTGGAGCGCCACCTCATGGACCTCAGCTTCAACAGTGACCACGGCACCCGTCTGATGGACTCACTCTGGGGGAAAGCTGACAAAGCCAACGCCGTCGCGAAAAAGGAGGCTTGATCCCTCCGCCGATGGACGTGCCATCCACAGGATCGTTCGTGGGAGCAAAGATACACACAAGACCGACCCAGCCAGGCAAGGACATTCAGGTGCAGAAAAAAAACAGCAGCCTCCCACGCTCTAGCGGTTTGACATTTCCACGCCACGTCGATTATTTCCATGCGCTATTTTTCAACAAGAAAGGGACAGCTGAAATCATTCGTTAAGCGGGTGTGCCGCTCGAGATGACCTCCTACGTGTGATCGATCGCGCATGTTGCCTTTATATCAGCCCTTTCTTCCTAGTTTCCTATTTTCAACTTTGCTTTCTGCATTGGAATTTGTGCATGTCACGACTGGTCGCCCTTCGTTTCTTCAGCGTCAGCCTCCTGTTCGTGTCGCAGTGGCTTTTTGCCGGCTCCGGCATAACGTCGGCGCAGCCTGCTACCGGGACAACCGGCTGCCTGCTGCTGCCGCTCGCCACGTCGTGGGGCGAGGGCGGTCACTCCCTCGTCGTTCAGCAGCCGCCGCCGCCTGCCGCCCCGCTTTGGGTGTCGTCTTTTGGCGGCGAAGAGCTCCATGTGGCAGTCAAGTGGTTCCAGTCGCTGACGCCGCTCTCGGACAGCGCCGTGCAACCCCTGCGGTCCGGGACGATGGTCGCCGACGACAACGCAGATTCGTGCATGTGGACGCCGCGCGTCGACGCCGGTGACGTGCCTGCCGGCCACCGACGGGTCGAGGAGCTGCCCTCGCTCGAAGCCATCGAATTGCAGCCGCGATGGGCAGCGGAGGCGCGAACACCGTGCGAATCCGTCGACTTCCGAGGGGCGGTGGCGCGACGGCCAAACTTGGACTCGCTTGACGCGTTCGTTGAATTGAGATGGGTCTGCCGCCTGGCCCGGCGGGCCACCGACGATGACCGTCCAGCGGTTAGCATAGCCACGAACGTCACGATCGTGCTTCGAACTCGAGACGGCCGGCAGATGCGCTGCGGCCGCTCGCCGGCGAGCGCCGAAGCGGCCGACTTTACCGTGTCCCCTCGCCTCGTGTGGTCCGTATCGAGGCTACACTGGTTCCCGAGGGACGACCCGGTAACGTCCAACACCGGTGCCGCGGGCCCCATGCTGTTTCCTGCGCTGATGGTCACGCTCGTCGCCCCCTCACCACTACTGCGGCTAGATGATGCCGAGGCGGCCGAATCAAGTCTACCGCCCACGTCGCTTCGCTTGACAGTATTCAGCGGTCGTCAAGTACTTGCGGAGTGCATCGCGTTCGTCGTGGAGAGTGTGAACCAAACAGCCGGCATGCTCAACGCACCATGCATGTCGAACTCTTTTACCTGGCCACTGTTCGAAAATGCGAGTCAACGTGTCGAACTGGTTGTGTCGGATCTGACGTCGGGACAGTACTTGCCATTGAGGGCTGGCAGTGAGGCGGCCTATCACAACGACGCCGCCTTGCCATTCGGACCGCTTGGATCGATGGGCCAGTTCGGGCTCTGGTCAGCCCGCATCGCATCACCATCGCTCGTCGCCTCGAACGGTTCGTTGCGCCGCGAGCTTCAGTTACGCGGCACTGGTTTTAAGTTTACAACACCCCCCGATTGGGTTGCCACGATCCGGCAGAATGACGAAGCAACCACGACGGCGGCGGCGGTCGACTCCGTTTCGCAGTGCACGCTCCTTCCGGTCACCGACACGGAGGCGACGTGCGAGCTGCTGCCAGCCTCCCCAGGGACGCCCGATCCCACCACCGCCCCGACATGTGGCAGAGGCTTTCGTCAATCCACGTGGCGAACCGCACCGGCGGCGCTTCAATGTCCATCACACCCAGCCACGCCGGTCGAATCACTGAGGCGCTGCCTGCGCGGCATCGTACCGCCCTCTGACGGCTTAACCCTCGCGTCCCTCACGCGCATGCTGGACACCAGCGTGCCTGCCTCCTCCGGGGACGCCGAAGACCGCCTCGTGAACGAGGGCTCCTGGCTGCGAAGCCCGTCGTTAGCCCTCGGGCGATTCACCTCCTCGTCAGACACCAACACGATTACTTCCGCGTTGTCGCTTCATTGGATGTCGACGTCGTTTCGGCTCAACGCGGCGTACGTTGCCTTGGCGATGCGGACGGCCGCCAACCAAAATACGTCGCTTCCCGAGGGGGCCGCTTTCTGGAGCGGCCAGCGCGTCCGCATGCTGTCCGTGCCGTTCGGTGACGCCACGGTGGTGGACGCCGCGGTTCCGTCCTTTTTCGAACTCGTTGCTGATCGGTTCGAGACCGATGTGGCGTTTGTGTGCGACATGGACATGGTCGTCACACCAAACTTGACCGCGTCCGCGACGACGGTGATCGCCTTAACGGAGCTGAGCGGCCGCGTCGCGACCAGTGGCTCGACACGTGAAGTGAAGGAGTCCGCGTGGTCCGTATTGTGCGTGGACAACGGAGGTGCGGAAGCGGGAGTGACAGTGTCGCAGTTGATGGGGAACGAGTCCTCCCTAAACGCGAGCCGCGTCGTCTGGCTGCCCATGGAAGAGGCACTCCGCAGCGAGTATCGTCTTTCTTCGTTGACGGCAGCACCGATCGACGCCGCTGGCTCCGCGCAACTCCGACATCGACTCGGCATCCGGCTTCGGCGGCGGGTGCGCACCGCACGCGTGGTCGTCGGCGGGTCGTTGAACGCCACCGAGGGCATCGCCATCGGTATTTCCCCGGTGCCCTCGACACGGCCGATCTTCAACGGCATTGGCACGGAGGCAGGCTACGACGTGCCTGCGGTCGACCCGGTCATCTTCAACACCGTCGAGGCGTTGGACACCCTGCGCAATGCCACGCTATTGCAAATGGAGCTGTGGCCCATGATGATGCCGATCAGCAGGCCGCCTTCGAGGCCCCCTCGCACCATGACGACGGCCAGCACGCAATTCATGCGAGTCACACTGCTCGCATCACCCAACGCGACATCGATCCGGGGATGGCCTTTTCGCGTGGCCCCTTGGCACGGATGCTCGTGGTTGCGCCTAGCAGCGGCCTGGCGAGGAAAGGCGTCGAATTCGACGAACGCTTCTGCCACCGGCGTGGATCGGGTGCTGAGCCGCTGCAATGACACCGACGCGCAGTCGATCCTCGACGTGATCCATGCCTTCAGCAGCCTGCCGGCCACCGGCAACGCCACGGTCGACGTCGGCATGCGAGCCCTGACGTGGCGGCCCGTTCTGTCGGAGTCGACAAACCGTTCGGGTGGATGCCCCAACGACGAACCCCGTGATTATCCACTGACTGAGTCGGTGCCGACGCTGGTCGGAGACCTCCTCCGTGCCGTGGGCGCCGCTCAGCAAGATTTGGCGTCCTACTTGCCGCGGCAGCAGCGACCGGTGAACTGCGTCGACCGGATGGTTCGCGGTGCCGCGCCCACCATGCGACTACGAAGCCCACAAATGTGCCATTGGGGCGGCAACGACGACGTGTTGCTTGCTAACATCACGATTGCATGCCGCTGCAGCGGCACGTTTCGACTCGACGAAGGAACGACTCAATGGATCGTGGGAGATAGCAACGACGCTTCTGCCAGCCTGCGCGTGCTGTCTTCCGAGGCCGCCACGACGACTTTGACATGGACCGTATCCGACGGCGTTGACGACCGGGGAAGCTTCGCGCGCGGCTACGACCCGTCGTTTAGCCGGGGCGTGACAGGGGTCAACGAAGTAGCTCCGTCCTGCGATGGGACGACGCCGTTGACGTGGGTCATCGACGCGTACAAGAGCTACGGCGCTTCTATGGCGGCGACGGTGGAGGTGTTGTCGCGCGAGAGCCGCGGAGCGGTGTGGGGTCCCGAAACGCAACTAGCCGAGGATGCCTTCGGCACATTGGATGCCTTGACGGCGGGCCTTCCGGTCGGGATTGCAAACTACGGCGCGCCGTCCCCAGGGTCGGGCAACTCAACGGTTCGACCACGGCTTCCGCTTTCCAACGCCTTCCTTGTGGCGCCGATTGAGTCCTTCTCAGCGCCACTGACCGATGACCCCGAAGGCATACCGACCGGCGAGTGGACCTTTGACGTCCTGCCGGCGGATGCTTTCTTGGCCCCAGCGAACGTCGGAGGTAGCTGGGATCTTTGGGCAGCGTTGACGTCGTCGGTTGCGAGTGTGGCACCGTTCTACGCTGGACCACTAGCGTCAGAGTGCGTGCGGCGGTCAAGAACGGCGACGACGCCAGCAGCTTACGCGGTCACGATTACGATTGTCTCCGTCGACGTCACGCCCGACACCCTCGCCCAACCCCAGGACGTGTGCTTCGTCGTCATCGCCAAGCTGTTCGTCGATGGCCTTATTCCTGACGACGATTTGCGCCGCATCGTCTCAGAAACGTTCGTCCCTCGGGTGACCCTGCTCAAGGAGCCGGCGGATGTTGCGGGCACATCGTGCCACTTGATCGACAGCAACGTGACGGTTTACGACTCGAGCTACGCGAGCCGAAATGGCACCTCGGGGTCCGACGGTACCTACGTTCGTGTCGGGTTTGGATGCTGCCTCGATGTCACCCCGATGCCCACCGCGATTGGGTTCTCGACGTCGCTCCCATGCGGCCGGTACCGGGTCCGACTTGATACGACGGCAGCCGCGACGGCGTCCGACCGCAACTTGCTTGTGTTTCACACGGAGCCCATCGTCACCCGCAGGCCGTTCGTCATCAGTGACAACATTGCTCACACACTAGCCTTTGAGGGGGCGCGGGCTGACCCAGTGTCGTCCCCGGTCGCTTCCGACACAGCCCAGGTCGGGCCGCGAGTGCTGACGGACTATACGGCGGCGGCCGCGTCCGGGATACTTCCCTCCGCGCAGCAAGCCCTACGGTCCGCTCGTCCCGCACTCGTCGTGGGGTCGACCGCGCTTTCGTCGACCGCGACCTACGAGGCTCCTCCCGTGCTCCTCATGTCCATTGCAGACTCCGCGGCAGCATTGCCTACCTCTTGGCGTTTCCAGCTCTTCGGCAACGACTTTCCTCCCAGTACCCCGTTCGTCGGCTCGCGCGCCCGCGTGTTGCAGGAACAGGACGCGCGCCTGATTGTCGGTGACACCGTCACTTACGGTTGGGACCTGACTACGATGCCCAGCGTGAGGGTCGCCGCTGTAGTGTACACCGTGCTGAACGTTTCTGTATCGACATGGACGTACAACACCACGACGACCGCGAACGCGAACGGGACGCTTGCCAACGTGTCGACGTCGGCTGCTGACCGGACGAACGCGACCCTGACCCCCGGAGGCGTCCCGATCGCGAACCGTTCGTCATTCGCGCTTCGGTCGCTCCGCCACGTCGCGCAGCGCATCGCCTGCGCCGTCGATGTCCTCGACGCGTCCTCCATCGCCGCGGAGTGCCCCGCTTCGGAGCTCATGACGCCTCTCACCGCGGCGTGGGTCAACCAGTCCACGAACAACGACACCGTCTCATCGCTTGCTGACCTCATTGTTCTGTTTTCGGACAGTGATGGCTCTATCGGCGCACAGCCTGCCAGGGTGAACGTCTCCACCAGCGTGCCATCCGAAGGCATGCTTCAGGTCACGACCGTCAACACGACGATTCGCAGTGCTCGAATCCAGTTGGAAGTGATCGTCGAGCTCGAAGGGACGCACCTCTACAATCGCACGATCACCGTTCAGAGCACCGTCGGGACGACCTCTGCGACGGCCGACCCCCAGGGCGGCCTGGATAGCTTTAACCTCAACGATGCACGTGGTGTGATGGGCTGGCTGCAATCGGCGTGGCGGCAGGCACATCCAACCGTTAACCGGACCGGATCGAGCAATAATAACGGCTCGAGAAAGTTGCAGCTTCTGTCTGTGTCCGCTTCGAGCCCATTTGCCCCGCTCTCCGCCAGAATGCTCGTCCCTGCCGGATCCGAAGCCGCTCGGACGCTCTTCGCCGACACATCCGCGGCCCTCCCCATGCTGTGCATTACCTCCGCAAGCCGCTCATCGGCCGCGTCGACAGCCGACGTCGAGGACGGTTCCACTGCGCGGGTGCTGACGACCAATGTATCTTGGGCTGCCCGACGCGAGGCGTCTCTCGCTCCATTGTTCCGCTGGACCCCCACTGCGACCTCGTGGAGCGTCGCTGGACAGTCCACGCCGTGCGACGCCTGTTGGCCGGTGGAGTGGGAAGTACCCGGGAGAGCGGCCAGCAGCAAAGCGGGCTACCTTGACATATCGGAGCCGACCCGTGCGCCCCCAGCTGCCGACGTATGGACCACATCGGACGTGGTCGTCACGTGCCTGACCAGCGATGCCTATGCGCCCATGCGCGATGAGACCAACGCAACCGACGTGCGGAACTGGCCATGGCCCGACCTCTTAGAACAAGCCCCGTTGTCGTCGTTTGCCTTCCCAGGAGCGCTCGCGCAGCAGCAGGTGCTGTCGGTGCGCTTGGTCATCGCCAGCCCGTTCCAGGCCAGCGTGGTGGACGCCACGACGACGTCGACGGCCGAACTCGTTCTACCGCGGCTGGCCAACGTCGCCTTGGGCGGCATGAGTCCCAACGGCACGGACGGGGTCGCCGAGCTGTTGCCGACGGGCGGTCAGCAGCTTATGTTGACCATGCAAACCTCCGCGCCGTCCCCCCCGGCCAACGTCACCGCCATCCTTCCGGCGCTCGCTGGTTCCGTGTTTGCGGTCGCCCCTTCCTTCTCCGCCGAGGCGCCCATCTGTCGCGGAACGATCGCGGCAGGGGGCGGCCTCACCTCGACCACGGTGTGTCCGGTGGCGTCGCAGGCCAACCGACGGCAATCCGTGGTCAAGTCGGTTTACGTCGCCAATCCGCGGTCCATCGATCGGGGTGCCGTCGTCCGAGCGGGTTGGGATCCCCTTCTTGCGTGCATGACGACGCAAGTCAACGAAAGTGCGACGCGAGAGTGGACGAGTATCGCCGATACCGTCGATGAAGCTGCCGACGGGTGGCGCCGCTGTTTGCTGCTCTCAACACGTGCGCGGCCCTTTCCGTTGGTTTGCCCAGCCGCAAACCAGACGCATTCCGCGTGGGTGGGAGCGAGGGATGACGATGCCTGGTCTGACTGCTCCACGAACATCCCGCTCCTCGAGCAGCCGTCCGCCACGGGCAGCGAGGACGATGTCCCGTGGAGTCCGTCTGCCCTTCCCGTGATTCTCTCCGTCTCCCCCCGCCACGGCCAACGCGGAACCGTGCTCACCATCACCGGCCAGCGGTTCCCCGGTGGCCTCCTCGGCGTGGCGTCGTGGCGAGGCGCCGTCCACATCGCCATCGGTGACGGGGATGGCGCGGCGCGTTGTGATCTGCGCGAGGCGACCACGACGTCCCTTCAGTGCGTCATCGCGACCGTCGGCGTGCACGGACCGAAGCAACTCTACGTGCGGACGGCGGCCGGGGACGTGGCCACAGCGGACCTATTCGCGGCAACGTTCTTCCTCGACCTCTACGTCTCCTCCGTATCACAGGGGCTTGGCGGTTTGGGCGGCGGCTTCGTTGTGCGAATAGAGGGCGCGGGTTTCGTGCCGCGTGACCCCAAGCACCCGTTGGTGTCGTGGCCCATGTCCGTCTCCATCGCGGACACTCCTTGCCGCGTTCTCGATGCCAACACGAGCCATGTCAGCTGTCTCGCCGGCAAGCGCCCGGTGTTTGCAAGCCACGCTGGCCCGATTCTTGTCAGCGGTGCGTTTGCCTCGGCAACGTGCACAACGTGTGGCCACTTTGTGTACAGCGCGCTGCACACACCCACCATCACGGGCGTCGCGCCGTCCGAAACAACGGTCGGCCTCCGAGTGACCGTGACCGGAACGGGCTTCACCGCCGTGGTGGATCGTTACTTTCCTCCCCAGGTGGTATCGTCGCGACCCACGACGCCCGACGTCCTTTTCGGCGGCGCGCCCACCAGCGACGTGGTGGTGGTGAGCGACACGGCATTGAACGTGCTCGTGCCGCCCATCGCGACCTTCTACGGACCCATCGCGGTTTTCTGGGAAGGCATCGGCTTCGCCTGGTACCTCGACGACGCCTCCTACACGAGTTCAGGCCGCAACGTCGTCGATGTGCGGCCGTCGATCATTCGGCTGCGGCCAAGCACTGTTTCCGCGAACGGCGGCGACATCGTGCTCATCGTCGGCGATGGCTTCGCGGATGACGGCGATGCGCTGGCCATTACCGCCGCGCGCGGTCGGCAAGATCAAGTCAGTGGCTCCTCGGGCGCGGCACCCGCTGGCGCCATCGACGCCACGGCCCGCAAGAACGCGCTGCGAGGCAGCAGCGATGCCGCAACACGCCGTCTCATAAGCGTCACCGTTTGCGGCGCACCGTGCCGGATCCTCACGACGTCGTCTCGCAATCTCACTTGCATCGCGCCGGGGCTTGTGACCCCATTGAAACTTGCGACGCTTACTCACCACGTATGGAGCAGCGCGCTCGACGACCTTTATCTTGACGTCGCCGTGCGCAACACAGCGGCCCTATTCGCGCCGCACCCCACCCGACAGCTCATTCAGCAACTCCGCAGCGCGCAAGGAGCGAGCGACGCCCTGAAGCCGAATATCGGAGGGGGTACATCGAATCAATCCTCGGGTGCCAGCCCGACGAGCCGGTGGTCCAACTCGTCTGCCACGGTGCCGTTCACCGCGTTGTTCCTGCCTGCCCAGGCTCGGGATTCGTTGCAGCGAAGCCGGTACCGTCGACCCGATGAGTCTGCTGCTGGCGAAGGATTACTACAGGCAGGAGACGACGGTCACGCAGAGGTGGTCTCGAATGGGGGCCAGTGCGGCTCCGGCGTGGCTGCGGCTCTGGATGAAGCGTCCAGCCGTCCAATGCTCAATCGGTTTCGGGTCGATGCGGCGACGCAGTGGATTGACCTTTTGCCGATGCGCCATGCGCGGGTGCACGTGGCCGAACTGCGCTTCGTGCCCCGGCTGCTGTCCGCAGTGCCGGACGGGTTTTCCCTGCGATGGTCGCTGATCGGCTGTGCCGCGTCGGCCGGGTGTCAAACTGCCGTGCCTCTGTCGGTGCTCGCGAGTCCGCACCTGGACAGCTCCGCCACGCACAGCCGAATGCCGCCGTTTCGCCGCCACTACCGACTCTTTCCCGCCCCTGGCTGGGAGGTCGTTGCAGCCAATGAGTCACTCGCGACGGTCGCTTACGATGACGCCGCCGCTGGGTCGCGGCCTGTCGCCGTTGCATTCCCTCCCTTTGCGCTCGGCACCTCCGCGGCCTCTGCATCGCTGCGGATCTCACCTGCCCTTCAGACGGCAGAGGCGGCAGCTGCCGCGGATACCCAAGTCACCACCGTGGCCCCCGGCTCGACGGGCGCCGCCACCACGTCGGTGGTCACTGCGGTGAAGGATCGTAGCCGATCGGCCGTGACGGGGACCATGGTGTCGTCGTCGAGTCGCTTTACCCTGGGGGGTCGCTCGGCCTCCTTCTACGGCAGGCTCGTCGTGTACTTTGAACTTGTGGCGCAGCGGAGGGGGGGAGGCCGTCCGTCGGTCAACCGCAGCGGCGGCAAACCAGCCGGCAATGTAATCCTGCAAATCGACGGGCTGCGCCTGTTGGGCGTCGTCGGCAACACGACGCTCCCCGCCTCGTGCCCCGTGAACGTACTGTGCTTTAATCCGCTGAACAGCCTTCGCTCGATGCAACTCCCGACCGCCACGGACCGGGTCGTCTCGACGCAACACGCCGTCCCGTTCGTGCTGCCTCGCCCCAGCGCGGCTCCCTTCCGGTATGAGACGTGCGAGCTCGGGGACACCTCTTCCACGTGCGTGTCGGTCTCCATCCGCCGGCCGCCGCCGTCACCGGCCTCTGCACTCACGACCGAAACCGGCGTCATCAGCTCGATATCACTAGACCGCCAGTCCACATTCAACGCTTGGTCGCAAGACATCCGCACGCCAGTCGCCGCGCGAGGTCGGAGCTCTGGCTATCCGAGGTTTCCTGCCACCTACACCCTCACGGGCACCGGCCTTTCGCCCGCGCCCGGCGTGTCGTTCGCGGTGAGCCTATTTGATCGAAGCTGCAGCCAAAGCTCTGCCGTATCCGGAGACGGCACGGCCTTCTCCTGCACCGTGTCCAGCCCGCTCCCGCGGCTGTCGTCTCAGGCGGGGACGTTCGCGACGCCGAACGAGTCGTTCGCGATGCTCCCCGCGATGCCGGCGGTGGCCTTCCGCCACGGCGTGTCCGTTCGCATCGTCGACGCGTCGGTCCTACCCGCCACCGCGGTGAATGCCGGCGCGTTAGTGCCGCTGGAACCATCAGGGTCCGATGCTCTCGCCGTGGGGACCACGATGCGACCGGCCAAGTTTTGGTCCTCCCTCGCGACGTGGACGGCGGTTGAGAGCCGCGCGTCGCCCTGCGATCCTCGCGTTCCTCGGCGGCCCGCTTCGTGGCATTATAGTTTCCCCTCCGTCGCCACGCAACTCATCCGCGACGAGGCGGATGACGATTGGAATCGGCGGCCCACGATGGAGGTGGGGGAGGCGTTCGCCGCGTTCGGAAACGAGCGGCAACCAACGAAAAACCGAAGGCCCTTTCTTTGGGACGCGCCGCTCGTGCACATTCCCGCGGGGGAGCATGTGGTGCTGGACGTGTCGCCTCCCGGGGTCCTGTTCGCCCTCGTGGTCGAGGGGACGCTGTCCGTGGCGCCCCACGTTGCCGTGACACTGCGAACCACATTTTTGTGCGTCACCGATCAAGGGGCATTTGTGGTCGGCGACCAACGAGAGCCGCGTCGGCTGCGGTTTATTCTCGACTTAGTGCCGGCCCCCGCGCTGGTTCCGCGCGCCGCCGCTCGCCATCCGCTCTTCGTGACATTCGCGAGTCGCTTCGCGTGGTTGCCACCCGACAACAGGGCCTCCGTCACCGCCTCCATGCCCAGTCGAACGATCGCACAGTTCATCGTTGCGGGCGGGCAGGTGTCCTTTGTGGGCGACGTGGCCGTGGCGTCTGCCGCCGGCTTCGGATTTCTCTACCAAAGCATTCCGGCCGCGGGCAGCACGGAGATCTCCGTGGAGTCGGAAACGACTGATCGCACCCCTGGCGCGTGGCTGCCTGGCGATCAGGTCCGCGTCTGCCGTCGCCCCCCGGAGCTGGACGGCGCCGGCGACGCAGACGACGCGTTCGCGGATGTGTTTGTGTGCGAGGAACGTCTGATCTACTCCACTCGTGCGACGCACGACGGTGCGACCAACCGCCGCATTGTCCAATTGGCCTCGCCGCTAGCGGGTGCCTATCCGACCGTTGGCCAAGTAACGGACTTGGCAAGGCTGGGCGCGTTGCCAGACGGTGTGTCGTTCGCCGACCCGAGCGGAACTCGCAGGGCGACCTTGGAACAGGCGGACCAAGTCGGACGCCGCTGGACGGGCGGGGGCGCCTTCGTCGTGTGGATGTACCGGCCCATCACCGTGTGCAGTGGTTGCACCGAGGCGGCGACGATGCTCCGTTCCCTGTCGCCCAACACGACCTCTTTCGTGCCCCCCGTTCGGCAGGCGGCCTGGTCGGTGCCTCCTCGCCAAGGAGCCTTCGATCCACTCGTGCGCTTTCGGCTGCAACAGGAGCGGTTCGAGCCGTTCGTGCGGGTGCTCTCGCCGACGGCGGCGGGCTCGACGCGACATGACGCGACGCAAATTGTCTTCTTTCAGGGCGTGATGTTTGCGCCAGCTGCCGGCGCGTCGTCCTCCGCCGCCACCGGCGCCAGTTTGTCGCGCGAACAGAAAGGGACACCGAGTGCCCGGCGCCGCCTTGCCGGCGCGGTTTTGGACATTGATGGAGTGGCAGGCGCCGTGGTCGCCGCTTGCCTCTTCGCCGACGTGACTCAGAGCCGCACCTCGTCGCTGAGAGTGCGAGGTGGTGCCACGTTGACCGACGTGCGCTTTAACGTATTCCTCAACCCAAGGTCCCACGCCATTTCGGTGGTGCCACACGACGACTGCCCTGGAGGGGCCAACACGTGGCCGTGCTCCCCGCTGCCAACGGCGCGACACACCCACATCGTCGCGAACTTAGTGGTCTTCGGCACATTGAACTTGCGCTCCGCGATGGTCGCCGCGGGCCTCCCGGCCGGCACGCCCCTCACGATGGCTCGCGTCCCCCTGCGTGACTTAGTCGCGGCCGCCGCAGACGATAGCTGCGGCATCTTTATCGACGATCCCTTCTGGCTCACCAGCCGGCGGCACGGGGGTGGCATGATCGCATTCAACACGGTGCTCAACGCACCGAGGGCCGGCCTGGCAGTGCGTGAGCCCAGTGGTGACACGCTGTGGAGGTTGCTCGCGGAGCGGACCGCCGCGGTGGCCCCCGACGAGCCGCCGGAGGCGTCGGCCATCGTCACCGACTGCGTCGTCGTCGGGGGAAAGGTGGGCATCGACGTGATGGCGGGCGGTCGGCGAAACACGGCTTCCTCCCTGACGTCCACCGCATGGGACTCGCCACCGTCGCGTCAAGACGTGTACGAGACCCGCCAGATATTGCGCGGTGGCTCCTTCGGCCGCATGCTGCTGCTGTACCAAAGCGACGCCGCCTTGAGTTTAGCGGCGGGCGATACTGGCAGCGGCGCCTGTTTTGAGCATGGGGCCGTGCTGTGGAGGCTACACCACTCGTTGGCGTCCCTCCAAGCACGAGCACCGCCTACCACGACCACCACCCTCGCGGCGGCCGTGACGTCCGTCGGTTCCGGCCGGCAACTAGTGATGGACCAAGTGCTCACCATGATCGTGCTCCGCCAAGACTCGAACCGCCGCGGCGCCAGCGGGCCCGATCTTGGCGCGGCGACCAATCTTTCCGAAGTGACGGCCGGTACGCATTTGCGGTGTCATGGCGCGTGTAACATTACCGTCGTGCGTCCCATCTTCGCGCTGGTGTTGCTCGACACCCGCCTTCCGCACAGGGGAACATCCGCGATCGCCGCATCTCTGGGGCTCCGCATCGACGTGGTCGCGGTCGACTCTTCCGTTCTGTTCCGTCCCCTCCCGGCATGGCTCGGCTCCATTTCGAGCACCTCGGCGACCATCGACGTGCCTACAATGGATTCGACGGGGTCGTTCGTGCTGCCCAGCCATGGATTCAACGCCACGGAACACGCGCGCATCGGCCTGGCGCTGATCGCCTTCACGGATAACTGCCTCGCGACTCCGCCCCCCTGGCGCCTCCAATCCGCCACCGTAGACATCCGCCCAACGTGGAATCTCTCCGACACCAACCTTTTGATGTCGTCGCCATCGAGCGGCAGCCGCATGAACGATACGGTCATGCCGACGAACGCTTCCGCGGTGTGGTTCGCCGAGCTCACCGCAAGGCCTGGCCTCCTTCCGGTTCAAGGCCGCCGCAGCGGGGTGGATCGTGAGCAAGCCTGTCAACGCCTCGCTCTCTTGCAACTGCACCCCCTCACGCTCGCGGCGCTGCCGACATCGGCGGCGGTTGCGGCGACACCCCCTCCCCCCATGAACGCCACCGCCGAAGTTGGACTGCCGATGTCGTTCCTTGTGATGGTGGCGCAGCGGGAAGCCGATGTGCCTTACGTCCCGCCGCCTGCACGGCAACCCACTAGCGGCGCCGTCGGTTCCCCCCGCTGGCAGCTGACGTGTCGAGCGATCGCCGCGATGATACCGCCGCGAATGTCCGCATGCGTCTTGTTTTGGTCCTTCGTGGTCAACATATCCAGCAGCCACGACGACGGGGGCAGCGGTGGCACCACCGACCTGTCCAGGAAGCGCCTCGCGACGTTTCTTGTGGAACACCCCTTTTTGTTGAAGCGCAACCTCACTGACGACGGGCAGGTGGTCGCGCTCCCGATGCTGGTCGTCTCGCGGGGTGCGGTGAGAAGGGGGGGCCCTAGCGACGACGCCCCCTTCACGGGTTGCAGATGCGAGAATGCGTCGGACTTGTCGGTGAACGTGATTCACGCTCCTCGGCTGTCGGTTTCGCAACGGCTGTCAGCAGCCATGGGTCAGACCTCTGCGCGGTTGGCATCGACCGTGGCGAAGATTGAAGCGGCTGCGGGGGATTCCTTGCCCCCAGCAATGTGCGACCCCAGCTCGGCGACAGGGCCTGCAGACGCTGACCGGCAATACTACGGATTTCCGCCCCTCTGGCGGCGCGTCGGCTCGAACTCCTCGTCGCCGGTTGAGGGCGGCGCGTCAATGCTCGAATGGTTTCCTGACTACCTGTCGCTCAGCATCCAAACGTGGGTTCCCCTGACAGCCGAGCCCAAAGAGGATACGGGGGCCGGGAATCCCAGCCGCGGGGTGCAACGGGGTGGCGCTTGGACGTCCGCTCGGTGGGTCCTCCTTCCCGTCAGCAAGGCGGTGCGGGTTTCAGCGGACGCATCCGTCGGTGTCGATGCGGCGGACGCCGTCTCGGCAGTGGATGCCGCGCTGGTCGGCCGCCTCCAGCACGGATGGTCGTCAGCAGGGGGAGCGGGGCTGCCGAGCGACGACGACAGCACCCTGATGACGTTTTACCACGGGCGCAGCGGCTGGCTGTTTCTCGATCCCTCACCGCTGCTGCAGGCAGCCAGTGGGACAGCGGTTCCCACGACAACAGCGTTCGACGCCTTGAGCGTCGATGCGTGGTCGCCCTTCAACCACGCCTCGGACGCCGCCAACGGGGAAAGCATGCCTTCCCGCCGACTCTTTCCTGTCACGCTGCGCTGGCACGTGCCCCTTCCCGCCCAGCCGTTGAATGGTCTCTCCATGCACCTTCATCGAGACTCGCTCCGCCGAGTTCTGTGGCTTCCAGCTCTATTCGATCGCCGTACGACCGTTTGGCATCCCGTCGCCGAGTTGGAGACGGACGCCGCGACCGCAGTGCTTGCTGGAGGCCACACCGTGGTCTTGACGGGGCAGACAGAAGAAGAAGAAGAAGTGCTGTTGGCTTGCGGCTCATCGGCGTGCACCGATCGACTCTCGCGGTTGCGAAGCCGCGGGGGGTTAGCGTGCCCGGTGGAGCCCAACGCGTCTCGGTGCCTCATCGCAGCATCAAACGAAACCGAAGTGATCTTTTCGACACAAAGTCGACTTGGGTTTCGGGTCCCGCACGAGCCACTGCGCCCTCACGCGGCGTGTGTTCCGTTGCTTGCTAGCGATCAAGCGATCTATCCCACGGTAGCCGCGACGTTTCTCCGCGCCGATACCGCCACCGTCGCTCCCACGACCGACCCATCCCGCGCAGGCGGTAATTCGTCCGCAGCTAACGCCTCGTCCACCTCGGCGCCGACGGCGACGGGTGTGGGGGACACCTCCGCGCCTCTATCGCTCACGCCAGCGACGGCAAGCGGGTCGAACGCCATCCCGTCTCGCCTCTATGGCACGCTTCACGCCTTGTACTGGTCAACCCAACCGCCGTGGTCCCCGTCGAGCAGCCCAGAATGGGTGCCCAGCGCCCCGCTGGCGGCCAGTCCCGTGCTGCTCGCGTGGTCCGCTCTCCGGCCGCTGACCGTCGCCTGCCGTCAGTCTGGAGGGGAAGGTGGGAGTGAGGGCACACCGGACGAGGAGGACGACCTTGTGATCCCCGAGGACGTCACCGTCACCCTCTACACGCCACTGCCAGCCCGCGTGGCAGCGCCAACCACCGCCGCGTTCCTCGCCGTCAACGCCACGGCACAGACTTTCCGATTCCGTCGCGTCGTCGTGGCGGGAACGTTGCACATCGCGCGCGCCTGCATCCCGATGCTCGCCACCACCCTTTGGGACAACGCTACGTCCGACTGGGTGGACAATCGGTGCAAGTTCGCCAATACCACGTCTGCCGCGTGCGACGGCACGGTGATGTCGTCCACCGCGATCGTGCCCCCGCAGCTCAGGATCATCGTCTCAGGCTCGATACTGGTCCTCGACGGCGGCCGGATTGTGATAGCACCCTTCGACGTTCCGCTCTCCGCCAATGCCTCCGCGTCCCTCCCGCGGTCGACCGCGCCGCTCCGCTACTGCGGCGATGTCGACATCATCGTTGGAGGCGACGAGGTGCGATCCCTGAACGGAGCGGCTGACATGGCCGCCAACGTGATTACAGTCAACACGACCGCCGAGGTTCTGCGGAGGCGAGCCGTTGCCAGGGCCACGTCCAGCGTGCGCCTTGACCGCTTCGTGCTGGCGGCGACGGTCGAACACCTGGAGTGGATGGACGGGTCCTCCAATGCGGAGTGGAGCGCCAACGCCACGGTACCCGCCAACAGCGTCTGGCACCTGGTCCTGCGGGAGACGCTCCTCTTGGCCCCGCCATCGGCTGCCTTGCGGTGCCGTCTCCGGTCACTCAGTGTCGATGTTCTGCTGCGGCCCGGTACCGTGGCATTGTTCGGCGGGGCGTTTGGGGCCCTTGGTGTCACACCGTCCACTCGTCTGGTGCCATACAACTCCCAAGGTCTCAAAGGCACAGGAAACGACGGCCGAGTTCTGCCGCTCTGGTTCTTGCCAGCGGAGGGTACCGCCTCATCGTCCGCCGCGTCCTCCTTCCTACCCATCGCCTTTTCAACCTTTTCGTATGTGTCGCACTTCTCCCCGGCCGCCGCCACGGCAGGTCTCAAGCGCAGCCTTAGCCGCATCCGCCGCGGCGATCTCGCCAGCGCGGCTGCCACGTCCTCGCGGAATCGCACCCACACGTGGCTATCGGTCAACCCGCTGTCGAACGGTACGTTGCCGCCGCTGCTGGAGGGCATCCCAGGCGCCCACATCTTTGACGCGCAGCCATGGCAGCGTGCGGTCGGGGCCACGGTGGTCGTGGCATCCTACGCCGGCGGCATCGAGCATCACCGCGTCGCGACGGTGGGTACGGAGGCGCTCGCCGACCCCACTGGCTTGCCGACGACGGTCTCCGAATGGCGCCTGGCAGCGCCGTTGGCGGCCGACCACGCCGCACCGTCACTGTCGGCCGCTGTGCTGAGCAAGGCGCAGGTGGTCACGGGTGGCCGAGTGATTCTGGGTGATGCGCAAGGGACGGCCTTGGCCACGTCAGCATGGACCGGCAATGGCGGCGTTCTGGCGCGCACGGACCGCCCCATTACGATCACGGCCGCCCATTTGCTCGCGAGCGTCGACGCCGCGGCGTTGGTGGCGCGCGCTCTCGAAGCCGCCCGGCCTTTGTTGCGGCTGCTCCGACTGCTTCCCGCTGTTTCTGATGACCATCCTTCGACCTCGGCGAAGCCGCGAGCCCATCATCTCGAGGGCCTCGGTGATGCGACGATGCGTTTCGCCGGCATGGAATTGTGCGGAGCCATCTTCGCGCTCGAAGTTCGCTGGCGTTTTTCGGCCGTCCCTGTGACCTTCGCGCTCGACTCGCTCGGATGGCCATTGCCGCCGGAAGGTTTGAACAGCAGCGTCTCCCGGACGGTCCACGCGCTTCTTCACGCGTACGACGCCGTCGGAAATCAATCCGACGATGTCCGTCCCTACCTGGCCTGGGCCGCGACGACGGCCGTCGCCATCTCTGGTTCGACCGCCGCCTCCCGGGTCGACGTCAACCTGCCCGCTCTGCTCACGGAGACCGGCCCTGTGAGCGACCTGCTGTCTTGGTGGCAATTCGGCACCGTGCGTGCTACCGGCCTGGATGGATCGCCCGCCCTCTTGGTGCCCGCGGTCGCGCTTGTCGGCTGCGTCATTGAGCGCCCTGCGTCTGCCGCCGCGCGTCCGAGCGGCCTTCTTGACGTTTCGTTCAGGGGCCGAACGTCGTGGGTCACGCTGCTGGATAACGTGGCGATCCACGCCAAGCTCACGTTGGACACGGCCAGTCGCACGTCACTGCACACGGTGTCCGGCAACACGTTCTTCGCGGCGGCGCTCACGACCGCCATTCCGGCATTCCCCTTTTCGCTGCTCGATGGCGCCGTCTCCGGCAGCACGGGGAACCAAACGTTCCTCGCGGCGGCCGAGGCTGCCGCAGCAGCTGCCACCTCCATCTCGCGGTTGGCGATGGAAGACACGGCCGCTCCCCCCGCGACGCCACAACGGACGGGCCTAGACGGCACCCTGGCCCTCATCGCGACCCGGGTGTTTCCGCGCAACCCTTGGCGGTCGTTCTCGGGCAACAAGTTCTTCCTCGCAGGCGAGCTGAACGAGGAAGCGGGCCGCTTGTCCCACTATCGCACGGCCGTGGCTCCCGATCTCGACGACTTTTTCCCCGTATCACTCGGTGCGATCATTTCGAACAACCAAACGAAACTGACGGAGCAACCAGACGCCGCCCTCCCCCTCGTCGGGATCGCCCTTGTGACCGTGCCGCTGGTGTCGAATGGTGGGTCAACTTTCAAGATTCGAGTCGCGGCCACGCGCAATGGCGTGATGGTCTCCAACGACAGTCTCTCCGTGAGCGTGGAGATCGACGTGATGGCTGCTGCGAACTCCACGACGTCGGCACCGCCGCGACCTGGTCAGGTGCACTGGTCGACGTCATGGAGGGCCACGTGGCCTCGCTGTGCGTGGTCACTCGGCCACGAGGCCTCTCAAAGCCCCGATGTGATCGCAACTTGCCGACAGTCAGCGGTGTGGTCCGTTGCTCTCGACGTCCAGTTCATTGCGGCCACGGAGGGCACCACCGCGCGCCAAGTTCTTTTGCAGCCGGTCGATGCGTCGGTGACGGATGGCTACCGAGCGTCGATTCCCGTGAGCCTGACGCCGCCGTCGGGCCACTTCGTGGCCATGGACGCGCCGTTTCGGTACGCCCCCGCGGAAGGTGGAGGCGACCTTGCCCCGCCTTCCTCCGCGTCGCTGCTCACCCCAGCCGACGTGCAGCAAACGGCGGTCGCGCTGGCGAACCTCGTGTCGGCCAATGAGGCCTCGGTGACAATCAGTGGGGGCGCACGGCCAAATGCTTCCTGGACGGCCCTGAAGCCGCCCGCGGTGAGTTACTCGGTTGACTCCCATCGAGAGAGCGACCAAGAGAGTGCCGACGCCAGGGACGAAGAAGCGTTGCCCACTCTGGATTCGCGAGTGCCTGCCCAGCCGCCCGCGGAGGAGGGTAGGGATATGGGACCTTGGATTCAGTACTCGGTGTCCGAAGCGTGGGCTATCTTGGGCAGCGGCATGAGCGTCGCGTCGATGCCGCACTCCGCGGTGGGCGGCTTCACCGACGGCTACTACCGGGGACTGCACCTGCTTGGCGGGATCGTCGTGATTGAGCCGAGCACGGTGGGCGTCGCGATGGCGTCATCGGCGAACGATTGGCTCACGGCACGGCGACGCGGCATCGCTAATACGTCACCTTCCCCTCCCTCACGAAGCTTCGCTGGCATCCCTGACGCCTTGTCGGTCGAGCGCGTCGCGGTGGTGCAGCCGTCGTCGCTGATCACCGACGACAGCAGCAACGCCTCATCTAGCATTGCCTCGTCCCTCTCCCCGTTGGCTGCCGCAAGCGCCACGACGACACGAGTGGCCATCGCGATTCACGTCGACGACAGCGAGCGGACACCAAGGAGGCGGCTGGCGGTGCTACTTCGTGGCGTAGAACTGTCGTCGATCAACATGGATGGCCACTTCTCAGCGTGCGTGGCCTTGATGTATTCCGCCGCCGCGTCGCCCACTGGAATGCGTCGCGACGCCACCGTGAAGACCGCGACGGTGAGGCTCGACAATGTTTCGTTTCCTAAGTTCTCCACCACCGCAGGAGGCGGCGGCGCGGTCGTTCGCGGCCCTTCGCCTCTGCCGCCGTTTGTCACGCTCATCGCCGCACCAACCGGTGACGTGTTGGCCACCAGCGACGCATGGCCGGAAGAAAGCCTCATGCTGGTCGATCGCGCCGCCCTCGTGTCTGCCGTTATGTCGAGGTCGGCCGTGGAAACACCCTACGCGGACTCTCGAGTGGCGATGCTGTTGCCGCTTCACACCTTGTTGCACATCGCGTTGCCGGCACTGGCACCGTCGCTTTCCACGCTGTCGTGCCGTCGCTTCGTTGACGTGGGCGTTGCGACATCCGTGGCGACAGGCGGCAGCGGCACCGTCGGAACGGACACCAATGCCGTCGTCCGGCAGCCGTTTTCCAACAGCTTGTCGCCGCTAGACGCGACGCTGCAATTCTGCCAGCCGACGAAGCTGGACCCGGTGGACGAGGCAGCTGTGTTAGGGCAAACGGTGCCGACGATTCCTGCCTTCAACGCTGTCGGCCGGCTGCGCGTCACAGTGGTGCAGCGCGGCAACGAGACCGTGGCCGACCCCTTGAGCGACGCGGAGATCCTCGAGACGGTGTGGTCGGCCGCCGGTGATGCCGTCAGGAGACTTGCCATTCGCCCCCTGATCGCGTCACCTGTCGCGTCACCGCTCGACTCGGACTGGCAGCAGTTCGATTTGCATGCGGTCGTGCGGCTCCCAGGACCTTCGTCGGTTGCAGTCGAAGCCCCGCCGGACAACGCTCACCGCGCGTCCCAAGGCTTGAAGTTGTCGTCGCCGACCGATGATCCGCAGGACGAAGCCGCCGCACCGCAAATGCCCGCATTGCGGTACAATGTGCCCGCTGCCAAGATTGCGGCGTCGCCGCGGGAGGCGCTCTCCGTGTTGCGGTCCTCCTCCCTTTCTAGGGCACTCGTGGTGGACACACGGAAGACCTTGCGCTACTTTAGCGTCGGCCTTGACGAGTGTCTCGCTGCCAAAGCCGATGTGTCGGCCGGCAACGACAGCGCCGCGACGGTGTGGAGCTCGACGACGAACGGCGGACTGCTCGTGACGTTTCCCAGGCACGAGCCGATGATGGCCCTCGCCATCTACCGGTCGGCGTCGTGCGCCGCAAAGGGCGTCTGGTCCGCGATCGACTCAGATGACGCGCCGACACTCCGCACCCGGCGCGACGATGCGACCGTACTTCTCTGGCCGCCAATTGATATCCAGCAGTGGTCGAGCACTGGGAGCAACGGGCAGCCCCGCCGCCCCGACTTGGTGGCGTCCGTCGTCCTACCCTGCGGATGCACGGCGTCCGTGCAGGTGCTGCCCGTGGCCGCGCTGGTGTTCACGGCCACGGCCCCCTCGGACTCGCTGAACGTGGCTGTGCGCTCGATGAAGCCGTCGCTGGCCGATGCGCTGCAGTTGCCCCGAAACATTTCGTTGGTGGTGGCGTCAGTGGGACCCGCGACGGCCTCCGCGGCACCCGAGAAGGAGCTGGCGTTTGACGCCAGTCGAGGTTCCACTTTCCGACGTGCCCCGAGCAGCGATGACGGCGTTCAGTTCCCCACGGCAACGTCATCCACCTTGCGACTGTGGCTGATCGTGAATCCTTACGCCCAGCAACGGCCTGATGAATCGAGGAGAGCCACCGAGCGGCCGTTGCCCACCGAGGACGCCGTGCTGTCCTCAACTGTGCGCGACGCGGCCGCGGCGGTCGCGGCCTTTTTTGGCCTCCCCATCGCGAGCGATGGGTCCGTTCAGTCAAGGAAGGCACAGCTTGACGTCGCCGACGCCTCGCAAGACACGACCAGCGTGACCAAAGAGATCCTCCCCGGTTTGGTGCTCCGCCTCGAAAGCGTTTGGATGCCCGCGACCGGAGTCAACGCCAGCGGCCGCGCGGTGTACACCGCGAGTGCGTCCTCCGGCCTTCTCTCAGCCATTACCATCCCGCTCAAGGCGTACGACGCGGCCTTCGCCGCCGTCGCCGTGGTGCTTGCGGTGGCGATCGCCGTTGCCGGCTCCAAGGCCTACCGGTACCTTCGCCGCCGCCGGCAACAGCAGATGGAGGCTGAGAAGCTGCGTGATTGGATGTATTCCAGGCGTGCCGGCGAGGTGGACGGGGCGGCCCACGAGGAAGAGGGGCTCATCGCTCTGCCCGCCGCGGCGGTGGAAGAGGCCGCTGACTCCGCCCTTCCGACCGCCGGCATCAGCAGCGAGGAGGACGCCGAGGCCGCACGGGTGGCAAGCCAAGCCGCGATGGCGCTCATCGAGGCCCAGGCGATGACGCTCCATTTGAGGTCGCTCCCCGCCTCCCACGACTACTTGGCGGCGGCGGACATTGCTCTGGCGTCCAACGACGGCGCGACGCCCCAGAGCCCACGCGATGACACTGGCGGCGCGAGCAACATTTTTTTCCCCGCTGGTTGGAACGTGTCGGCGGGCGCGAGCAGTCGCAGCGACCCTCAGCAGGCGCGCTGGATTGTTGGGACCGATCAGCATGGTCACGCGACGCGACGCCAGCGGCTAGTGACATGGGTGCCCGGTCGCGGGCTGGACGCGGACGACCGCCCCGTCGACCGCCCCGTCGACGTGGGGCTACGAATCGAACATAGCGATCCTCGCACGTCTCAAGCAATAAGAGACTACTTGTCGGTTCAAGCGTTGTGCCTGTCTGAAGGCCTTAAAGCCGACAGCTTGCTATTCCGCTTGGCTGAAGAACTATCCCTGAGACACGTCGGCCTTGAAGTTGACGAATGCACCATGCACGATCGGGTGCCGCCAAGCGCCCTGCAGCGCTCCCACAGCAGCAGTAGCAGTCTTCTCTTCAGCAGTGACGATCAACACGGCCGGTCGCTCAGTCGGAGTGGTGGCGCCGGGTCATCAGCGTTTCTCACCGCGACGATGGCCGGCGAGGCAGAAAACCGAAATCGAAAGAAGTTTGCGTTTCGCAAATTGGCAGCGACGAATCGATAGACCCACGCAGCGCGTTCTTCAGGTAGTGTTTCAACGCTGCAGCCGCGCCTCTCTCGGAACCACTCTCTCTTGTTGCCCTTCGTTGACCCTTTTTGACGCTACGCGACATCAAAGTCGTTCTCTTTGAGTTGTGAGGGGAGGGGAAATAGCCAGCGGGGGGTTGCATACCCCGTACCCCGCCCGCCAATCGCATTCCACTGTCGGGTTGTGGACCATGAAGCTGTTCAGCTGCATCGTGCTGCGTCGCAGCGCGGAGGAGACTGCCGTCGTGGACCAGCCTGTGCCCGCCACGGTTTGCTGTTCTGCGTTTGAAGTGTCGCACCTGCGGCTGTGGGAGCGCGGCGGCGCGCGCGAGTTCCTCACGTTTTTGAGTCGCACGATGGCGCAGCGGGTCGCGAATGACTCGCGCGTCGCCGTCAAGGAGAAGGAATATCAGGTCTACGCGCAGGCCGTCGGTGCCAACATTGTGCTCGTCGCGATCGCCGACATGGAGTACCCGATGCGGGTGGCCTTTTCGATGCTTTCTGCGCTAGCGTCCCAGTTCACGGAAACCTTCCGGGGTCGCTTCGAGAAACCCGCAGACGCCGCCTACCGAGACAACTACGTCACCTGGCCGGTGCTGGACGGCACCGTGGCGCAGTATCAGCAGCCGCAGGATGCGGATCCCCTTTTCCGCGTGCAGAAGCAAATCGACGAGACGCACGTGGTGATGCTCGGAGCTATTCACGAGGCGTTGAAACGCGGCGAAGACGTCGACGAGCTGCTTGCTCAGAGTCGGGACTTGTCGACGACCAGCAAAGGACTTTACACAGCGTCGAAGAAGGCTGGCGGCACGTGCGCTTGCGCGGTCATGTGATGCCTTCCTTCTGTGCGATCCCCATCGCCACACTCACATAGTTTGCTCCTCGTTTGCTCCCGGTGTGGGGCCCCCCCAAGGGGGGTAGATTCGGCGCCTTGGTGGGGAACGCTTCAGATGGTCTGTTGGGTCCTCCCCCCAAAGCCCGTTCCGATCTTTTCTCGCGCGCAGATCTGAATGAAGCTGCTTAGCTGCGTCGTGGTTCGACGAACACCGTCGGTTGCAGGAGCCGATCCCTCAGCGGTGATACCGACCACCATTTGCTGCTCTGCGTTTGAGGTGTCGCACCTGCGGCTGTGGGAGCGCGGCGGCGCGCGCGAGTTCCTCACATTTTTGAGCCGCACGATGGCGCAGCGAGTCGCGAACGACTCGCGCGTCGCCGTCAAGGAGAAGGAATATCAGGTCTACGCGCAGGCCGTCGGTGCCAACATTGTGCTCGTCGCGATCGCCGACATGGAGTACCCGATGCGGGTGGCCTTTTCGATGCTTTCTTCGCTAGCGTCCCAGTTCACGGACACCTTCCGGGGTCGCTTCGAGAAACCCGCGGACGCCGCCTACCGAGACAACTACGTCACCTGGCCAGTCTTAGACACGACACTGACGCGGTATCAAAATCCGCAGGATGCGGATCCCCTGTCCCGCGTGCAGAAGCAAATCGAAGAGACCCAGATCATCATGCTCGGTGCCATCGACGAGGCGTTGAAACGCGGGGAGAACATTGACAATTTAGTGGCCCAGAGCGCAGACTTGTCGACGACCAGCAAGGGCTTCTACACGTCGGCGAAAAAGACGAACTCCTCCTGCTGCATGGTCATGTGATCTCGTACTAGGCGGCACAACGTGATCGATCATCAACGTCCTCATCATGCAGTGGCTTTCGTTCTTTCTTTTGTTTGCTTTCCCCTCTCTCTGCCCAGCTTCTCGTACGGGGGTTGCCACGCGCCGACCATCCCCCCACTCTTCCTTCCTCTCGCTGGTTATTCACGTTGGAGCGCCGCAACCACCAAATGCGGCCCGCGTTTTTTTTGCCGCCCCACCCTCTAAAAAAATCTTGCAAGGAGATCCCCCTCCTGTACGATCCCGCGATCCTATGTCCCGCCGAGTTCGGTGTGACCGCACCGGCGATGCGCACATTGGGTTGGGAACGAAGCTGGAAACGGCGACGCTCGTGTCACCAACCACGAGTGGCCCTGCGCCGCCGCCGACGACGACGATGGGCGCGTCGCTCTACCGTGTGTTGCTGGAAAAGGAGCGAGCCATGCAGCGTCGCCTGGGAGACGCCCTTGTGGCTCGCTCCCTTGCGGCGCGAGGCGGTACCACCACGCACATCGCAGCGCCCGACCCTGAAACTTGTAGCCCGCCCGCGAACGGTCGCTCCGACGCTCAACGCGCGGTAGACTCCCCTTCCGGCCTCAGATGAGTGTTGAGCCAACCGGTGATCAAATGTGGTCCGTGTCCCCCTCTGAATCGCTCGCGTGTTTGTCGAAAATTTTCACGTCTCCTCCATTCAAAGCCATCGATCCAGTCGTAAAGGGGGGAGGGACACGCGGCGTCGCAACAATGTCGTGCGACTGCCTGCTGTCGTGGCTGCGGCCCTCGAGCATCGTGCGGGTGATGAACATACCAAAGATCGTCAACTCCAAAATTCGCGAGAACGTCAAACAGCTGCAGCCGCTCCTGTCCCGACGGACGGTCGACTTGGCAGACCGCAAGAGGGAGTTGCACCTGGACCACCTCGAGGAAGGCTTCTTGTGCTGCGTGTGCCTTCAGCCGGGCACCAAGGTCGAAGGGGTCAAGAAGCGCGATGGGGGTCTCCACGTGGTCAACAAGGTGGACATCGACCTTTTTACGGCCATCTTCGGGTTTGCGGTGCGCGGCTACCTGTGCGACGTGTGCATGCGAGTGGCTGAAATGCTCAAGGGCCAGAGCAGGCACCGGACGGTCGCGCGGCAGATCGAAGTGCGCAACGCGACGTCGAAGGCATCCGGCGGTGCGGACCGACGTCACCGAGAAAAAATCTCGGTCCTCCTGGCCGCCCTGTCGTCCTCCGCGTCGTCCGGCGGAGCGGCCGATGTGGCGGCGTCACCCGTTGTGGTTCTCGGCGACGCCGGCGCTGCTGCGAACGCGCTTGTTGACAGCACGAAGGACGCTGAGCCGGCGGCGTTGACGACATCCTCCGCTGCGCCACCGGCCGCCACGGTTGTGCTTTCGCCGTGGGCAACTGACGTCCTGGAAAGCGCGGTGTGCGAAATGTGCCACACGTTGCCCGTGTCGCAATACCACAGCCGCTATCAGGTGTTCCTGTGCGTCAAATGCGTCCAGCGGCGCCGGCATCCCGAGGACAGCATTGCCTTGTTCCCGTCCGCCCTCAGCCAACGCGAGGGATCGGATGCCACCGGGAGCCGGACGGCGGCCACACTGACCTTTTCCACCAAGGTCCTAATCGAAATGCTGCTCTCGCCGCATTGCTACGAAGATGTGCCGACACCACCTCCCGGCTCTGCTTCCAGCCTCGCCAGGGCCCGACGAAGGCGGAAGTGTCTTCCCGCGGACGGCATCGATCTCACCGGCGGGGCGGCGACCATCCACGGTGCCACGCGGTCATCCTCGCGAGCCGTGAGGCCGCGTGTGGTGCCGTCGTCGCCCCGGCAGCCGCACCCATTGCGCGGTGCGCTCTATCTGGGGGGTGAGCGCCCCTCGCTCTATCGCCAAGGGCGGGAACTGTTTCGTCGGGTGCGACATCTCACCGCGGCGGACGCCGCGCCCAGGCATGGAGACAGTGGTGGTGCAAGCAACGGCTGCGACAGCGACGAGGAGGACTTATTCGCGGCGCAGAACATTCCGTCGTCCTCGGCGGCCGTCACCGCCCCGGTGTTTTCCGAAGCGTTGTTTGAGATGCCGGAGGACCCGGTCGCCACAAGCCAGACCGCTGCGGGTTCGGCTGCTGCCACCACAGCGGCAATGCGGCAACTGCAGCGGCGCACCAATCTGACCCTGTTCGACGGCAGGGATGTCACGTGGAGCGCACGTCAGGCCACACCAGCCCGAGCCGCCGTTGACTCCGACGTGACGAACGCCGTCCCGCCGCCACTTTCGCTGTTTAGCGAGGCGTGGGGAGCGGCGGACGACATCCCTCCGCCAGTGTTTGACAGCTGACACGCCGCCCCTCGCGGATGCTGACTTTTTCCAGCGAGAGGATTCCGCCCCTCCCGTCTGTACGATTCCAACGCTGAAGTTACGCGGGCTTGATCGACGTGCAGTACCCGTGGTGGAGCTGATTGTGCCCACGTCGGTGCGCACAGAGATTCATTCATCCAGGCGCGTGATTTGATCGAGCCCGAGGCGTTGATGATGCATCGGAGCGCGTCGCATGTGTGGAGTGACACAGGCAAAAACACACACACTCTCTCTCACTTTTCTCACGACTGTGATGTCAAATAACGTCACCACCCCCCCGAATGTTGCTCTGCCATACTGCCCCGCCGAGGAAGCCGCCGAATTGGCGGTACTCATCGGCCAGATGCCCGTCGATGGGGGAGGACTGAGCAGCGACGAACTGGCCTTCGCACACTGGAACTCCGTCGATGCGGCGGCGTTGCTGGCATTTTGTCGCCGACTGCGGATTCCAGATGGCCTGCGCTACGCGTCTCTCGGACTGCTCCGCCGAACGTTTCAGGCTGCACCTCACGGATCGTTCACGGGGCCGCGTCGGCGAGGTGCGTCGATTGCCGCCGCCGTGTTCATCGCCGCGAAAATATCTCGCCGCGATGGCAGCGCCGCGCTCGACGCGGTGTTGGACGACGGCTGGTCCGGGCAGCACGGCGTGCGCCGCGTGGACGTCCTGGACTGCGAAGTCGAAATGCTTGCGGCGTCCACCAGGCTCCCAAGTGGCGCCCAGGCGCTCGGGGCAGCCAGTGCGCCAGCCTGGTGGACGGTTCTGGAGTCTTTGCTCGATACCCAACCCGCTCGCATCATGGCGCGCGCGATGCTTGTCGCGACCGCTCGCAGCAGCTACCAGCGAATGACATCGGCGTATCGTGGAGGGGCGTGCTCCCCTCCGTTTCACCCTCCCGACAGCGGAGCGACCGCCTCCTATCTTCCGTCCAGCGGTGGCCCCATCTCCGACGCATTCGACTCGTTCCTCGGTCGTTTGCTTTCCACGCCGTCGAGCGCTGCATTCCGAGGGACACGGAGCGCTGCGGCCATCACGTCGGCTGTCAATGCCGTGGACGACAAGGCCTTCGACGCTGTCCGCGCGCTCACCAAGATCATCGCTTTCAGCGATGAGGACGACCAAGGACTAGGGGTGGTCGCGGCCGCAGCCAGCAGCAGACGTCACGTCGACGGCGGTCGATGCCCTCAGCATGGGGCCGACGTCGTGCTTGTCTTGGCACCGGAGTACGCCCGACACCTCGCAGGTCTGGCGATTGACGCCATCCTGCACCGTGGACCTGCCACCCGGAAGCTTGTCGCGATGTGCGCGACTACTGACGGCATCTCCAGCGCACACGAGTACCCATCTCTTTTCTCGACACCGCTGCTTCATCCCCGCCAACAGCACGACGCGACCCCGCCGGCGTTAGGGTCTCGAAGGCGGCAGCGCGACGAGCCAGTCACTGAACCGGGGGTCGCCTATGCGGCGCCCGGCGCCATCGGCGGGGCCCGCCCCCACCTTCACGATTGCAATGGTGGTGACGCCGTCGTGCACGACGTGCTGTTCGGGCGTTGGTTCGCACCTACCGTCGCCGTCCTCATCGGGGCGCTGTTGGCGACCGATGCGTCGTTGCTCCTGGGCGACGCCGCGGAGGTATGGGACCATCGCGCCGCCATGTTGTCCAGCTTTATTCACGCCAATGTTCATCTTGCCAGCGGCTAGAGGGGGATTCGGCACACCCCTTCCCCATATCTCACACACATCCCTCCGTCCGTTTGTCCACGCGCCACGTCATGCGCTTATCTACCTCGCACACACAATCTCCCTGTCGCTCCCATTTCTTTACGGCAGCAAACGTACCGCGTGCGCGATGCGATCATCATAGGGCCCAATCACTCCCACATGGATGTGGTGGCAGCATCACACGTAGAAATTGTATGATTACGATGAGATGGTGAGTGGTTGTGCTCATCGGCGGCATGCAGCAAGGCGACGGCCATGCAACTGAAGGTGCCGAGCGGGAGCGTGCCGTGCCGCCCGTAGGGGTCATAACCAACAACGGCGCGCGCCGCGTCATTGTGGCCGTGATGGCTCTCGCGTTGGCCGCCGCCATTGTGTTCGGACTGCCTCAGGCAACCGTGCGCCGCCCGTCGCTCTCAGAAGCGGCCCTTGATGAAGCGTCACAGGCCGTCAACGCATTGGGACACACGTCACAAGACGACCCCTCAAGTGTTGATCCCAGAGGGGAGGTTCGTACGCCGCCTCCCCGTCCCTCGAGGTACGCGCGCAACGCAACCGCTGGCGTCCACATCGCCGCGGAGCGGCCTCGTCGCAGGTCGACGCGTGCCCTCCCACCCGACCCGGGATGCGTTGCCATCGAGCCGCCGACGGTCTACTTTCAGCAGGTGCAGACGTACGTTGGCCCGGTGCCGGTCGCCCACATTCACCGTGC
>ERZ1292630.444-Hain-H41-02um-R3-444-length-43871-cov-45_pt1 | contig 29862 bp, 33 predicted proteins | sample MGYA00564408_ERZ1292630 | MGnify/ENA primary metagenome ERZ1292630 (study PRJEB36523, sample SAMEA6512641) | groundwater metagenome | collected 2019-01-08 | study: AquaDiva: Metagenomics assemblies of 32 groundwater samples
GTGGAAACTCTACGAGGAAACTAAAGCTCAGGCGTTGAAACTCTACGAGGAAACTTACGCTCCGGCGTGGAAATTCTACGAGGAAACTAAAGCTCAGGCGTTGAAACTCTACGAGGAAACTAAAGCTCAGGCGTTGAAACTCTACGAGGAAACTGAAGCTCAAGGGTTTTGGGATATTTTTAAAATTGTGAAAAATAGGAAAAAATTATGGAGGTAATCAATTTAATAAACCCTTCTCCCCGGCCAGTTCGGCGGGGAGATACAATAGGAGTTTGAAAGGGGATTAAATAATGGAAGGGACAAACAAGGATTATGGAACTGTGACATGGAATATAGAAGACGTACTATCAGAAGCAGACGCGCTAAACCTCTCATCGTATGGGATGGGTAATATACCGATTTAATTTTATAGGGGGAAACCGTGAAACCACACACAATAGACCGGATCACCGTTGACGGCAAAGATTACGAATGCTGTAAATGCGTCTGGCGCTGCTGCAACTGGCCAGCATGCGAAGAAAAGACCACCGAAACCTTAGAGAGCGAAGCAAAAGAAAGGAGGAAAGAGACCATGAAGACGGTAAAAATGTATCTGATATTCGCGGGAGTCCTGGCGTTATTATTTTTGAGCGGCCTGGGAGGGTGTGCCACGAACAACCCTGACCGGGCAAACCTTGATTTTTCGCCGTTGATTTACACCGGAGCGCCGACAGTTAGGTTGGCTCCTTAATTTACCTCACAAAACGTCACCAGATGCCCCAGGACGCAAAAACTTGGGGTATCTGGTGTCAAACCACCATGAAAGGAACAGGGAATGACCTATAAGGATGTTATCAAGGAAGCATTGAAGATAATAGGTGCATCTGCAACTGGAAGAGTAATATTACTTGACGGAGATTATTGGAAGGTGTTAGAGTATCCTGACCGTTGGGAATTGTGCAAGTATGCAGTAAGTATTAATTATTACAAACTCAATAGCGCGGAAACCTATTCACGATTTACTGACAGACTTATGGCGATTCACTTAGAGATTGAAAATAAACATGGAAAGTAGGAAACCAATCCCGGAAACCGTTCTAAAAAATACCGTCACGCGACACGGAGACGGTAGCCTTACCATTCGAGACCCGCAAGAGCTACCACCGGGGGAGGCCACGCGGTTACAGTGTCCCCGGTGCGGGGCGCGGAATTGCCGGAGGGGGCATTAGCCCTTTAAAAAAATGCAGACTAGAAGACCGCTTCTTTGCATCTACTCTTAACCCTTGCACCACATTTCACCTTGTTTGTAGTACAATCATCCTCGTCAGTCTCATCTACCCCATGTAGTACGGAGTGAGGACAGACACAAATCATTGATTCGTGCACATCATTACATTTCTTTGTTCCTTTTTTATTACAAATTACTTTTTTCATTCAATCATTTCCTCAATTACGGCTTCCTTAATAAAAGAGGTATTGACAGTAATATTACAATAGTAAGCGGCACGCTTACTTTCCAACTAATCCAATTAGCCTTAACGATTTCAATATAATTATCTAATCCCACTGAATCTTGATACAAACTTTTTAAGGCGGTAACAACCAATATTCCAGCGACAAACGATTTATAATGTATTTTCATATAAACATCCTTTTTTGTGCAACATGAAATTCAATCCGTTTCATAGCCGCTTCATAATAGTCTTTGTCTAATTCACACGCCGTTAAGTCAAATCCAAGACTATGGCAGGCTAGCGCAATACTCCCACTTCCCACGTGAGTATCAAGTATTTTATCACCTTTTTTGGCATACTTGGTCAGTAGCCATTCATACAAAGCTACTGGTTTTTGTGTGGGATGAATACGTTTTTCTTTGTTTTTCATGTTCCCCTGTAACATACCATTCCACATAAATCTATAAATCTGCACACTGTCGTGTAAGGTACACGATGCTATTTCACATTTTGAAAAAGAGCTTGAATCATTCATCTTATCCCAAATAATACGTCCAACACAGTGGTAAAAATTATAGTAATTTATCCCCCAAATTATCTGATTTTTTGACACACGACAAAGCCCATCAAGGTATTTTTTATCCGGTATGTTGTGATTCCAGTTTGGTATGGAATAATTTCCTCTGGCTACATTTGTATTAGATATTTTTCCGCCAAAATATCCAAGTTTCCCAACGTCTTTAAAGTAAGGCGGATCCACGATTGCAAGGTCAAAATGCTTATCAGGATATTCCCGCATCAAGTCCATGCAGTCGCAATTTCTTATATCAAGTTTGTGTATCATCTCTGCCACCCCAAAGAAACCTCATTTCTGCTTAATAACACCACTTCATATCCATGCATCGGCACACCATTCACATATTTTTGTTTGCGTTCAAACCCCATGCGCTGCATTTCTACGCCTATAACGCGCGGACTCACTTTTTTGTACTGTGAATTTGCCATCAAATGATCTCCTATCATCGTCGCATTCAAGAATTTAACTGAAATTTCACCCTCAATTTTTGGTTGACGGATAAGATTTTGCAGAAGTTCTCGTTCATGCGAATCAATCTGATTGTGTACTGTATTTTTCCGTAATCGCTCAATATCTAAGTTCGATAATTCCCAGGCATAACCTTCCTCGTACAACCTTACAGCCTCCATAAACAGGCAGTCTTTATCTATTTTGTTGTAATCATCATAATTTATTTTCAAAACGTTGATGGGAATGATACGTCTATTTCCGGTAGGATCGCTGAGAATCATGGTGTCATTCGTGCTGCCACAGAGCACAGCAAGCCTTTTCAGGTTTACGGTTGTACGTCCGTAGGGTATTCGCACAGAAATTTTGTCTCTTGAAGTTAGCTTCTTCAAGTGTTTTTCTTCCATACGGCTTTTACCGGATAGTTCATCATCCATTATAATCAGGTATTTCGCCATACAGATATCAGTATCCTTGTCGTTGTCGAGATCGGGTTCACCATAATATTTTATCAATTCTTTGGGCCATAAGCGCCGTAGCCATTCAGTTTTGCCCGTATTAATTTTCCCTGTTAATGCAAGCAATAAAGGTGAATGTTTGCCGTGAATACTGGATATAATACCAACAAACCACTTCGCTATAAAGTGATGCTCGTACTCAGTGTCGAATGCTTCTCCGCTTATCCCCGAATCGGAGGTCAGAGTTTGTGCTAATCGTTCAATGCTTCCAATTGTGCGGCCCTCCGTAATCAAGCATCTATGGCTTTCTATGTAGTCCAGGAGTGGATTGAACTCAGGACTTTTTGATTCGAGAATGTCCATAACATCGGCTTTTCTGGTAGCAGGGAATTGTTTCTTCGCTTCAATGTAAATTTCGGAGTATTGTCGGTCAGTCAATTCTATTCCACCATCAATTTCATGGCATTGAGTAATAACATTTTTCCGCACAGGGAAATGTTCTAATACAAAATCCTGTAATTCCTGGATGCCTTCAACATCACCGACTTCGGCTTCTTCGTAGACTTTTTTTACAAGTTCCACGTCTTCTGCATTTTCATTGTCGGGGCCGGTGCAAATAATTCTTTTTTTCTTGAGGCGGTCAATGGCATTGTCTACCGATTTTCCGTTGATGCGCTTAATTTCCTTACAAACCTTAACAATGCTAACGGATTTTTCCCTATTGGTCTGGAGTCCGGCCAGTTTTGCATAGTGATAAAATGTCCCAATAGTAATGGACCCGTCAGCACTGTTGAGGAGGTTCGAGAATTTCTTGTCAGCGCCGGAAGCTACATATTTCGGACTTGCTTGTAATAAGGTATGGAAATATTGTCGGCCAGCTTCCCCAAGTGTAGCCAGTGAGGCCGCCAGTCTTTGTCTTTCCCCGTATGTTCCGCCCATACTAATTCCACTGGCTACCGCTTGCGCTACTATTTTGCCCACATCTGAATTTGTGCATGGTATAGTAGTATATGCCTTTTTTTGCTTTTCTGGCTTAAGATATTCCCTGAAAATTTCTTTAGACGAGCAAAAACTTGCTTCCGGGTCATAAGATACACAACGCATACGGCAGACGTCTTTGCAGGCAACATCTGCATCAAGGTTATATTTATCGTAAAAGTATTTCTCAAGAGCAATGTACGCTTCTTTATGCCTAAGTGGTTCAATGCGTACCAAAACCGCCAATCCCTTGCCGGATACAGAGGTAAACCAGCCGGATATATACTTATCTGCTGGAAAAGATTTTTTAATCTCCTGAATGTTTTCGACGTCGTCGAAGTCAACACAGATAAAGCCTGAATGATCTACTAAACCAGAAGCCCGTCTTTCTTTAAACACGCCGGAAAGAGTGACGGCGGTAATCTTTTCTTTGAGTTTGCTTCTCTCTTTTTTGTCTGGTTCAGCCCTTACCTTCCCAACGGACTCTTTCCATGTACCATTTTTGACTGATTCGACAAAATCAGGAATCAATATTTCCTGCCGATTGGGATTGTAGTCGTAATCGTAGACTCCATTCCAGACACTACACAGCAGAGGCATAAGACTTCCTCCTTTTTGTCTGTAAATTTAGCTGCATCCACACCCATCCCTTTTTGTAACCTCTCAAGGTTGCTACCTCTTGTAGTTCCTCGTTGTTCATGCGTCCCCACGGCTTCCTTAAATGTTCTGGTAGTTTTGCTTTTTTGCATATCTTTGGAGATTCTTTGATCTCCTCGAATACGGCTTCTTCTAATTCCATTTCTTCTTTTGGATAGATATATCCGCAAAATCCGCATTTCATTACAGAAGCATGTAATGCCGATTGACACTGCGGACATAGTTTAATGGGTGCTATCCCGTCCCCTTTTTTCTTTTGCCTGTGTAAATCATAGTCTTGTTCGTCTTCTACGAATCCGTGTTCATAGATATTGTTGCCCTGATCAATAACAATGCCGTGTTCCTTACCCTCTATTGGTCTCAATACCCTGCCAATCATTTGCGTATACAAACACAAACTCTTTGTTCTACGATTGACAATAACTGTATCAAGGTGAGGCAGGTCAAAACCTTCTGTGAACAATTGGCAATTACAGAGTATTTCGAACTCATTATTTCTGAATCTTTTGAGCAAGTCTTCTCTGGTATAATCGTTTGTGATTGCATCAATATGTTCTGCGGTAAACCCTGCCTCACGAAAAGCATCCCGTGTTTTAGTTGAATGTTCAATATTGACATTGAATATTACACATTTCTCGCCACCGTGTTCGACGTAATTGCTGATTATTCCATCGTAAAGCACCTTTTTGTCAAACTTCTGATACATCTGCTCAATGCTATATTCACCTGCAACAACTTTCATTCCTTCCAAATCAGTTCTTCTTGCACCGAAATAGCGTGGTTGCACTAAATATCCATCATCAATCAGTTCCCGCACCGTTGTCGGGACCAGCAAATCATCAAAAATCAATCCCAGGGGTTTACCATCAAGCCTGAACGGAGTTGCAGTCAATCCTAATACCCTGCTTCCATTATCAATACATTTACCGATAATTTTAAGGAAACTACCGGCCATTGAATGATGGCATTCATCCACGATAAGTACGTCAACTTGTGGTATTTCTCTACGAACCAGCGTTTGCACCGATGCAATATTTACTTTGTGCCCATTCATTTCATAGCCTGGCAGTATTAATCCCGCGTCTATTCCATGTTGAGCGAGTCTGTTGTGTGCCTGATCTACGAGTTCTCTCCGGTGTGCCACGAATAGTATTTTGAGATCTTGTGAGAGGTAATCTTCTATGAGGTGTGCAACGACTGTGGTTTTACCTGAGCCGGTGGGCATACAAAGTAAAGTCTTTTTGTATCCTTCCCGGAACGATTGATGTGTTGAGTCTACGGCAACGGATTGATACGGTCTGAGTGTTTGTCGCATGTTTCCCCCATGCTTTCAAATTGCTAAATAATTTTTTATTTCGTTGATGGCTTCTTCGCTTGAGTAACAGACTACAACCTTGTTTCCTGCCCCTTCCAGCAGTTTTTTTATTGTTTTCTGAGACTTCGATAGTTTGTTTTTCCCATGTTTCATTTCGATATATAGGGCATTGTGAGTTTCTGGTATAGGATTAATGGGTAAGCATATATCCGGCATCCCCGCCCGAACCCCGGACATTTTTAACAAGGTTGCGGTTCTTATGTCTCGTTTGCCACCATTCGCAGAGGCATACAAAAGCCTTAATTCGGGATGCTCCTTCTCGTTTTTCCTTGCCCATCCGAAAACATCTATTTGTTCCTGGAGTTCCCCCTGCTTCCTTGTCTTTCCCTTTAAAACTTTCTTTATATTTTCTTCAAATGTCATTTTTTTAATGCCAGATAGGCTATCCCTAATGCTATAATCGCCAACATTGTTGTTACTAACCACCTGAAATTTGCCACATTTTTTTCTTTTTCCAATGCAAATCGTTTTAGTTCTGCTTTTGCAGGACACGAAGCAGAATGTTCGTCTGATATTTCTTTCGCCATCTTAGTAAGGTTTCTCTGGTTTTCGTCGAATTTGTTCCACAACCGGACAAGACTTTCGCTAATACTGTCAAGACTTTTCTGAAACGAACCTAACGCGCCAGATACATTTCCAACCTTTTCATATAACTGGTCAAGGTCTGAGTCTTTGCCGCCTTTGATGGATTTATTTTCTATCATTACCAGATATACAAATTAAGTTTTACCTGTCATTGTTTTGGTTGATGGATCGAAGGTCTGAACAAGTTTATCTAAATAATTCCATATCCCTAACTTGCCAGCCACAGTACTTATCGCAGTCTTAATGTCAGTTTTGTTAGTATAGGCATAAGACACGCCCTCAATTAATGCTTGTGAAGCCTTGAGTCTCTTATTTGCAATCGTGGCAATCCCACCTCCCACTATCGCCAACAATACGCTTACGGCGGTTACAATCGTACCATATACAGGTATTGCGCCGCCCACGGCACCACCTACTTCGCCTGTCTTTTGCATCACATGTCCTATTTTTGCCAGTTCCGCACAACCACCAATCAGCAAAACTACAAAGCAAAGCACTGTTACTGATAATGTACCATAAGTATGAATTGATATTTTTCGCATGTAATATTCTCCTGTAAAATATGGAATGACGGGAAGGATTCAAACCTTCATCTCCCAGACAAAGCCGGGCGCCTTACCTTAGACCACCGCCGCAAAAAGAACTGATTAAATATTTGCGTAATGCTCCTTGCCTGCTTGCCTATCCTTGAGTTCGCCAATCTTTGACTTATTCCAATTAGAGACCCTACTGTAATACCCGACAATCCTGGTCACTCCTTGCAGCCTTTCAAAAGTACCGCTTTCTAGCGCCAGAATTAGATGTCTTACTGGTGTTTCCATAATAATACTTATCGGCACAAGATACGACGCTTTAAGTGTGTCGTTGTCTACTTTAAAACCTGAATCTTCCGGCCTAAGCATCAAGCTGAGTTTCGGGTCTAACAAGGCTATTCGTTCCCTTTCCTCCGGGCACTCTTCGACCGAGGGAATGTATGTTTTAATTGCAAGTATCCTTGAATCAGTAACCAGACGGTCAAACTCCTCCAATTTTTCTTTAATTGATCTTTCTATTCCTCCGACAACCGGTAGTTCCGCTACATATACTCCATCACAAGTTTTATTTCCCGCTTCCATGATTCTTCTCCCGTAAAAATTTAACAAAATAAGGATTGTATTGTAATCAAATTGATTCAAAAGTCAACTTAAATTAATCTCTAACGCACAGCACCGCCCTATCGTTCCGATTTTGACACACAGGACAAACGTAATGCCCCTTACTAATAAACTTCTTTCTGCATTTCAGGCAGGTACGCTCTTTCTTAATTTCCCTGGTGGAAAGGAAAGCCGTTATCGCTTTTTTGTCTTGCATGTAACTATTATTTTTGCTCATTCCAACCTTCCTATCCAGCATCCCGTTCTTTCGGTTTGTTTCCCCCGCAGAACTGGAATTTTTCCACATACATTTTCATTGCGTATTGCTTTTTGCCATCCTTGCCATCCCACGATTCCTGTACCAAGCGCCCTTCCAGGAATATAGGCATCCCCTTGGTGAAATGAGCCGTAATCGTTTCGCCAAGGCCGCTGAAGCATTTGCAGTTGACAAATGTCACCTCTTCCTTCTTCTCTTTTTCAGCATTATGCCATGTATAATTAACGGCAACGCTAAAGGTTGTGATAGCCGTACCGCCAGCAGTGTAATTTAATTCGGGATCGGCACAAAGATGGCCGCCAAGTAATAGTTTGTTATAATTCAAGTTTTCCTCCCTTTATGAAATTGAAAAAGACAATTCTTTCGCTTCTATGAATGCCGTTCCGGGCACTATTTCTCCAGTGTTCTTGAAATGTGCCATAATAGGTTTTTTTAATACCGTTGTTTTGATTGAACAAGCATCTACCAAGTTTGTCAGACACCACTCCACGGCCTTCGGTTCGTCTTGTATTTCAATAGTATCCTGTTTTTTGCGGAATTGAAGTTTGTGTCCGTTAGGCAGAGTCAGACTCTTTTCGCCTGTTTTATCCATATAATTCTGCATAAAACCCTGACAGCTTTTCTCTATAAATTCATGCTGCTTCTCAATCTTCGCCTTTTCCGCTTCCAGCCAGAATTTTAAGACTTCCAGCTTTTTGTTCAGCGCATCGTATTTGTCGGTCAAAGCCGTTGCGATGTGTAAACTCATAGTTGCCGGGTCTGGTAGTAATGGCCACGACTTCGCCTCGAACATATCCTCTAAATCCTGCATCAAATTTTCACTCATACTTTCCCATCCTTTCTTTTATTTTTGGGCAGTTTGCAAGTACCATCAATCCAAATGACCAATGCTTGCCACTAATATATTAGCACCGTCGCCGCCACGGTCCCCGCCCAAAGCCGGCCATTAAATTTATTATTAAGTATCACTCTATCATAATTTTTAAAAATGTCAAGAATAGAATAATATATTATTTTACTGTTGCATTCGTAAATTATATGATGTATGATAATCGTACAAACAAGGGCAAGTATCTTAAGAAAAGATAAAAGTGTCGCGCACTTGGAATATTGTGGTTCGAGTCCACGCTTGCCCGCCTATTTATTAATCTTTTTTGGGAAAGGAAAATTTATGTCAGGTTTTAGAAAAGCGGAAAGAAGCAGGGTCAAAGCAAGAATTGCACTTGCCGGGCCATCTGGCAGCGGCAAAACAATGAGTGCGTTGTTACTTGCGTATGGACTTGTCAACGACTGGAACAAAATTGCAATGATAGACACGGAAATGGGAAGCGGTGAATTATATACAGGCAGTAAAGTTGAAGGGCTGGTAATAGGGCAGTATCAATATTGCAGAATAGAACCGCCCTATACCGTTGAAAAATACATAGATACCATGAGAATGGCAGAAAATTCAAAAGAAATAGAAGTTGTGATAATAGACTCTACCTCTCATGCTTGGGCAGGCAGTGGAGGTTTATTAGACAGGCAAGGTAAGATTGCAGATGCCTCCAAGAGCAAAAACACATGGACCGCTTGGCGCACCATCACCCCCCTGCATAATCAATTCATTGATATAATGATGCAAAGCCGAATGCACGTTATAGCAACGCTGAGAAGTAAAGCTGAATATGCGCAAAGCACCGATGCAAACGGGCGTGTAAAAATTGAAAAACTTGGCATGGCCCCGATTCAGAGAGAGGGCTTTGAATATGAATTTACGGTATTTTTTGACTTGGATATGCACCACATTGCCAGCACCAGCAAAGACAGAACAACAATATTTGACGGACAGTTTGAGAAAATTAGCGAAAAGACAGGAAAGCGATTTTTGGAATGGGCAAACACAGGAATAATTACTCCTGCAAAGCAGATCAATAAACCTGACGAAAATCCATCTTTTGTCAACGTAAGCGAGGCAGAACAGAAGGCTACCAAAGAAGCGTTCCTCAAGGCAATTGATAACCCTTCTCCTGCTAATCGAGTTGAGCCACCAACTACGGCACGGTCTGTTCCTGACCCAGAAGCAAGTATTCCGCCCGCACAAGAAGATCAACCGCCACCTTCTGATATACCGCGTAACCCAAACTGCATCCTCCCCGCGCAGGAAAAATTAATTCGGTCACGTATCGGAAAAGATTTTGCGAAATCAGATGTGGAAAGAATCACAAACGAATTGAAGGTGGCCATGAAAGTAGAACACCTGAAAGACTTACTTAAAACGCAAATGAATGCAGTCATGGCATGGATAAATACAAGCGCAGCGGAACTGAAAGAATACACGGAAGAATTGAGAAAGGAAGAAATTGAAGCAGCTAAAACCCAAAGCTGAACATTGCCGATTCCATCGCAATAATATTACATGCGATGGAACACTGGAACAGATAACAGATATTTTGTTTCAGTGCAAAAAGTGCAAACGAAGTCATGCGCGATGCCATAGGTGTGGTCATTTTTGGGCGAATAATAAAAACAAGAAACCCGGCGTATGCCCAGCCTGTAAAAATTACAGGTGGGATGTGCCAAGAAAGGGAGATTAGCCATGGGAAAACTGGAAGAAATAGCAAAAGAATGGAACGACCTGTATTATAGGATATTGCCGGCTGCAAACAAAAGATATGATGAGTCCTATGACGAAGTAGTAAGATTAGGCAAAATTGAGAAAGGAATAAAAGCTCTAAGAATAAATGCCGTGGAACTAAGATCCTGTGCAGAGAAAGAATTGCATCATTTTAAAGAAAAATTTGAAAAAGTAACAAAAGAATATAGGGTGTTAAAGGATGAGAAAGACCAAATGGAAACTATGAGCTTAAAAGCCTTAGCAAATAAGGTTTTACAGAGAAACCACAGAGAAAACTCTGTTGTTGAAAACATAAAGATTGAATCAATGGAGGGTATAGCTAAAAAAATGTCTACTGAAGAACTGAAAAAATCAATTGACATCCTGGAGAAGCATAAAGCCTTGAAAGAAGCTATTAAGAAAAGAGACACTGCTTACAATGATCTCAGAGAGGCAGAGATTGTATTTACATGGACAAAGGAGGCATACGATGTCGCAGTTAAATCTTTATAAAATTTCATGTCTAGTTTTGTCAATAACAGTCATTGCTTTGGCTTTATTGTCTTTGCCTAAAACTAAGATAGTTCTAACCAAAACATATACGAAACCACCGGACAATGAAATTGAAGAATGGAAACCGATAAATAAAGAAATCAAAGTGTATCGAGGGCAAAACGGTAGGTGGATTGAAACAAAATAAACTTTAAAGGGAAAGGGAAAACCATGTCAGACTTTATTAAAACAGAATTACAGAAGTTCAGCATTACAGATGCAGCGATAGCGAAACTTTCTGCCGAGTTCTTGGCATTGAAAGTTAAAGGATTAGACGACAAAGAAGGATTAACCGAAGTCCACAGCGCAAGAATGGTAGTTAGAGCAAGGAGAATCGAAGTCGAAAAGAAAAGAAAAGAACTAAAAGAATCTTCCCTGTCTTTCGGTAGAGCTGTTGACGGTGAAGCCAAAAGGATAACGGCTTTGCTCTTACCAATAGAAACACATCTTGAGAACGAAGAAAGTATTACCGAAAAGGAAAAAGAGCGACTGGCACTGGAAGCCGTACAAAAGAGACAAGTAAAATTGCAGGAGCGAGCAAACAAACTCAAAGCGTATGAATGCGCCATCGATGCCGTGAGTCTAAGCACAATGCCTGACGATGTCTTTGAGAAAACATTAGCGAACGCAGCGCATGACTACAGTGTAAAACAACAGAAACATAAAGAAGCATTGGAAGCGATTGAAAAAGTAAAGGCTGTGCAGGAGCAGGAAAGAATACGCTTAGTGGAAATAGCAAAAAAACACGAACAGGAAGTAGCCGCGCAAAAGGCAGCATTTGCAATTATTACTGAAAAACAAATGGAAGCAATTGCGCAGGAACAAGTACGCCTTGCGACAATCGCAAAACAACAAGCAGAGAACGAAGCAAGGATAAAGATTGAAGCCAAAAAGATTGAAGACGAAAGGCTTGCCAAGGAAACAAGACTTGCGATAGAGAAAGAAAAAAAGGAACAAGAGGCTTACAATGAAAGACTAAAACCAGATTATGAGAAATTATCCGATCTGGCCAATACCATTGCTTGTATCTCAATGCCAACCGTAACAAGTGACGAAGCGAAAGAAATACTAATTGAAGTGCAAAGCAGAATTGAAGATATATGTGATTTCTTGGCAGAGAATATTGCTTGAATTGTTCGCACACACCCAGCGAACAACGTTCTCCGCGTGTTGGGTTTCCTCCTATACCCCAATACGCTGGGACAATTCTTATTCTATTTTAACCAGCGCTGTTATGTAAAGATTACTCCCGCCGGTTGCCGTGCCATCTGCCACCAGTTTCAACCCATTACCTGGCGCCGCACCAGTCCTGAGAGTAAACGGAGTAAACAATGCCACCCCTGACGCTCCTGCATAAAACTGTGCATTACCCAGCAGGGCCGCAAGAGGAATACCAACGAAAATATTTGACCCTGGCGTATCCATAATTTCTACTTTTGTCATAGTTCCTGCTGTCCACTGATTTGCACCATGTACTTGACCTACAAACGAAACAAGGAATACCTGTTTACCAACAACCTCTGAGTCTTGCAAGAAATACACGGGAGTACCGGCTGCGCCAGAAGACAACAAAACCCGTATCCATCGGTAGTCTGGAATAGTCGGGGCTGGTATTCTTGCTATCTCATTTCTAATTCTTTCCCCTATTTTGTGTGGCCGATCTGAATTGTCTTCCACATGCTCAGTTGCTTCCCTTGCCCTTGTGGTTTCAAGTGTCATATTACTCACTCCCCCTGTATTGATTTTCCACCAAAAGTATAATCCTGCCCATAGGTTTCTTCCATTTTTTGTTTAGTTCTTTCGGAAACTCCTGGATTCAAGGCTTCATTAACATAATTAAGTAATAGGTAGTCTATCGCAGCTTTTGTATAGAACAAATTCGCAAACGGTAATCGGTTAGTCAGAAAACGTGCGCTCTTTGCCGCTGCTGTCATGGCTAAGCCCTCGTTCGCTTCCATTGCCGCTGTTTTGGCATAACCAAATATCTTCGCAATGTCTGCAATTGATCCGGCTGTGGGGCCTGCAACTGTTTCTAAGAAAGAACCTCCATACTTATTGTAATCTTTAAATATAAAATCGGTATAAATGGAAGCTGCTCCGCCAGCCAGCATGGCATCAATCCATGTTTGTTGTTTTCGGGGATCACGAAGGCCCCTGCCTTTCGACAAATCTTTCAATTGATTGCTGGCATAACCCATCGCAGTCATCATCAGGATGAAATGAATAGCGCCGGGCATTCCCTGCTCTTTAAGGCGCGGGAAAACCTTATTTGCCATACTCAGTGGAAACATTTTAAATTGCATGAATGATCTTGTGGCTTCACCCCAAACACTACCGGGTTTACCCTGTATAAACATGGCTTTTTCGCGTGCCCCTGGCGAAATAACTCCAACATCAACTTCTTCGATAAAATAACTACGAAGGGAATCTTCTAGTCCCTGCTTTGTCTGTTTTAGTTTTTGTTTTGTTAGATTTTCCCCAAACACTTCATCCGGTAAATCCCGTATACCTTCTGGTGTAATATACTCAATCCCATCTGAGAGCATTGTCTTTGTCTGGCGGATGATATTCCACTTCTCTTCTGTTATTCCATGATGCAGCAAACCCCGTTTGATTGCCACGTCCATGGCATTAAAATCATTATTCATGTTATGTGCCAAATGTTCAGACAACATCATGGCATGTCCTTCTTTCATAAGAGTTGTCCACCAGTCAATGCCACTCCATTTGACAAACGTGTTCATCGTGCTTGCTGTTACACCATATACCCCTTCTCCCGCGCTAAACCGTTCAAATACTGATCCTATCATTCTATCCATAGTTCTGCCCAACAACGCATCCGAAACAGTCCTGTCCTGCCCCTTGGGTCTGCCATGCACCATTCTTTTGAATACGCTTCCATAAGCATCCAGGAACCCAATGCCGTGATAATTTGCATTAGACACGGAAGTAACTATATCGTTTAGAGACGACAAAGTTACCTGCCCCAAGTAACCCATAGTAAGAAATGCCCTAACTACCGAACCTATTCGTGCCGCAGTTGGGTTTGCAGGCACATTAAGCCTTCCGCTTACAGATATTAAATCCCTTCTGAGTGCTTCCTGTTTAGTGGCAGTAAGTAGACTTTTGGTTTCACCCTTTCTGGTTTTTCTTGCATATTCAGCCATCATCTTTTCCAGCATCTGATCTGGATTAGGCCCCATAATTTTCATTAATCCAATATCGCGTGACCTTCTTGTCCAATTTGAAAATATTCCTGCTACAACGGTCTGATTACCATACTTTTCATTGTGAATAAGGAAGTCCTTTGCGTTGTTATAGATAATCTCTCTATGCCTACTCATCAACGAAGCAAGCGATCCAGGGTCTGTGGTTATTCCCTTCTCTCTTGATGATATCGCGCCGTGTATACCGGTGACAATATTAGCATACACGTCAGTTGTATATTTCCCCAATGCTTCTTTGTCCGCCAGCAAATCACCGAACATACGTTCCTTGTCCCAAAGAGGCCATTCATCTGCCAACCATTGATCATAGCCAGCCTTCATTATCTTTGTAGCATTGTGACTTTGTGCATTATACCCCGGCATTTCTGCAATATTTGCACCTGCTTCATTCGCTTCTTTTCTCAGAAGTTCGTCATACTTGTGAGACATTTTTGCGAAATGTTCAGCATCGCCATTGCCTGTAATCCCAGGTTTGCCACCATCTCTGATTTCGCCACGTTCAATAGCCACCGCCTCATTGAAGTTCTTGTCCTTGAAAAGTTTATCAATACCTTTGTGGTCTTTGTCTACGAGGTCTTTCAGGAAATCATTTACCGTTCTGTGTTCAATCGCCCTACCTATTCCCTCAGCAGAAACATTTTTATTTTTGGGCACGAAAACCAATTGCCCCCTTATTCCTTTTAACGAATCGGGATGAAGCTCTATATTGTTTCTTAAATCTTTCGCTCTGATAATCTTTAACAATGCAGCTCTTTTTTGTTGTGCTCGCAACACTTTTATTTCTGCCATCCTGGCAATGGCGCCTTCCCTCATTAACTCTGGAACAGATTCCCCCTTTTCGGTTTTCATGTTCAACATCTTTTGCTTCATTTCCAGATCGTCAATGATTGCAGAAATTTCCCTATCGTTCAAACCGTCAAAGAGTTTTTTGATTTTTTCTTTGCAGCCCATTATTTTCCACCCCCAAGAATACAATCAACTGCCGCCCTATAAGCCTTTTCATATAATGGAATTTTCTTAATTTCCTCATTAACATTTTCGAGTTCTTCCATGTCTCGTTTCAATTCCGCCTGTTGTTCTGGTGTAAACGCCTCAGTTTCGCTTTTAATATTATTTACCTCGGCTTGCAGTTCCTCTGTTTGCTTTGTCATGTCGGCATAACCCGGCGCGTCTGCCACTTCCTTGATGTCCGCTTCCTTCGGAGAGACAAAAGGTTCCTGCCCTGTGTCGTATCGGAGTTCATCCCGTTGTGCAATTTCATCCCTTAATTCTGCTATCTTTTTATTGAGGGCTGCCACTTCTGGATGAACAGTTTTGGCTTTAACCACACTTCCCTCGTCTGGCATAGGTACTTTTGAAGTTGGTTCAAGAATTATAGATTCCCCTGTTTCCAGTTTTAATGTTATTCCTTTTTCGTCAATCGCAGAGACTTCATATTTTTCTCCATGTATTTTAAACACATCACCAACTTCCAACCCCATACCAGAAACTTCAACACTTGGTCTGTCTGCCACTGCTGCTTTTTGTGCTGCTTCGGTTTCAACGAAATGTTTCTGTGATTCGAGTTCGGCTATTTTACCGGATAGCAGGGTATCTAATACCATTGCCTGTTTATCTGTAAGTTTTACACCGGAAAGTTTTTTGTCTATAATCGAAACAACGTCTTCTTTTTTTAGCCCCTGATTACGGAAATACTCTGGAAACGTGGAGCCGAAACCTTCAACATCGGTTGTCACGCCAAAAGCATCTTTTTTGTATGTCTTTCCACCAGCAACGGCAGTCGGACTGCTGATTTCCGTTCGCATCGAACTGAGTAATTCCTTCTCAGTCATATCTAAGTATTTCAATGATGCCGTTTGTTCTGAGCCAATCTTGGTTTCACCCAATTTTCTGGCAATTAAAGCATCTACCGTCTTTGCCTGTTTACCAATGAGTGTTTCATTATTAATTGCAAGATCAACGGATTGTCTTAATTTTCTGTTTGCCTGTGTATCGGGACGTGCCGCTATCTCTTCTTTGATAGCTTTTAATATTTCCTGTCTGGAAGTGGGAATGGGTTTTTCCTGAACAGTTTCTTTTGCTATTCTGGTTTCAACATCAACCTTTTGTTTTTCCAGTTCTGCCAGTCTGTCTATTTTTATCGCCATGGCTTCTTCTACTGCTGGCTTTATGATACCACTCACATCTGGCGGCTTTTCCGTTGTGATATCGCGAACGGTCTTTGCGACTGCTTCTGTATGTGCTTCTGTCTTGATTTTTGAAAGTTTGCCACCCACCCATCCAAAAACACTACCAATCGTCGTGCCCATCACTATACTTTCTAGTGCCATGACTGTATCGTAATCACCCTGATACCTTGCTTCTTCTGCCATAATCAGAGGTTGTATGGCAGCCGTACTAACGCCAGCATCAATTGCACCCCTAACTACCGCAGAACGCTTTGCTATTTTTACAGCATCAACCAGAAACGGTATCTTGCGTGCTAATTTGGATACCTCAACTAATCTGTTTAATGGTCCAACAACGGGAATGAAATTTTCAAATGCAGGTATTGACCCTATGAGATTTCCCAAGAGATTCAATGATACAGCACCGAATTTGCTGGCAGCATGAGACGTAATAAACTCATCATGCTTTCTAGCATCTTCCCTTTCAGACAACAATTGCGCTTGATTCCATGTAATGTTAGATTGATATTTAAGCCCAGGTCTGTAATATCTTGACTTTTTCCAAGTTTCTTCATCAGGTACTACGGTATTGTTTGCCGTATCCCTGTGATATTCTTCTAAACCTTGCAATGCGCCCATTGCCGTAGTCCTGAGTCCCTGCTCAATACCAATCCCAAGTATTTGTCCGGCAGTAGATTCAAACCCCATGGCGGACTGTTCAGCGCCCATTGGTGACATTGTTCTTTCGTCTAATCCTATCGGCATGTTTTATTCCTTGTTAAGGTCAACGCTGAGGCTTTCAGATGATATGCTGCCAATGAAGTTAGTGTCTAATCCTGTGGCTGCAGATGATTCATATTTCTGATTAACAATTGCATCTTCAAAATCAAATGTTATTGGTTTCCCGGTTTTATCCATAACTGGAAATTTATTGTGATACAACATCAAACCCTTACCATCTTTGGTAACATACCATGAACCATTCAGTTGCAAACTTGTCAACCACGAATCGAAATCAGGCGCTACGCCTATATCTATCGTATCCTTTATTTTTTCCACACCATCCCACATCATATTACTGGCAAACTTAGTGATAGCCCCAACCTGTCCCTCATAGGCAGCAGGAATACGCATCGTTCCCCTTGTGATGTAGTTGCCAAACAAATCCTTTCTGGCCCTGTCTATCGGGTCAGACACGCCCTCACCCTGCAATTTAACAACATACTTGGAAAACAATTTCGCCATGTCCGCGCTCTTTGAATCATCTTCCGGGGCAAGAGTCATGCCGAATCCTTTATAATATTCATCAATGGACTTACCCACCAATGCGCTTATCTTAGTATTTCCCTCTGTCCTCTGTTTTAATTCTTCATCAGTCATTGCGTCCACGGCAGTAATTCTTTGCGCTGTTTCTGCCGTAACATCTGGCATCAGTGTTGCACTTATAGGTAAGCCAACATCACGCAGAGTTTTAATTATATGGGCAGTATCCGCGCCGTGCTCTTTTTCTAGCTGAAGTATTTGTGCAATCTTACTATCGGGTGTCCCCTCTTTATAACTTTTTACAAATGCCTCGTTAGCAGCCTTCAATCCCATTGCTTGTTGTCTTGCTATTTCAGCGCCTATATGTCTGGCTTTGTCTCTGGCATTAATCGCTTGCTCAGGTGTTAAATCAAACACCTGAATAGCCTCTTCAATATTTTTAGAAATCCCTTCCGGGTCATTCTGTAATGTTTGCTCAAAGCCGGACCATGTTATTTGTTCTTTGTACTTCATTTTTTCTAGTTCGGCTTGTTTTGGATTCATTATCCCGGCCTTCAGATGGTTGTCTATCATGGTATTGTTCCCAGCAATGGCATCTGGTATGGCCTCTGGATTACCCAACGCCGTAGATCGCAGCGCATTGTTTATGGAGTTCTCTGCTTCCCTTACCCTCACCGCTTCCCCGTTATCAACTATCTTACGATGTGATTCGGCAGATGCTTGAATCTGTAATTGACCATATTTCTGGTATAGGTGTGATTTTATTTCTTTGGCAACGTCGCCGGAATATTGACTTGTTATGTTATTTACAATAGCCAGCCCACCCTTTTTTACCTTATCTTCAAACACAAAACCATTAGGCTCTGACTGCTGAGTATCGGCAAACAATTGGTTTAGCTGCAGGTCTGCATCAGTGCTGGCCTTTGTCCTGTCAATGGCATCCTGGGCAGCCATTTGTTTGTCGGCAATACTGGACAAGACTTGGCTTACATTCGACAATGCCTGCCCGCCAGCTTGCATGTTCCTGCCTGCCTGCACCGCAGTTTGTGTGTCAATGGACGATGGGCCCGGAAGGTCACTTCCGCTCGGCCCAAATTGAGTTCTTTCGTAGGTTGGTATTATTGCCATTAAACCATTACTCCTGATTGTGGTGTTTTAACAGGCCATTTCATATTACTTACCGTACCGGCAATTTGAGAACCACCCGTTAGTAACGATGCACCGGCTCCCCAATAAGAAGCAGTCCTTGCGGAAGAGGCAGCAGTCTCATAAGTAGCAGCGCCAAAGCGATACGCCAACGCCTTTGCATCGGTTTCTTTATTAAGATTGAGAATATCCTTTTCGCTGTCGGTAAGCGTTTGTGCTGTAACCAGAAGTGGAGTACCCTCTAGCCGGACACCCGCAGCGGAATAACCAGCCCTTTGCTGTCCTATTAATAATCTTGTTCTCCTTCTTAACGCAGTTTCTTCCTGATCGCCACGTCTCAGTTCTGCTTCTGCCTGTAATCCCGAAAGTTTAGCCTGTGCCTTTGCCGCTTCTGATGCCGCTTTGCCTTGAGACAATGCCCCAATAGTAGCCACGCCAGTTCCTACCACGGCCATAGAAAGAGAAGCTATACCAAGAATAAGAGCAGGTTCCATGCCTGTCATAATGGTTTTTCATCCTCTCTAACCCAAGCGTAACGGTAATAATTATTCTGCTTTGAATCTAATTTCCGCATCAATCCCTCTTCTTCAAATCCCAGACGTCTTGCCCATCGCTGGCTTACGATATGTCCAGTCAATATTGTAGTTTCTATCCTATGCAAGTCAAGCGTTTTAATGACATTACGCAAAACATTTATAACTGTTCTATGTAAAAACTTCGGATACTTCTCTATCAAGGGTGTTGTAATTAACCAGCAACAGGCCGTACCTTCCCACAACTTACACACGCCGCCCGAACCTATTATTTGACCATTCACCACACCTGTCCATGAATATCCACTACGTTCATAGGCCAGTAATTCCCTGTAATTGTTAGGCAGAGAAAAAAATACGATTTTATCGTACTCCCTGAGTTCCATGTATTCGACATGAAACGACTTGAATGGTACAAGGAATGGTTTGTTATCCAAGGGCAACGGGTTTTATCTTTTGTATTTCCTTAGAAGTGAATTGAACCCTCCTCCCTCGTAAATGTTTCTTGCTTATTTTCCGTTCAATTTGTCTTCTTATTTTATAATCATTAAACGTTTCCCCTTCTTGCCTCTTCGCACTCATAATTCAATCTCCAACGGTTAATTTCCCTGATAAACTTAAAATAGTAAACGGAAGCGGATCCCATTGTTCAAAGCAAACCCTACCACCTTTGTCATACCCTAAATTATGAACTTCGTAATCTCCTGTAAAGAGGGTCTTAACGCCACCTACTACATGATATTCCATAGGCGTATCATTGAGATAACCACCCATGGTATTATGCAACCTTGCCACAAGGTTTGACCACCCCTTTTGCCTGCCCTGAATTGTACCGTTAGGAAGCTGTGCCTCCGGGCGCACCGTAATACCTATTGAAACATACGGCAATCCAACTTCCACATTACTGGCAGAATCAATTGTTATATTGAATGGCGCAGAAGAGGGAACCGTTTTCTCCGTCTGTAATTTTCCGTCCCCAAGAACACAAACTGTTTTGCCAGCAAGGTGGTCAAGTCCCGTCATGGTGGTTATGGCAGCGCCGGAATATACCTTTGCGGAATCGCTTAACAATTCACCCCATTGCCACCCTTCTGTAGAAGTCCAGGCATTATCATCGAAGTATTCCACGTATCGCTTGGTTGCTCCATTTATAGTTCTCTTTACAATCAACCAAACCCTGTCTCTGCCATTCACCGGCTCGATACAAACACTTTCAACCCATCCATTCGTCACGGGAGGGTCTTGTGCATCCAATTGCCCTGTTATATGTTTACCCCATCCCACAACATTGTCATTCCTTTGATAAGTCAACGCAAGCAACATTCCATCATTCCTTACACACCAGATTATTGGAGTGGGTTCTTTCTGGTACGCCATATCAACGATGCCGGACAAATTCCAATTCGTACCACCCAAAGTAGGAAGTGTTATATGTTCTGCGAGAATAGTCATATCTACACCTTTATAACTATCCTCTTCAAAATTATAGGTAAACTCCCATAACTTATTTTTAGATTGTTGTAAAAAAAGAATGGCGCTGTTAACCAGTATTGGCTTAACCGCTGCCCCTCCAATATTGCTTTGAATTATGGCTCTCACATTTGTCGGAGTCAACGCCTTATTGCTCTCAGCCCCAAGCATTATCTCTTCACCGCCAGTACCTACCATGACAACTCTGTGGGTCAATAACCATCGCAGTTTGTTTCTTGTGGACAATGTGTAATCAAGGGCATCGTCATCTTTTATACCAGTTGCGAAATTCTCATTATCACCGCCTGTCACGGAACCCCATACGGTAGTTGGCTGGTTGCTGGTGGAAGCCAGCAATAACCTGTTCTGATGGCCACCCACCAATGAAGGATAAACTTGATTTGCGTCAGCAGTGCCATTGTCAGTAATAGGCCAAGAACGAGTTTCCAGCGACCAACTGCCAGCATACACAGTATCCTTGTTTTTCATAACGTCCATTATTACAGCTTTTACCACACCACTCGAAACTATACTTTTGATACGCAACAAACCCTCATTGGTCTTTATTACTTTTCCAACATCGGCATCCCTGAAACCAGGGTAGAAAACAGAACAGGTTGGATATCCACCAGCCACGGCATTAGGGTCTTTCTTTGCCGTATATTTAAAAGTATCAGTTGTGGGAGCATCAGCATCACCAAGAACAACAAAAATTCCATTATATTTACTATTTTCAGCCCCTTTAATAAGAACATAATCGCCAGCAGATAATCCATGAGATTTATAACTTACCGTTATTTTTGAACCAGAATTGCTTAATGTTACGCTATGATCGTCACCGCTTTCGGTTAGAATTACATTTACTATTTTACCCACAGGCCCCTTTTCGTTTGGCGTAATATCGGCAACCGGGGAACCAATTAAATACCATGAACCGCTTGCGATTGTTTTCGTTGAAAATGTCCAACCCGTAGCATCAGCCCCAGGCCAGTCATCTTCAATATCGCATTTTACGGCAGAATTACTCACCCATTCCGTAATAATTGCTTTAGAGGCACCCATTATTAACGCTCTACCAACATCTGCCTTCCTGAACACTGCTGACCCAGCAGTAAAGGTTATGTCTGTCCCTGTGATCGCACCCAACACGCACGTTGCAGACAAATCAGTATTCGCAATATAGCTCGGTCGTGGATTAAATTTCATAAGAGACAATGACCAGCTTGTATCGCTTGCCCTTGACAGTTTACGAGGCGCAAAATTAGGATGAACCAAATACATTACGTCCGCGTCTTGATACTGGTCTATCGCCCAAATATGATCTTCCAAATAAGGACTTACTATTTCTTCAATCACATGCCAATAACCACTAGAAATGACTTTCGTGGTATAATCCCAACCTGTTTGATTATAGGTTGCTGGCCAGTCAACCGTGATTGTACATGTAACTACCGTTGTGCTCGTATAACCAGTTATGGTAGCCAAGCTACCGCCCATGCGTATAACTTTACCTACATCAGCAGAAGTAAACACAGCAGAACTTGCAGTAAATGTTATGCCTGATCCGGTAGTTGCGCTTAGAGTACAAGTAGCAGTAGTTACCCTGCGTAATTGCTCCCCAACGCCAGTTGTGGCATCTGATTTGAAAATCCTAATATAACCATCCCCAAATTCCAAAATACGAGAATCAGTCACATTGAATTTAAAGGTTATCATTCTTGATTTTTTGGTGGATGTTTTTGTTGTGGCAACGTATCTGCTTCCCGGTCTTCGCGTAACAGGACCCTGAGCCTTTATTAAGAAGTTCTCAAGGCGTTCACAGGCGGTATGGTATTTGTCAAAATCAACTCTTCCTGAGACAGAGGGCGCTATTTCGCCAGTCATGAATCCAGGTATGTTTTTGTATATTTCCATTTATTTCCATTTATCTCCGCGCATCAATCAAGGTGTTGGATTGTAATTCATCAGCCGTACCCTCTCTACTGTCTATGCTCCTGGCTCCGGCACAGGTATTAATATACAACTCATAGTTTTGTTTTTGCAATCCCTTGTCTTTCACCATTGGTACTGCAAATTTACTTGCCAAATGATACATCAATGCCGTATTGAATGTAGCGCTAAACTTTGTGGTATCGGTTATATTCGCAATGTAAATCACACTGGCAGTGTCATCATCAGTAAGGAGAAAACCACCCTCTATCTTCCACTCAGAATCAGAATCATAAAGTTCTACGATTGTTAGGCAATCGGTAGGTAACGTAAATTTATGGTCAAACCCAAAGGCTGGAACCGGAGTTGCTTCCACAAGTACCGCCCTCGATGTGGCAAAGTTCCAGGTATGGGCTGCCAGTGTCTCTTTCAGTGTAGGAGTATAGAGTTTCTCTATCAATCGTATTTGCTGATCATCCAATGCTGAAATAGAGCCCGCACCTATAAGAGTAAGAGCCATATTGACCGTATCAGTTACCGGCATGGCCTCAGCGGCTTCCAAAACCCTGGCCTGCGCAATGCTTTCGTTATACAACTTATCATACAACTGAACCAAATCAACCTTTCCCGTAACTGGAAATGCCAATTGACTTGCAAGATTGAATGTTAGTGAGTTTTCAAACGATGCACTGAAATCAGATACATCCGTCATTCTTGCGATATACTTTATCTTAATCGAAGAAATAGAAGTCAGCAGGAACCCACCCTCTACACGCCATGGATAGATAGAATTATATACTTCCACTACCCGCAGGCAGTCGCTTGGAAGCTCAAATGCGTATGTGTACCCAAAAGCCGGGGCGGTTGCCCCTGTAAGCGCCGTAGAGCGTTTAATGGCAAAATTCCATGTATGAGCACGAAGCGTATTGTCTCTTGTGGTCTCATACAACTTTGTGCATGTGGTTGCCTTTTCGTTATCCAGGTGATTAATTGAGTTTATACCCAATAGCAACAATGCCTTTGCAATAATAACCTCAGCCGCACCCTCTTGGGAATCAGACAGCCGGGCATCCAACAACACCCTTTGATACAATTCGTATTTAGTAACTGAAAGTTCTGGCTTTCCAACAATAGGAGCCAGCTTCGATGCCAAATAATATACCAATGCCTCAGTAAAAGCAGGACTAAACAAATCAGCATTTATAAATTTTTGTATATACCGTATTTTTACATTTGTTTCGTCTGTAAGCAAGAGAGTAGTCTCTACCCGCCACGACTTCGCAGAGGGTTCAAGGTCTGAATATATTTCCAATACACGGAGGCAGTCTGGTGGTAATGAGTAAACATGATCATATTCAAATTCAGGAATACTAAACTCTACCAATGCAGGAGATCTCATTATTGCGAAATTCCATGGATGCACAGAAAGCACAAACTCTCTTGCGGTTCCATAGGTGGCCGTAACTATCAAAGTCTTTTCACTATCAAGCACCGACGGAGATTCTACACCCAAACTCAACAAAGCCTTTGCGATTATGATATCCGAACCATTTTCTTTCCCATCGGTAGCCCTTGCGTCCATTACGGTTTGTTTATATAATTCATAATTAGGCTGCAATAATGAAGACTGCCCAATCATTAGAGCCAGTTTCGATGCCAAATTATAAACAAGGGCATTCGTAAACTCTGGACTGAATTTCGTGATATCCGTGATCTGTGTTATATATCTTATCTTTACAGCTACGGCATTCGATAAAATAATGCCAGCTTCCACTTTCCAGTTATAGACTGAATTGTCTACCTCCAACACCCGAAGACATGCGGCAGGAAGGGTATGAGCGTAAGCATATTCAAAATTAGGAGTGGTAGTAGCTGTTAATTCCCCGGATCTGACAATTGCAAAGTTCCATGCGTAGGATTTTAATACCTCGTCTCTGGCCTTTTCATATATCCTGAATGCAGTTTGCAATCTGCTATCGTCAAAATTGGTAATAGCTGGCGCACCTAGAAGTACATAGGCTTTTGATATAATATCAACCGGAACCTCTTCGTTCAAGTCTATGCTTTTTGCCTTATTTAATGCCTCTCCAAACTGGCCGTACTTCGCCTGAGAAAGAGCCAAGTCCCTTTTTAACGGATATGCCAGACGATAAGCAAGATACAGTGCAAATATTTCAGTAAAAAGGGAATCGTATTTCGTGGTATCGGTTTCTTGTCTTATGTATTTGATTGAAGCAGTACCATCGGCAGTAATCAACTCACGTCCTTCTATCGAATAACTCGATACCGAGCCTACGAGTTCCACTACCCTTAAACAGTCGGAAGGCAGAGTAAAACGATTACCAGTACCCACAGTAACCGGGCCAACCAAAGCCAGCGCCACCCTCTTAGTTGCGAATCCCCATGTGTGCATCCTGAGAAGGGCATCCCGTGCAACCGTATACATCGTTTGCGCTACCTTGCGCTCGTTCGTTTCGTCTGTCCAGTCGGTAATTGAGGGCACACCTATTTGATTCAGGGCGTCGTTGGTAATGGTTATATCAGACATTTTTTATCCCTATGGTAAAGTTTTTGTGTACTGCTTTCTACTGCCAGCATGATTGCTGCTGTGTCCACCAGTATCAGTTGAAAAATCCGGCAATTCCTGTAAACCAATACATTTGTCTTGTTTCTTTGAAAATGGAATGTTTTCCGGCTGTGGAGTTGTAACGGTTGCCACATTGCTATAATCAGAATAAATGGTATTTGAACCATCGGAAGACTCAGTAAGACTTGCGAGAATATACTCCTCGTCTGAATAGCTGGAAAGAACAACTCTTTCGCCGTCTGAACCATAAAGTATCGCATCAACCGTAACCTCGTCACTATAACTGGAAAGAATAATTGTCTCTCCGGCAGACGAATCATCTTCTGTTATCCGGGTCCCAACGATTTCGGAATACTCAGAAATGGTAACTTTCTCACCCTCTGAATGATCCCCCATGGCTTCCAGCCACTCTTCTAGGGTATATCCAGAAAGTATAACCCGTTCCCCGGCAGAAAAATCACCTTTAAAGCTTATAACAGGCGAAGTGGCATAAGGAGAAAAAACAATTCTTTTGCCATCCGAACTGTCTGGTATTTCTATCTTTTTGAAAACCTGTGGACAATACTCAGAAAAAACAATCCTTTGCCCATCTTCCAGCGGTGGGCCAACAACAGTCGCATCGTCTACATTGCTATAACTGGAAAGAACAATTCTCTTCCCGTTTGACTGATCAGGGAATACCGGTCTTATATAAACTACCGTACTATATGATGAGTAAACCGTTGTAGTTCCCATGTTTTAATTATTATAGACTTAGCTGTTATTGAAAATTGTTACTCTGGCATTATCTGCATCTACTGCGTAAATCTTTGATGCCTCTACGTCTATACCGTAAACATTCACAAACTGTCCATTTCCACTGCCCGCTGTCCCTGTTTTTCCAACATAAGTATAAGGAGGTGCTTTTTGAAATATCTGAATCCTTTCGTTGCTACGGTCAGTAACATAAAGATAACTACCATAAACAACAATACCAGTGGGTAGTTGAAGCCGACCATTATCTGTAATACTTCCAGCAACTCCACTGCTATTCAAAGAACCAAACTGTCCAACATAACCAAACGGAGACGCAATGTTAAACACTTGCACCCTATTGTTATTTTTGTCACACACATAAATAAAGCCGGTATCTACGTCTATCCCATAGGGCTCATTAAACTCACCATTCCCACTTCCAGGAGAACCAAATTTTGCAACATAGGCAAGACTATTGCTGGTGTCTCTTTTGTGAATCCTATGATTGTCTCTATCAGTTATGTATAAATTACCGCCAGAGGCAACAATACCACACGGCGATTTAAATTGATCATTTCCTATACCATTACTTCCGATTTTGGCTTCATAAACGCCAGACATAGTAAATTTTTGTATTCTATCATTTCCGCTATCGCAAACGAAAATATACGAACTACTGTCAAAGACCCCTTTTGGCGCAGAAAACTGACCATCGCCAGTACCGGAACCACCGATAGGCCAATTTCCACCCTGAACTGTATAGGGACTCGCTTTCAGATATTTACGAATCCTATTGTTTCCCGTATCTGAAAGATAAAGATATGTCCCATCAGCAGAAATATGAATACCTTCTGGCCCCAACCAAGACAAGCCGCTTCCAAACTTATCAACATAAATATACGCATTCGATTCAGTAAGGTAGCCTCTTAACCTATAATAGTATCCAGTATCCGCCACCACGGTAGCGTCTGTATAAGTAATTACATTTGCCGCAACAACTGCAAGTAATGTATAATCCCCGGTAGTTTTTCTTTCTATCAAAAAACCTTGCTCATTTGCAGAATTATCTACCCAGTCGAGCTTAACAGAATTACCATTAACAACGGTTGCCGTTAAACCAGAAGGAGTCGCTATGGTAGTCATTTATTACCAACCTTTCTTTAAATATATAATTACGGTTTTACCCTTTTTTGTCAGAGGCATTATCCCCTCCCAACTTGGCTTTGTCAATTTTAGATTGAAATAATCCGTGAATCCCAGCCAATGCAGCAACACTTGAGATAATCAAACAGTACAATTCAATCTTATGCGTACAATCAATCTTTTCCATGTAAACCAGAGTGGCAATATAAAGCAAACATGCCATGCCAGACAAGGTTGTCACTAATTTCTTGCTTAATTTTTCAAACATAATCAATCCTCTTATTAAAAGATGGAACTACCGGGACAGTTGAAAAGGAAAAAGCCTGCCCCGGTAGCGAAAGCATGGGGAGAATTAGCCATGCAAGTAATATATAATTGCAGTTAATCCAAAGGCGGCAAGACAAAGAAACACGCTAAAATATTGCTGAATAAATAACATATTATTTAGTTTTTGTCAATTGGTTTTTAAGGATTCACTATTGCCTTTAATTTCTCAATTTCTGCATCTTGCGTTTTAATCATTTCATCAAGTTTTTGTGCAGTACCTATTAACGCCCCGATTTGATTTTCTAAATCTAATATTTTTGGATCGCCCCTTTTAAAAATCGCTGGCGTTGATGGGTCATCAGATACAGGGGAAATATTTGTAATGGATGTATCTGATTCCATAGCTATCTTTTTATCTTCGGTTCTGTAAGCGGGCGATATAAAAAAAGCTTCAAGGCGTGAAAAATGACTAAAATTTTGCGTTTGACTGGATCAACTTAAAGTTGACTGGGTCAAACATATTTTATGAGCCCTGTCGTTCGTCACCCATGAAGATATTATTGGCATACGTGTTGCTATTGCCTATAAATTAGGGTATTAAACTTTAAACGATTTTGATGCGTGCATCTATGGAATTCCGGCGGCCTGTAATCTTGATGTAAGACTTCCCACAATAGCCTTCAAGCTTTTTATTTCTTCATTCTGATTATCGGCCAGCCCAACCAATCCTTTAATTGCTACAAAGTTAAAACCCTGCCATTTTGCCATTGAAGGCAATCCGTTTGCATCTAATATTTCAGGAGGACAGTTGCGGTCAATTTTAATGCCATAATTGACTGTATTGTTCCTTGAGTCGCCTTTGTCCATTTCAAGATAGGCTTTCGCTAATTGACGTCTGGCTGTCTTGTCAGGAACAATCATTCCATCGTTCCATTCTACTGCTTTATTATTTTTGTGATTAGTCCTAAAATCATTCTTCAATCTACGGGTATTTACTGATTGACTCCCCAATTCCCCTTCAATGTATTTGTTTTCGTGAACCTCCTTAAACAATTCATACTCAAACTGTTCATCTTCCTGTGCGTAATCTTCAAAGGCTTTTGTCTCTGTCGTTTCACTATCAACAACTTTATCCTTGTAGTAAAATTTGTGAGCGTCTGAATTCCTCGTAATATCCAACACTTCAGTTGTTGCTATACCCGGTAAATCAGTTTTTACCTGTGAGCTTGATGGTTTCAAAACCCAATCATCCCCAACACTGCTACCATTAATTTGCAAAAGATATGTATTGCTTGTCCCATAGGCTGTATTCGTGCCTACCATTACAATTCCATTGCTGTTTATGTGCATCGCCGTACTGGGTTTTACAACTCCCAGCAGTACAAATTCCCAGATGTTTAGCTGTGAGCCGTGCCCATTATTAGCGGTAACGGTTAGGCGGTAATATCTGTACTTAGACGATGCAATGGGGTAGTAGTGATAAACAGCAGCAACCCAACTGGTTTGGTTGGTCTGTGTGTCCAGTGTTGTCCAAGAAGAACTATCTGGACTTCCTGCAAATATCCAGTCTTTCCCCATTTGAGTAGCATCTGAAAAGGAAGCCATACCATAGCCCATACAAGTGGTCGTGACTCCACAATCTAATTTTAACCACCCCGTACTTGTGCCTCCTCCCGTTAACCATCGGTCGGCATCAACGCTATTTACTCTATTGAATGCTTTATATGCTTCATAACCCGCTCCGTATTCCGAAGACGCCGAAGCTACGTATGGTGAAGGAGACGAATTCGAGGTCATTAAGGCTCCTGCTTGATTATAAGTATCTGTACCTACGCCTATACGCTCACATCTGATACTAATTGGGCTTGTTGATGATCCCACAATAGTGAGATTTGTATTGGCGCTGGCTGTTGTACTACCGATAACAAAAGCATCTCCTGTGAATGCGTCTGCGGTTAATGTGCCATTAAAAGTAGGACTTGCCGGCATTTGAGCGGAAGTTGCAGAACCCGTAACCGCTGAAAAATCAACAACTGCTGAGCTTGTTCCATTTTCGACGTTTCCCTGTGCATCTACGATCTTAAGAAATTGACCTGATGCAGGACTTGTGAATGTAATTTTTGGGGATACCCGTGGAGATGTTATGCTGCTACTCCCTATTACTGCATTTACTCTTGAATCTGTATAATATTTATTCGTGCTGCCTTCTGAGATATTGTCGGTATTGCCTGTGGTCTCTGTGCCTAGCTCTATGGTATTTCCTAAATTTGTGGGTGTATAGCCTAATGCTGTAGTAATACTTCCTTGTGTATTTGCGGGTGGCGTA